>Ga0307516_10004409_pt1 | contig 17395 bp, 7 predicted proteins | sample 19_EM_MG_FD_203310 | JGI IMG/M metagenome (GOLD analysis project Ga0307516, IMG submission 203310) | Populus trichocarpa ectomycorrhiza microbial communities from riparian zone in the Pacific Northwest, United States - 19_EM | ecosystem: Host-associated > Plants > Roots > Unclassified | place...
ATATATAATAAAAAAGTGTTGGGTTTCAATTTAGGATTATTGTTAGCATTACTCACCTATTAGTCGTTGAACGTTTTTATCTCTATATATTTATGCTAAGATAAATTTCGCTTCAAATTTACTTATACTGTATCCCCCCCCCTGACTGACTTCGTAGTACATCTGCCTACGGATAAGTCTGTAGGGGATCCTAATCCTTTAATATAAGTAATTTTTGAAATTAACCCAATATTATTATTAATCGTTTTCTTGCTAGTCTTTATCTCTTATCTATTATATCTATTTCCCCCTCTGCATACTTATGACTGCTTTCGTTTCGCGAAGCCATAAGCCGAAATACTCCTACAAAGTGTACTTTGTATAGCAAGCAGCCGTAAAAGAAGTTTTCTTTAAAGGGAGATTATAGAGGCGATAAGGCAAAGCCGCTATGCATAAATTATCTAGCCTAACCAGATAAAAAAAAAGATCTTTTTTTTTATACGCTGCGGCTTATTAAATTATGCCTAGTCCCTTATTAAATTCTGCCGTCCGTCCTGACCCCAAAGGGTATGGCTGACTGGCAAGATAGAAATAGGTAATAACAAGAAAAAAAAATTAAAGGACAAACATCCCTAGCGTAGCTTTTCCAATAATCCAAGACCTTTCCTTAATGTGTCTTGTGATCCTATGCCCCGCTTACGCGACTGTAAGATTTGTTGTGAATCAAACAGTAAAGCAAGATTAAACCGTTAAACTTGATAATTAGTTTACATTATTATTAAAAACACTGTAAAGTAGAAATTAATAACTAGAAAAAGTGTTATACTACGACCTGCCTGATCCCCATAGGGGATATGGATGGCAACACTTTTTTAACTAAAGCTAATTTCTCCATAGCTAAAATCTTACCCTTTTAATAATATGTACGCCCTTATACGTCTCGTACTAGCAAAGGATTAAATACAACGAAGTTATATTTAACTACAAACAAAAATTATCTTTTATTTCCCCTCGGGGACTTCCGCCTGCAAAGCAGGCTCAAGGAGTCCCCGGGGGTCGCCCCAGGGCGAAGATATACAAAAATTAATTGCAGCAAGTCATCGAAAATTTTTCGATAACATTGCGACAAACATCATAATCCTTAGACACTCCCATCTACTCTTTATGGGGTCTGTGCCCCGCATAAACTGTCTCCTAGCAAATGTTCTCCCTTTTCATAGAGTCAGATGTTTATAATACTGGCTTATTGCTCCGAAGCCAGGAAGCCAAATATTATTCCATAATAATATAATAAACAAATAAAGGTATTTCACTTCTATCTTATCAATTACCTTATCTACTAAAATTTGCTGTTATTATACTCAATAATTAGTAACAGTAAAGCTGCATAGGGTCTTCTCGTCCAACTAGAGGTAAACTGTATCTGCACAGTTATTCCAATTTCACAGAGTCAATCATAGAGACAGCTGTTGTATCGTTACACCATTCATGCAAAGACCGCATTTAACGGCCAAGGTATTCCGCTACCTTAGGACCCTCACTTATAAGGCCGCCATTAACCGGGGTTTCCTTCTACACCAAACCTATGAAAATTTAGTTATTTCCGTTAACCAGCCGGCACCGGGCAGGTATCACACTCAATACTTAGATTTATCATCTTTTTGCAAAGTGCTGTGTTTTAATTAAACAGTCGTACAACATCCTTTTATGCTTCTTCCTTTTTACTTGTATTAACCAAGACTAATGAGCCTACCTTTTCCCGAAGTTTTGGTATCAATTTGCCGAGTTCCTTTATGATTGTTATCTCTTACGCCTTCGTATTCTCTACTAGCTTACTTGTGTGGCAGTCTTTAGGTACGGTCTATCTATCCTTTCTTTTCATATCTTATATTGGCTCCTTCGTCCATCACTAAAAGCTCAAAGGAAAGCTCTGCTGCTCTATAAAAAAAATATATTTTTTTTTTATTAGCCAATATCACTTCAAAAAAAGTTTCCTCCTATCAAAAGGCGGGATATTAACCCTCCTTCTGCAAAAGTAAAATATTTGTAAATAACGAAACCAGGCGCAAGCCTGGCTTCGCAGCTATAAGTATGCCAACACTTACCTGTTATAAACAAATACAGCTTCCCCCCCTTCGGCCCAAGGCCCAGAGGACCTTGGTCCTGGGCCTGAAGGGCAAAAAATAAGTTTAAAGGTACAACTTAAGAATAGCTATACTAATTTTTCCAGTACATTTTCCACTTAAAAGTATAGTAAATACATTAACTTATTTTCTTTTACTTTACGGCTACGCAGCCTGAAAATGTTGTTTAGTAATAAGAATTACTCATCGTTTTAACCTTCAGGTTATAAACTTAGAGGCCGTTTTACCTCAGCCATAAGCTTTAGGCGAGTTCCGTCTACAGTTTCTTTCCTCATCTATTTAGTTTGTTGGAATACTCCTTGTACCGGATCTTTTTCGTTACTCATGTCACCATTATCACTTGAGTTTTTTTTATTTGAATTTAAAAAATACCAAATCTAATATAACCCAACGTTCTGCTACCCCTGCAAATAACAATAATAAAATTATGTTTAAATGAGGACAAAGTTTCGGTATATTGTTTAGATCCGTTAAATTTTCGATGCTTTTAAAGATTTAACGAGCGCTCTATTACGAGGTCTTCAAATTATGGCTGCTTCTAAGCCCATCTCCTTGTCGACTCAAATAAAAACCTTCTTAATTTCACTTAACAATAATTTTGGAACCTTAACTTTTGTTCTGGGCTGTTTCCCTTTTGACATACAACCTTATCATTCTATGTCTGATCATTCAAGATCCATCTAAGCCATTCCGAGTCTACATACTCACCGATAAAATCTTCACGATCCCCCGATATGTACCATTGAATAATGTATTTTTAGCTCAGCAAGAGGCCGTATCCTCCTACTGAGCTGAAAAATTTACATCTGGTCTGAGATTAAGTTCTGTACCTGCTTTGATGTTACTTAAATTGCCTACTATTATAGGTTTCGCAGAAACAGTTGTGACCTCTTTAGCCTGACGGCAAAGCTGAGGCCCTTCTCCCTAAACAGTTAAATATTTAACTATCCATTTAACAAATAATAAAGTATTTATTAGTTCTATTTTATCTTATCTTATCTAGATATTACAAGGTATATTCCTTGTATTAATTTACCAGTGTCACAATATTTTTTTACAGCTGGTCTACTTACTCCTATGTATTTGGCTGCATCTGTTAAACTTGCAAATTCTACTTCTATATCAGTATTTATATTTTTAACTTTAACAGCCACACCTCTATGTGCTACAGCTACTGCAGATATTTTAGAACGGGTTTCCGCTGAAAGTGTAATTCCTTTACGAGCGTCAGATATCTTTTTTTTATCTTCTTCCGTTAAAACTCGTCCAGTAGCAGCTGAAGATAAATTTTTTCTTGTCTCTTCATTAATTTTTCTATCGTTTTTAAAGAATTCAAGAGTAGCTGCAGTATGTTTATAACCTAAAGAAGAACCCGCTTGCTCTAAAATATTATATTCGGGCTTTAACTTAGAAAAATAGTATTGTTCCCTTGTTACAGGATTTATACCACTTTCGCAATATTCTAATATCTCTAAAGTAAAGTTATCAAATCCATATTTTAATAATGCATTATGAATAGGAGTTTTTCTTTCACTTAAATGTTTTATGCTAAAGTACTTATAAAATCTAGTAGATAGATTAACGGTACTTCCAACATAAGTCTTATTATTAAGATTATTGATTAAACGATACACAGCAGCTCTTCCCTTGTTCTCCTCAAAAATACGTGCTTTTTCTTGATCACAGTTACTGTAAACAGCAACAGGTTTTATGTCACCTTGGTTATCACTAGTTGAATAGTGACGACATGTTACTAGTACGCTAGTACTTAAAAATAAATTAAAATTGAATGTTTTACGAGCTTTTTATATTATTATCGAGTCACTAAGTGGGAGCCAAGACAACAGGTAACTTGATTAATATTACTATTTATATTACGAACCGTGCAGCATAATTTACTACATTAGTCTTTGAATCATGTTTAGATACAATTCAACACAAATACAACAAAAGGCCTTTTATCTCTCATTGTATATCTCACCTAACTCCTTTATCCTTACTGTTAACTTGATGAGTAAAGCACGGATGTGTAAGTGGGAGAACATCTTATGAATGTTTCTTGTTTAGACGCGGACCAAAAATAAATATAGATTTTCTTAATTTCATATCTATTATCTAAGGTTTTAACTTTAAAGACTCCCAAGCCAAATAGGTAATAACTAAATCATCCATCGGAGTAATAACAATGGGACGCTAACCCAGCTTGCATTACATAATTGCATGACAATTCGCCGCCTGAATTGAAATTAGTCTACCTATGGCGGTAGTGTTTATTTGCTATTTTGAACGGCTATTTATACTATTGATAAGATTAAATACTTTATTATTCTGCACTCTTTCGAGTGAGGCTTGACTATATCTTAAGCGCTATTAATAGTAATTAAACTATTAATCGCCAACAACCATTTAGTCGATGAACTGCACACCTTAAATTAAAAGCTTATGCCCACCATAAGGTGCTTGGCTGCAGATTACCCACTCTACTTTCGTAAACCTATTTCGATTTTACCATACCACGAGTCATTACCTGTGCCACAAACTGTGTTACCACGTCTGCTTGGTTTAAATAGTTTTAGGGCTTTCCCGCAATTTGATTGTTTATAGCAGAAGGTTCACTTCCACTTACTGGCTTTAAATAGTTGCTTACACTATTTTCTTTACCAGCTATCCTAGTCAGAATTGTCTTTCACTATGCTTACCATAGTTCATCGGATATTTTTGCAACAATAACCCGTTCGAGCCTTTATAGCCCTGACTATAGTAAGATCACTAGGCTTCGGGTCTAACTTTAGACACTTATCATTTTCTGTTACATTATGATCGTTTTAACTACGCGAACACTACTTTCACTAAGGTACACATTAAGTTGTGAACCTCTAAGTCATTTTAACCATCGTCGGATTAATAAGGTATTATTCTCATTTATCTCGCTGGATTTAACAACCTCAGTTGCCTCCCACACACTTTCCAGAGGAATATACCCCTCGTTAACTCAAAGTAGTTTTGGGTAAGAAAACTCACATTGAGCAAAAGCAGACAAGGAGAGCTAACAAATCTCTCGCCCCCTACACGGGAGATTCACCACCTATGGTTGGGCAGTTAAAATTTAGGAGGTGCTAGTTGTAGTTGGTTAGCTCGCATCTAATGTTAACTTGGTGACCCATTATGCAAAAGGTACGCTCTTGTTTTCAAATACAACTCGAGCTGCTTATAAAACTACTATTTCAATAATTCCCTTACGGTACTAATTCTCTGATGCTCATGTGTTATATTTAGCCTTTGAGGAAGGTTCCCCAGAGTTAGTCTTAATAATAAAACTAATTGACATTTATTTTTCAAACAGTTTTTCTACCATTTTACTTATTAATAGGCTATTTTATTTTCGTTCACACTATTCATAAAATCTCTTTTGATTTCTTTTCCTGAAGCTACTAAGATATTTCAATTCGCTTCGTTTATCAAGTAATTTATCTTAGAGTTTATATGTTTCCATAAGATAACAAATTTCTCTTTAACACATGGCTTTATATCTCCATAATAGTCTCTTTTTATACTATTTTATAGCTAATATATCATTTACATTTCTTATTTATTTCTAATTACGGTTTGGCTTCTGCCAAAGGCAGTTCTTGCCTTCAGCAGGAAGCTTATTTAATAAAAAAAGGAACTATATTTAATTCGGATTATTATGAATCGAACATAACTATTTCCCAACCCAAATGAGACGCCTAACCGCCTGGCTCTAATCCGTATAAAATTTATATCTTGTAGCCTGCAGACGAAGTACGGCTGCCATACTGATTGGCTTCTCCTGCTGACGTAGTATCCTAGGAAGAATACTCCTTGCCTAGTTTACTTCGTAAGAAAAAATATGCCAGTCAAAGGTACTTCATCTGACAGGCTAAACAGAGAATCATCTACCCTTTTACTTCAAATTAACCTCTGTAAGTAAGTATACCCTAGTACTCTATCTTTGAACTTAGAACAAACCGCAGGGTTGTTCCCCCCTCCGAGGTGGAACTACCAGAAGATACCAGATTCGAACTGGTGAGGTTTATTTACCTTTGCTATCTCAAGTAGCACGCCTTAAACCACTCGGCCAATCTTCTTGAAGGGGTACCCAGCAAGAGGGAAACTCACTCTAGCTGGTACCCCCCTTTAGATGTACACTCAAATATATAATAAGAGAGTGAATATTATGATAAACTAATCCTCTACAGTTGAAGTAGAGATATCTACACTTCTTTCTTGGTTCATTAGTGCCTTTAACTTACAAATTTGGTCTAACCCTTCTTGAGTTAGATGTCCTTTAACTTTCATGATTTCACCTGCAGCACATCAATCTGCGAAATCTAAAGCTTTAATACCCATAATAGGGTTATCACGAAGGAGAGGTATAATTATTTCAATAATTTCTGAAAAGTTCTGTACAGTAAACTCCACCGCTTGACGTCCATTGCTATTACGCACATACACCTTTCCACAACCAAAGTACAAAGCTAATCTTCTAAACAACTCCTCATCACGTGAATGTTGAGTTAATTGAAAACGTAACTGTGGGATCTTTCCAAGTTTACCCTCTTTTCTTAATCCAATCATGAAGTTTCCTTCACCTGAGGTAAACCCTACAATTCATTGGGCATTTATAGATAATTGCTCATTACCTAGCTCACCTTTATACAAGGCTGCTGCCTTCTCCTCTTCAGAGGTAATATCAAACTCTTTTCTTAATTTGTCAGTTAATCCTAGATTAAGAGCAGATTTAAGCTTAACTATGTCCCTAACCCCTACATAAGTTTGATGCTCTCCACGTTGCATCCTTAGTACCACTTCTCTTCAAATAAGATAGTCCTTACGCTTTTTGGTTAGCAATGGGTAACTGTCAAAGTCTTCTATTATCTTGATTAATTCACTTAATGCAGACACTCTGAAAAAACTTTTATTCTTACTTACTTGTATTCTACCGACTTTGCCAGGACATCCACTATAGTACTCAAAACTAGCCTTGATAGTCCTCAAGAGCTCTTCATCTTTATAACTAAGGCCGATTTGAAATTCAGGTTCTACCATTCACTTCACGTCACCTTTGCTGTTGCTTTTATTCCGTATTGACACACTAAAGCTAGATTCTGCATCACTGAACCCTGTAAGGAAATAAGGATCCATAAGGTTCAATGGTTTAGCTTTAATATTTGTGGAAAAGTATCTGATCAATAATATAGGTTTAAATAATAAATTCTTCATTTTAAATAATATAAAAAATACCCCTTGGGGGAAATAATACTTAACGTATTTGACCTATTTGTTCCTATTGCCACTTAGACATAACCGTTTATGAACTACTCTGCTACTAATTATAGATAACTTTCTATAACCTAAACTCCTTTCTTGTCGACCATCATAAGATAGTATATAGTAACTACTTTCTCCGCAGGATACACCTGCGGAGGTAGATATGGTTAGTCATATAATGCTTCACCAATAATAGTTAAAATATAATTTTATGAAAGATCGAGCTAGTAATACACTAGATGAAGGTGAATATTTTAAATTTTAAGCCATCACTCCTTGTTTATATTGAGATATAAATAAGAGCTATCTGGTCAGTAAGACAAGAGACCGACAATTAAAAGGAGACGTACTTTCAGCAAAGCAACACATCGTATAGAGCCTACTGAGTCCTTTTGGGACTAGTCATTAATGCTTATTATGCTTCAGTCCTCCTTGGGGAGATTCGAACGGATGTGATTAAATAAATCAAATAAGACTCAAGCTTACCACCTTAGACCACTCGGTCAATTCTCTTTAATTCCTCAGCGAATCGAACGCTGATATCATTCTTATCAAAAATGCACTTTACCGTTAAGTCAAGGAATCTTTTGTCCTGCCTTTATTTATTTTAGTTATTTCGTAGATTACCCTGACAAGGGTAATTACGGAAATAATAAAATAAATTAGGCTGACATACTGACTTCGGCTTCGTGCTGACTACGAAGTCAGTATGCCGAAGGCCAGTCAGCAGCCGTAAGAGAAGTCAGGCAGGGAAAGTCGACAAACAGAGAAATAAGGATCTGTCCTTCGGCCATATAAGAAATAGGTGACTCGAACACCCAACCTTCCGTGTGTAAAACGGTTGCTCTACCATTGAGCTAATTTCTTTTTAGGTAGAGGGGAGTTAACTCCCCCTATCTCAAATTTTTTATAATATAATACGACCTACGAAATCAGTTTGCTAGGCAAAAAGAGAAGTCAGTATAGATAGCCACTTGAAACTTTTGTTATGAGTTATTACTTTATTAAACTTTTAAACATATAAATGTCCTTCAACTGAAAACTAATAGCTCTTTGACGGTACAAATGGTTTTAATGTTATAACAATAGAACCTACCATTGCTAATAACAGTATAAAACTAGCTATTAGTAATCACATGTTGTAGTTGGTGTACATCACACTACCTATACTTGTAATATGACCAGTTTCGGCTAAATTTCCATCTCACATATTACTAGATACAAAATATAATTCATTATTAACACCAAAACTATTTAAGTTATTAAAATAATTAGAATTGTATTTATAATTATAAATATCATAAAGAATATTGTTAAATTTATAATTATTACTTAATATTGCCACATCATAAGGTAACAATTTAAATAAAGGATAATTTAATGCTATTGTTATAGTGATAGCTAAAGGTATAGTATTTCTAGTATTACTTTGTAACTCACTTATTCTAATATTAATTAACATTAAAATAAATAAAAATAATATAGAAATAGCTCCTATATATACAACTAAATATGCTAAACCCATAAAGCCTAATCCTATTAAGATTAAATAAGAAGCAATGTTACCAAATAATCCAATTAAAAATAATACCGACACTACGGGGTTTTTGCTTATAATAACAAACACACCGCATAATATTGCAAATAAAGAAATTATATTCAATATATTTGCTAGATAACCATTTGTAAACGTTTCATTAACTAAAAATAAATTGTTCATTTTAAATCTTATAATAGTATACCTCTTTGAGGAAATTTATATCAATTATATTTACCTAAATATTCCTATCCCACTAAATAAACCAAGAGTGAATTTATAAATTCTTTTACTCTATTACTACAAATACCAATTAAATGCTTACTGAAATTATAGTAATTGATTTTGCCTTCATCATTTTTATATATATATATAAATCAGGAAAAAGGGGTAAAACCTTTCTTATAATTCATTAACTCCTTTCTTATCAGTTTAGACTAACATTATCAAATAAACAGCTTTCCTGACAGCTTAGCCTACGAAGTAAGGAGGCTAACTAATAAAGTAAGAATAAACTGAGCTAACTATACATTAGATAAAGGTTAAATTTGTGAGTCTCTGTACCCCCCCTGACTTGCCTACCGAAAGCAGATCCATGCTTCTTAGTCCCGGAGGGACCAGAAGCACAGGAAAAGAAGTATGCACACCAGGGATCAAGAGGCCTTTTTACTATGCATACTCCTTGTTTATATTTAAAACCAAGAAACATACGGCTAGTCGGAATCGAACCGACACACTCTGTTTGGAAGACAGACATCCTACCATTAAATGATAGCCGTTGTTTGTTATTTCAATATACCTAATATCTTACCACCTATGAGATTAAGGACTAACGGATAACCCTAACGACTCCTACAGCTTAAATAGTAGTATTATAAAGCACCCCTATATAATATATGAGTAAATAAAAAAAAAAATAAACAACTACCAGAAAAGTATATAAAAAATATATTTGTATCCCTGGCGGTTTAACCAGCAGGGATCGGAAAAGAGGTGAATCGAACACCCAGGTGTTAATACACAATATGTAGCAAATATTTCGCCCTACCTATAGCAACTTTTCCTGTTTATTTATTATATAATACATATTTAAGTTGTCGAAGATCCCTCTTAAAAAGAGAATTTCCTCTAAGAGAATCTAGGGTTAAAGCGTACAAGAGGTAACTCTGTTTTTTGTTATAAACCAAAGAGAAGGGTAAGTAAGTGTAAAAAAAGAGAATATATAGTATAGACTATATAATCTAAACCACGAATTAGATCGGATTCGAACCGACACCTACTTCCGTGACAAGGAAGTCCTCGACCAATTAAGTTACTAATTCTAAGTGTTATATTCGGCTGGCTTATAAAAAAAAAGATATCTTTTTTTTTATCAGCAGTCCTGACTGGCTTACCGGCGAAGCCTCCTGACTTCTCAGGAGAAGCCGCAAAGCTAGGCAAGCCAGCCTGCACACTAACAAAATGGCAAGCCACAGGTAAAGTAGCTTACCTACACTATTTTAGTATGGTAAATAGCAAGATATTATATTGCTTAAAAATGTTTAACATACAAAAACCTATAGTTTATTATTCCTTTCTTATTAATTTATACTTATCTCACTAAGTTAACAAGACATTAGATAAAAGTTAGACATAAAACGAGCTTTGCTTCTGGGCTCGGGGAGCTTGCTAATTTTTGAGGAACACCCCTTTGGGGTGTTCCTCAAAAATAACCCAAAGCTCTAAATTTAAGCCTAAATCGAACTAGGGAGTAGCAAAGCACTTCTCCCCACCCCCCCCTTCTCCCTCCCTCTCCCTGACTTCTGCCTGTCTTATCCTTCGGCTACAAAGCTGGATAAGTCGACAGAAGTTAGAGGTGGGTAGGGAAAATTAATATATTTATTCAAAATAGTTTTAATAACACAGCTATATGAATAGGTTCTATCGGATTCGAACCGATATCTTAGTGATTAAAAGCCACATGTATTAACCATTATACTAAGAACCCTTAGAAAGATACCCCTTATTTAAGATATTAATTTATAATTCTTCCTGGCTAAAAAAAAAAGGATAAATCGCCTCGATAAAAATATAGGACTCCCTGCTAACCTTACAGTGAGTAGTGAGGAGAAGTAGTAGTTAGCAGTTAAGCAGTCATGTTACATATATTAAATAGATTAGATAATTTTACGATCCCCGGGGGGGGGGGGATAGGCATAGCCATAAATTGGAAGGGGAGGATCAAGAGCACTCAGATTCGAACTGAGAACCGGAAGGTTGAAGCTTCTTATTTTACCATTAAACTATACTCTTTAATGGGCATATTTTATACTAAGCCTCTAAAATATGCCCACTATTTATTAGTGTAAAATTACACAATTATGAGCTGTAGCTATATAAAAAAAAGATCTTTTTTTTTATAAGCCAGCCTCAAAATACTAAACTAAAAATTAATAAATTTTATCAATAATATTAGATAAAACCTCGGCAAAAGAAGAAAAAAATATTAATAACTTACTCATAAAACTTAGTGAAGAATCACCACTATCCTTAAAATTCCCTTGTTCAGAACTAGCACCACTTGAAGGAGTTCCACCTCCAGCAAAGCCACTAGAAGATGATCCAGAAGCTGAACCTGAAGCTGAACCACCACCTTTACTATTGCTATTATATCAATCTATATTAGATTGATATTTTCTAGTTTGAGTACTTAAAGAAGAATGCTTTTTGCGTAAACTAACTAAATCTTCCTCTAAATATTTTTTACTTGATCCAACCCTTCTCTATCAGTAGCATTACCACTATCTTCATCGAAAAAAGTTGGATATTTTCTTTTTATTTCCTGCAAAGCCATGTTTTTCTGCTTTTGATCTTCACTTAAGTGATCATCAATAGTAATAGTTTGGCGAACATCTTTTAGATCTTTCTTTACACTATCTAATTCTTGAGTAGTTTCATTCATTTGTCCATTTACTTCTTGCAGGTTTTTCAGATTTAAATTTTTAATTGAATTTGTACTTACCTCGGCAATACCGCCTTCGGGTACTAATTTTTTATTAGCACTTTCATCCTCCTTTATCGAAGCTTTACGTTTACCCTTACCTTCACCTTCACCAGTACAAAATACATTATATGGTAATCCTGATCCCCCTCCGGGGATACGCTTTGCGCAGAAATCGGTAAGGGAGAATAGACATAAATATCCTAAAGGTAAGTTAAACCTAAGGATAAAATACTCTTAATATCACAACCTAAATTAAAACACATATCATTAAAACATAACTTTATATTACGACGACTTCGTCGTCGAGCTATCATTATAATTGTATATAAGTTTATTAAGAACCCCAGTAATATATAGACACATACAAAAAAAGTCACACAACGTCTACAAAATGTCAGTAAAGAATACCACCCTCAAATCCAAGGTGATGATTATCTGTTAAATGATAAGCAAATATTCTTCATAAAGCTACAGATAAAAAGATTGTTCCTATTATAACATGCACAAAAATATTAACAATAATTCACATTATTGATTAGACTATGTCATCATATTAGTGCTTATTAAAATAAAAAGAAAATATTTTAATAATTAATATGAAAAGTATAATGCCATTCTTTACTTTAATTCTACACCGATTAATCAGTGCAGAAAACTATTTTTCTTTTTGGGGGTGCGAAGCCGGAAGGGAGAAAGACCCTCGTAAGCGAAACCCCGTCACCAAATAAAAAGATATTTTAAAGTACTTCATATTTATTAGCTAGTCGTTGAACCTTTATATATGTCATAAACGATATATACTTGGCAGCAAATTATCATTAAGTTAATAACTTCACAAATAATGACTTTTTTGCTATTAACTTTTTTATTAATAATAAATTATATAATATTAATTTTTAAATTAAAACAAAAGTGTACCCTTTATAAGACTTACCTGTATTTAAATATTGTTTTATAGTATTCCTAGAAATATTAAGACTTTTAGCACATTCAGTCATACTACTATAAATATTTCTATTATTATTACTATTTATGACAACAATATTAGTAGCTTCACTAACTAATTTATTAGTATTTCTAATATAACGTACTCCGGATGGTCTTATCTCATAAGGACTATCAGATAAATAAAGTGCAGACAATAAATTTTCCACTTCAGGAAGAGAAATAACTTTTTGATCTTTAAGTAAATTTACATTAGTTGTTAATCTATATTTATTCATATGTAATTTTATCGCATCAAATACATATTTACCTTCCAATGTAGTATGATAACCTTTATAATACATATCTACCAATTTCAACCATAATGAAAAATCTTTAGCTTTTAACGTTCTTAATAGAACTTCTTTATTAGAATCAAACATAAGAGGTATAAAAGTATCCCTAAGCTCATTAACTTTATTAATTTCTAACACAATTGTAGGGTTACTGTTTACTTTATACTCTCGAGGTGTTGTTAATAAAACATTACCTGTTTTAAAGAATTCTCTTATTTCATTGTACAATTCTAATTCTTTAATATGATTTTCCAATTTAAACCTAGGCACATATTTATTAGTTGAAAAGGTAGCCTCTGCATCTATAAACCCTGCTAATCAATATTTAGATATATTAATTTTATCTTTTATAGAACCTGGAATTCATTTACCTGAAAACTTTTGCATTTCTTTTTTATAGTCTATTATAGCTAATTTACCTTCAGCGGATAAATGACCTTTATTTTTAGTTAATAACACTGCTTTTTTAAATAATACAAAATGGTGATATTTTGAACTATTTAGATTTACATAATCAAATATAGGAATTATAACATATAATAATGAATTTATATCATTTACAAAATAATTCACTTTGTCTTTAGATTTGGTAATATGACCACATTTAAGGGTATTTTTAATATATTCTAAGACCTCTATTTCATCTTTATGAAGACCAATTTGAAATGTAAATTGGGCATATTTATATGTGGTATTTTCCAAAGCTGTTAATCTAATATGGAAATTACCCTCCCCATCTGTAAATCCTGCAAATCATTCTAAAAATCTTCTATCTAAATAATAAGAATTAACTTCAGATGTAAAAGTAGGCAAAGTAATATTTAATTTGTTGTTTATATCAGTGTTACTAACTAAATTACTATAATTTTTATTATTTATTTTTTTAATATTATATAAATTTTTATTAGGGCTGCTACTCAACCCATGAAACCCAGTTCCGAAGAAAAAACATGTACCAAAAGCACCATCACTTATAGTAAAAGATGATACATTGTATTCAATACCTTGAAAGCCTGTAAATATTATTGCTAATAATACTGTAGCAACTGATCCATATAAAGCACCTTTTCTACCTCCTTGTATTAATGAGTGATGAGCGTATGTTATAGTAGCACCACTTGATAGTAATATAACTGTATTTAATAAAGGTAATTCGAAAGGATTCACTGGTTCTATTCCGATTGGTGGTCATTGAGCTCCTAATTCAACAGTAGGAGTTAAAGCTGAATGAAAGAATGCTCAGAAAATTGCTAGAAAGAACAGAGCTTCTGATACTATAAATAGAATAACTCCTAAATTTAATCCTTTCTGCACTGCCAAAGTATGGTCACCTAAAAAAGTCAATTGTTATGATTGATTGTACTAGTTTTTAAACTTTAATTAAGCTTAAATAACCAGGGAATCAACCTAGAAAAATAATAATAAAGTATATTTTTAATAATAGCCGTCAAGACCATTAAGAATAAAATTTATTTAAATGATCTCAATTAAACTCGGTACGTTTGTCATTCATAGAGTTTTGAATAGCACGCACTTCAAGTATATCTTCCTTACTTAACCGTTTACCTAAATAATTCAATCCTTTAAAAAAAGATAAATAATTTAAATATTTACTACCCATCAATGGAAATTTAGCTAAGTATGTAGTTATAATATAATGTTTTCTGTCAGATTGAGCAAAGAATACTATACTTTTAGCTGGCTTCTTAAAACCGGTATTATTATTAATTTTATAATTCAAATTAACTTGAAAAAATTCGGCTAATTTAGTCATAAATGTAACATTTGATTCTCCAGTTATCCTGTGTAATTCACTTTGATTAATACTGAATACACATTGTACTCTACCTCTAACATTAGAATCATCTGAAACATAACAACCACTTAACTTTATTGAAAAATGGCCATCAGAGTCTATAAATCCCGCTAATCAGGCGTTAGAATCAAAGCTACTATTATCTAAAGGTAATTTTAATAAATTAGCATTTCGTCACTTATTAAGATTATCTATAGCTTTATGTAAAGCTATAATTTTAGGTGTACGAAATTTACCATTAATCATGTTAATTAAATTTATAACTGCATCTGCATTAGTAATACTATATCTACATATACCTGTTTTTTCTGTGTTGATAGATCCAGTTTTAAGAATATCATGCAATTTCTCATACATTTTTAAATCATTTTTACCAAAAGTCAAAACGATTTTAGGTGAAACTTTTTCTTTATCACCTTTTCTAAGAATAATAGATCCGTCACCTTCAATCAATCCAGCTAAATAATAACCCAACTGACTAGTTTTCCCTGTATGATATTTTCGATGACTTATTCGCGGCTGTTTATTATTAATATACTTTTCTAACTTTAACTTTAAGTTATCGAATGAGTTTAAATTACTATCCGATATTTTATTTTTCGTGTGATCACCTAAAAAAGTCTAAAATTATTAATCAATATATCACTATATTGTTTGGACTATATCTTAACTAATGGGTTATATATATAACGCATTAATCTTTCACATATAGTCTCTGAGGATCCTACCGGGATAATTATACGTCCGTTGGTTTCCTGCTGATTGTCTTATTATTATAAGAGTTTCCAGCATATAGTAAAATTTAAAGAGAGCACTTATAAATAGGTGATATATGTACAAGAGAAAAGCTGTCCTCATTACTGATTCTGTGAAGCACACAAACTAAGCTATTAAAGATTTAATTTTTAGTCTCCCTTCCAGAGAAAGATGCTCTTTGGCTATCATCATATAATACACAATTCTTCATTTCTTATAATCATTAAGCTTGTCTCCTATTAACGGGTATTTGTCAAAATAGTTAACAATCGGTTCTAATTTACCTATAGCTGACACAGTTAAAGATAATACTTCTGTTTTTGTCTTATTACTACTATAAGTTTTTACGGGGCAACCTAAAAATATTGCTAACTTTTCCATAAAAGGTAACATTGACAAAGATGTAGGTCTATCGAATGCACGTTGATCTAATCTATATTTAAGAGTAACGTGCTCACTACAAGCTCTTTTCATTATACCTGATTTAGGTATACCTTCAACATATTTTATCCCAAAATGACCATCGGATTCAGTAAACCCTGTTAGTCAACTATTACCTTGAAAATCCGAAGTATCCAATAAACTTTCAGGTATACTTAAAGAACACTTATCATTCATTATTCCGATTAAATTATTAAATGTTTGATTTTTAGGCGTTCTAAATTTACCATGCATTAACTTTATTAAAATTTGAATACCTTTTAGATCCCCAATAATATAACGAAGTGTATTTGTACCTGTAATTTGGAAACGCCCTATATTACCTAATTCAGATTGAATAAATGCGTATAAACCTAAATTATCAATATGAGATGTAAACACTACTCTAGGATTAAAAACTCTAGTGGATTTAGAATTTTTAAATAAAGCAGGAATAGATATATGGCCATCACCTTCCATTAAACCAGCTAAGTAATACCCTAAATTATCTGAATTGTTTTCATAAATGCTATAAGAATTAGAATTTAATTTATGAATACATAATGCTCGCCTTACATCTTCATCTGTAGTAGCTCTAGCTATAGTTAAACTGTATAAAAACTTAGCTTCGCAGAATAAGGAACTGACACTTATACGGAGCGGTGCAGTACTCTCTGATATGATATCTCTAAATCAAAATGACATAGCTGATACCACTAATATTAAAGCTATATAAAAGAAATAATAACTATTACTAAAATTATGCATAGATAATGCAGCACTAGTAGTTAAGTTTAATAAACAAATACTTGTGTATAACGGTCAAGGAGATGGACTTACTAAATGAAAAGGGTGATCTTGAAAATTACTTCTTATTAAGTTTGTCACTTATTATAGTAAAAAAAAACAGTTAGTTTGATTTATAGTTTTCTTAGTATAAAATATTACTAAGCATAAAAATGAAAAGGATAATTAAAAGTGATAATCCGTTGCTTACTTCACAGCTATACTACTTATATACTTTTTATCAATAAAAAGCTTGCTATATTTTTGATTAATATAAAATATACGAAGAACGCATAGCAAACATAAACAATGTAACTATCATTAGCCCTTAAGATGAGTCGAACATCTATCTCAGTATTAACAGTACCGAGCTCTACCGTTGAGCTATAAAGGCGCTAGGGG
>Ga0307516_10004410_pt1 | contig 17389 bp, 22 predicted proteins | sample 19_EM_MG_FD_203310 | JGI IMG/M metagenome (GOLD analysis project Ga0307516, IMG submission 203310) | Populus trichocarpa ectomycorrhiza microbial communities from riparian zone in the Pacific Northwest, United States - 19_EM | ecosystem: Host-associated > Plants > Roots > Unclassified | place...
CTACTGAAGGGGTTGTCAACAATGTCGTGCTCATGGTTTAGAGTGCACCGTAAACTCTACTCGTGAACAGCAAGAGAAGTGGATGAGGGGGAACGCGGAAGAATTCGAGATTTTCGGTAATTCCGGAGAGGACTTCGTTGATGATGATGTGTACAGCCTCGTTCATGGCGATGGGGACCCAATCCAAGAACTTCCTGGTATTTTTCAACATGGATGCCTGCGGTATGAACCTCCTCCTTTGCAAGAAGTTCAGGTCGGACTGGTGGCCGGCCTCCATGAATCTTCGATTTCGCCAGGCAAATTTCTCCCCGGAGCTTGCAACCGATGCAAGATGCTCAAAATGAAGTCTTCTTTCGACACATGCGCAGAATCATGTCAACCTTGTTCAAGAGGCGGTCGAGTGCGTCGTTCCCAATCAGAAGACGAGCACCCCGCAGTTATACCTAGAGGATGAACCTCTCGCTTTGCAATAACAGGCTAAGTTCAGATTCGAGGCCAACCCCCATGACTCTCGGATACTTGCCTCAGGAAAATCTAAAGAGGCTAATGTCACCGATGTCAGCCTCCATGAATCTCCGATAATTTCGCCGAAAGATTTTCGCCTCAGAGCTTGCATCCGATGCAAGATGCTCAAAATGAAGTGTTCTCCCGACGCAGGCGCGGAGTCATGCTAACGTTGTCTAAAAGGTGGCCACAAGTGCGTCGTTGCAGGTCGGCAGGCGAGGCGTACCTCAGAAGGCATTCAACCGGAAACCTTTCCTGGTCTCTTGGGAAGCCTTGTATCAGAACAGGCCGCTCTGGTGATTTTACAGAAAACCTGCTATGCCAAACAGAGGGTTCACAAATGATGAAGTCTCGGGACTCTTCTAAACCGGAATTCCCCAAACACCGAGTCGCAATCGTCCCCTACGCCAGATGGCCCGTCGGTCAATTTGGATGAAAATGCGCTGTGGTTCGAATCAGCCCGATATATCACAGCCGACGAAGCGTTTACGCTCGTCTCCGACTTGGAGATACCGCTGCTCATCGCATTTGCTGACGTGAAGTTTAGAGGGCAGTACAAGATACAACTGGGCTTTAACGAGTCAATGTTGCACGGGAAGTTCGTCGAAGAAGTGTATCTTCTTCTGGATGCGGATTTACAGGTTTCGGTCGACTTTCACGGCCGTTTTTACACCATTCCCGGCCATCGTGTACACGCCAGAACAGACCTCCCATATTCCAGTTGACTTGCAAGAACAGGGCGGCAGGACATTGAAGGCCCTGGGGGAATTTCAGACAGGGGAAGACAGGCCCCTCTGGCAATCGACGTGGTGGAGGTGCGGCTCATTCCGGCGAGGGAAGTGGCAATGACGGTGAGAATAGAAAGGGACGCGGAAGCAACCAGGATCGTAGAGGAGAGAAGGGCCACAAAGGGGCTCGCGAGTCGGAAGGCGGAGAGGATGAGGATGAACGACGATGACAAGCCAAATCAGGGAGGTAGCAAGACCGAGAGCGGAAGCCTAGGCAAGCGAGCTTGCCGGGGTTCACAAATCGTCAATATCCCTTTCGGCTCTACTCTCTCGATAGCAGGAATTGACGGTTCTCACTGAGTTAACACGGTAGCTGGTCTTGATATTACGGTAGGTTCAACTTTGTCGTCTGATCAAGGACTGCCAAATTCACCCTTTTGCCTCGTGAAGATTGACAAAAATGAACACGGAACATCTCCTCCACCTGACGTGGCCCGGTCCGTGGTTTAGAGTCGACATGACAGGACTAGAGGTGTCCTTCATCGTTGTTGATAATCCAGCTTATCTCCTGTCGCTCGCTCAAGTCCAAATGATCGCAGTCTTGCCTGAGCCTGTGATCCTGTTGGATCGACCCCTTTCACATCGATGTACAGAAGGTGATTCGCCAAACACACAGTCACTAGAAACAAGGAATTCAGCCTTGGGCCTGTGCTCGGCGCTAGTCCCGGTGTTCAAGCCCAGTATATTACCGGTGGGTCATCTGGTACGGAGAATCGGATGCGAAGATGGGTGTTGCGTCGCACAAAATTATGGATGCAAACGAGACACAGCTGAAAGGCGAATCAGACGGCGCCGTATGGAAGTACGCCCACAACGATGCCATCTTTGGCCGCGTTGAGGGTGGAGCAGTTGGTTTCTGCAAATTTTGTGTATCAAGTAGCGGCGGACGTCGATTTGGAAAAGGTCCAACATTTTTTTTCGTGGATCATGCCTAGAAAACCACAGGATAGTGTGAAGACGTGCCGCGAAAATAGCCGTCCTTTGTTTAGCTGGAAAAGACGGGTTATCTGAATTTATCGACTACAAAGGCGAGTCCCCACCTGCTGGACACAAAACGTGGTTCGAGTTGGCACGCGAGGGAAAATTCCTAAGCTTAAAGAGCCACCCGAAGAGGCGGAAGATGATTACGAGGAAGGACAGATAACAGAGGGTCCGAAAAAGAAGACGAAAATTGAGAACAAGAATGTGTTGGTTGGAGATGACTCGGTCCACCAAACGGGGGATATCATTCCACCTGACACGCCCGTTACTGCCTCTCCTACGGAGCAGCCTTCCGGAACATTCATATCCGCTTCCGACGGGAGTACTTTAGCCATGCCTGGTGCATCCGCCGTCCAACAACCTTCGCGTCGTAAGTGCAGGAAGAAAAAAAAACCAACGCCAAAGGACCGCCCCATCCCGACGACCCTCAAAAGTCTCTTGGACTAAATAAACCTTCCTCATGTCCCATCCCGAATACTCCTATACTCGGTCGCGGCAAGGGTATGGATACGGGTATGGACTACCAGTAATGCTGCCGATGGGGCTTCCTTGTGGTCCATCTGAGCATCATCATCATCTGTCAGAACAGCAGTAAGGGAGAGAGTTCGCTTCACCTCCCCTTCCATCATCCGCGAACTGGTGAGGCTCGTGACAAATACGGAGGGTTGGCTGATGACTGTGGTTGAGAGGAATGTAACACTCCTGCGCTGACGCGGCCGAAGATCTAGGGAGTTGAGAAACAGGGGAGCTGGGGTTCGAAATGTCCGTGAACGTTCGTTTGTTCAATATTTGACCGTAACTGACACATCTCTTTTTGTCACCAGATCTTTCCCCGCAAATGTCGGTGCACTTGGGGCCTTGGGACGGTCATGTGTCGGATCGTTACTTCCACTCCTTCTGATCGACATCGGCCCGGAGACTTCTGATGCGGTTCCATCGGTTGCAAGTATCATTTGAAGTAAATCGGGGATTGGATAAGCAATCCGCCATGCTCAACCCCCCAAGACTCTTGCAAGCTTGGATTTCAAATTGTGCGAGAAATTGTGCGAGAAACGTTACAATGCTCTTACGTGGATGCCCCCCCGTGAAATTCCTCCGTCCAGAGGTCCCCTGAGGATAAAAAAACGACATAAAAAGTGTGCCTGCATTCTCCATGTCACATCTCTAAAGGATAAATCCGTATAATCTGCTCTGCAATCCGTGGCAGTATCGCATTAAAGTAAGCCCTTGATACACATCGTTTTTCCCATCCCCGCCGCACCCTTCTACCACTATACAATCCCTCGCTCCCTTTACACTCTCGGCCGACCCTCACACCTCTTTCAGATGCTCATAAGGTCACACGAAGTTCCATCAGTAACTACTTCTTTGGTCAAACATGATCGGATCGACTTAGAACCAGATGAGGCGTGGAAGGATACACTGAGGAAGAGGATCGAGGAGGGATTGAAGTCCATGATGGGTGACGCCACCTGGGCTCGGGATAACCAACTTGCTAGCATCCCTCCTAACGACCCACGACAAGAGGGAATCTGGGAAGGTTACGATAAAACCATCAGGAACATTGTAAACCTCGTGAAGGAGGAATTTCAGGTCGAGCTGGACCGTGAACGACGGGAGCGCCGTTGGTCGATCGGCCGAGCGATGACTTCTCATGTTTTGAAGTCCGAGCAGCAGGAAATCACGGATCGAACCAAGGAGATCCAGAAGGAAAGTTCCAGTCCGGTCTCTCGAAAAGCAATCACCAGCGAAATCGTTGGACCTTCAATTACTGAGACGATCCGGGGTGGAGCAGGTACCGTGGCTGAAATCCTTCATCAGGCGTGGACTCTTAACTCGGTTACACCCGAGGGGGGGATCCAAGGACCACTATCACCCGACCGGCAGCATGATGCATCGTTATCGCATTCAAGTCCGAGCTCTTTTGACAGCGAGGAGCGGTCTGATGTAATGGGTTGGCCTCCACCCAACACTCCCAATAGCAAGGTATTGGTTCTGAGCTTGCAAGATCGAGACCAAGGGGCACATCCACCCCCTGCATGGCCTAAATCAAGGGCGTCTTTCAATGAGGATCATGGTTACCACACGTCAGGTCAACTCAGCTATCAGCTAGAGGAGAGAAGCAGGCCTTGGAGTAGTTCCTGGCTACCTGCTAGACAGCTCTCCATCAGCCCACCGCAACGCTTTCCTTCTGAAAATAGACCTACACTTGTCGAGGAGAATTCCTTCATCGACTACCCATCGTACGCAGCTCCAGAAGGTCTCTATCCTGTTCTGAAGCAAGCGCCTGCTCATATTTCTCTTTCCAGATGAGTATCCGGCACAATATGAACCACAGAGAGACGAAGCCAGGGTGATGGCACTGCAGGCTGCATGGAAGGAGGATGAAGCCAGGCAAAAGGAGGGGGAAATCAAGCGGAGGGAAGAAGAGGTGAAGAGGAAGGAGGAGGAAGATATCTTGCGCAAGGAGCAGGAAATCAGAATGAAAGAGAGGGAGGTGATAAGGACTCGGAAGGAACTGGAGGCAAGGAAGATCTTGTTTCTTCTCCTTTACCTCTTGCTCTTTCCTTCGAGTCTCTTCCTTCCTTCTCTGCAACACTTCCTCCCTTCTCTTAGCCTCCACTTTTGCCTTCTGTTCCTTCTTCCTTTCCTCCTGTTCGCGGTGAAGAGGAAGGAGGAAGAGGCGAAGAAAAAGGAGGAGGAGGTAAGAGAGAAAGAGCAGGAAGTGGAGAAGTGTGGGGAGGAAGTGAGGAAACCTGTGGAGGACGTGAGGAAGCCTGAGGAGGAGGCACAGCAGAAGCTCAAGGCTAGACAAAAGGAGGCACTCGATGCCGATGCAATTTGTGCTCAACTTTTCATGCGCTTGAACGCGCGAGAGACATCCAAGAAGATCGTGGGTTTGCAAGGACACCAAGCACAGGACATGATGGATCTTTTACAACAGGTTCGTCTGGTTTTTGTCCCTGTGCTCCGATTTGACATTCTTATATGATTATCTACGCTAGCTGTTAGACATGCCCTCTTTAGATCCTAAATATAGAAGCCCCTTCTTGAATGCCATGCTACGTCTATCAAGCAACTCTGGCATTTACCCCAAGATTCTCGTACAAGATTCGGTGACCATTGAGGGCTCCAGTCCCTTGACTACTGGACAGTTTGGTGATGTATGGAAAGGGATGTTTCAAGGTCGGCGGGCTGCTATCAAGATTCTTAGACCCTGTGGAGCATCGGACGTCTCCCAACATGTAAAGGTTGGCTTCAGTATTTTTCTACTTCAATTCCTGCCGAAACGTATATGTTAGACAATTCTTCGGGAAACACTTATTTGGCGACAACTCCGTCACATCAATGTTCTGCCCTTTCTTTGTCTCCACCATCCGGGAGGTGATTTATCCAGATTCGGCCTTGTTTCTCCTTGGATGCAGAATGGCAACCTTCGAGAGTTTCTGCAGCATGTCACGGGGCAAAATAAATTGAGGCTGTCGCTCGTCAGTCTCATAGATCTGACTTCCTAATAATAGCTTTCACTGAAGGAGTTCAGATGCGTGACGTAGCCGATGGCCTCGATTATCTACATTCCATGCAACCAAGAATCATTCATGGGGATTTGAAAGCTGTGAGTGTGACCATTTATCAGGGTATGTCATGCGCTAGACATCTGTGTAGGTCAATGTCTTGGTTACAGATGAGCACCGTGCCTGTTTGGCTGATTTCGGATTATCTACGGCGTCCGATTCTCAGGTGCTCAATATAACGTCGCTCGCAGCCACGAAGCATGTTGGAGGAACCCTTCGATGGACTTCTCCGGAGCTCTTGGAAGGGGTACAACCTATCAATACCTCAAGCAGTGATATGTATTCATTTGCTTGCGTTTCCTATGAGGTATTTTGCGTATTGGTTGCTCCGCCACCAACTTCTCATTCCATCAACTACCAGATTTTTTCCGGTCTTGTCCCATTCGACAAAATGCACAATCATGCCGTGTCATTGCAAGTAATTCGTGGACGGCGACCCTCTCGCCCTCCGATTTGTGAGCCCTGGAAAATAGCTTGCGAAGACCTCGGTCTGGACGATGAAACATGGGCCATTATCGAAGACTGTTGGAATACGGAACCTGCGAAACGTCCAGCCGCGAAAGAAGTGCGCGCTTTATTATCAGAGAAGATTGGACATACCCGTTCCTCCAGTCTTCAACTCAGTGGTTCGCAAAGCACGGTTCCAGTGAGGAAGGGAGTGGGAAAGCCTGAGGAGGACATGAAGAAGCCTGGGGTGGGCGTGAGGGGCCCTGAGGAGGACGTAAAGACGCCTGACGAAGAGGACGTGAGGGGGCCGGAGGAAGCACAGCAGAAGGAGTACAAGGATATACAGCAGGAGGCGCTCGACACCGATACGATATGTGCTCGACTTTTCATGCGCTTGCAAGCGGCAGAGTCATTCACGAAACTTGTGTGTCTGCAAGAATCTGAAGCACAGGAGATGATGGATCTGTTGCAAAAGGTTCGTCTGGTTTTTGTCCCACATCATGTTCATCTGACATGCTTATATTATTATCCGCGGCTAGCTGTTAGACATGCCCTCTTTAGATCCTAAATATAGGAGCCCCTTCTTGAATGCCATGCTACGTCTATCAAGCAACTCTGGCATTTACCCCAAGATTCTCGTACAAAATTCAGTGGCCATCGAGGGCTCCAGTCCCTTGGCTGCTGGACAATTCGGCGACGTATGGAAAGGGACGTTTCAAGATCAACAAGTTGCTATCAAAATTCTTAGACCCGATGGAGCATCGGACGTCTCCCAACATGTAAAGGTTGGCTTCAGTATTTTTCTACTTCAATTCCTGCCGAAACGTATATGTTAGACAATTCTTCGGGAAACACTTATTTGGCGACAACTCCGTCACATCAATGTTCTGCCCTTTCTTTGTCTCCACCATCCGGGAGGTGATTTATCCAGATTCGGCCTTGTTTCTCCTTGGATGCAGAATGGCAACCTTCGAGACTTTCTGCAGCATGTCACGGGGGAAAATAAATTTAGGCTGTCGCTCGTCAGTCTCATAGCTTTGATTTCCTAATAATAGCTTTTACTGAAGGAGTTCAGATGTGTGACGTAGCCGATGGCCTCGATTATCTACATTCCATGCAACCAAGAATCATTCATGGGGATTTGAAAGCTGTGAGTGGCCATTTGCCAAAGCATATCAGTTGCCAGACATTTGTGCAGGTCAATGTCCTGGTTACAGATTGGCACCGTGCCTGTTTGGCTGGTTTTGGATTATCTACGGCCTCTGATTCTCAGGTGCTCAACATCTCATCGCTCTCCACGAGGCATGCTGGAGGAACTCTTCGATGGACTTCTCCGGAGCTCTTGGAAGGGGTACAACCTATCAATACCTCAAGCAGTGATATGTATTCATTTGCTTGCGTTTCATATGAGGTATTTTGCGTATTGGTTGCTCCGCCACCAACTTCTCATTCCATCAACTACCAGATTTTTTCCGGCCTTATCCCATTCGACAAAATGCATGATCATGCCGTGTCATTGCAGGTTATTCGGGGACAGCGGCCCTTTCGCCCTTCGATTTGCGAGCCATGGAAAATCCCTTGCGAGGACCTCGGTCTGGACGATGAAACATGGGCCATTATCGAGGACTGTTGGAAGACGGAGCCTGAGAAACGTCCAACAGCAAAAGAAGTGTGCGCTTCATTATCAGCAAAGATAGGACACACCCGCCCCCCCAGTTTTCATCCCAATGATGTGCAAAGCACGCTTTCAGTAAGGAAACGCGCAGGGGAGGGACAGCAGGAGCTCGAGGCCACTGGCAGGACACAGGACGAGGCGCTCGATGTTAATGTGGTTTGTGCCCGACTTTTCATGCTTTTGCAATCGCCAGAGTCATTCAAGAAACTGCTGTGTCTGCAAGGACACCAAGCACAAGAGATTATAGATCTTTTGCAAGAGGTGCGTCTGGTTTTTTGGGTCCCACATCGTGTTCATCTGGCATGCTTATATAATTACCGGTGGTAGCTGCTAGACATGCCCTCTTTGGATCCTATCTATAAGAGTCCCTTCTTAAATGCCATGCTACGTCTATCAAGCAAATCTGGCATCTACCCTAAGACCCTCGTACGAAATTCAGTGACCGTCGAGGGCTCGAGTCCCTTGACTGCTGGACAGTTTGGTGACGTATGGAAAGGGACGTTTCAAGATCAACAAGTTGCTATCAAGATCCTTAGACTCGACGTAACGTCGGACGTCTCTCAACATGAAAAGGTTGGCTTCAGTATTTCTATACAACGACTCCTATCGAAATACTTTTTAGACAATTCTTCGGGAAACACTTATTTGGCGACAACTCCGTCACATCAATGTTCTGCCGTTTCTTGGTCTTCACCATCCGGGGGGTGATTTATCCAGATTCAGCCTTGTTTCTCCTTGGATGCAGAATGGCAACCTCCGAGGGTATCTGCAGCACGTCACTGGGAAAAATAAATTGAGGCTGTCGCTCGTCAGTCTCATAGCTTTGATTTCCTAATAACAGGTTTTACTGAAGGACTTCAGATGCGTGATGTATCCGATGGCCTCGATTACCTGCATTCCATGCAACCAAGGATCGTTCATGGGGATTTGAAAGCTGTGAGTGTCCATTTATCAGGGTATGCCGTCCGCTAGACTTCTACGTAGGTCAATGTCTTGGTTACAGATGAGCACCGTGCCTGTTTGGCTGATTTTGGATTATCTACGGCGTCTGATTCTCAGGTGCTCAACATCTCATCGCTCTCTACGAGGCATGCTGGAGGAACTCTTCGATGGATCTCTCCAGAGATTTTGGAAGGGGCACAACCTATCAACACTTCAAGCAGTGATATTTACTCATTTGCTTGTGTTTCCTATGAGGTATTTTATGTACCGGTTTGTCCGCTACCAACTTCTCATTCCATCGACTTGCAGATTTTTTCCGGTCTTATCCCATTCCACGAAATGCAAGATCATGCCGCGATGTTCGAAGTCATTCGTGGACGGCGGCCTTCTCGCCCTTTGAATTGCGAGCCATGGAAAATAGCTTGCGAGGACCTCGGTCTGGACGATGACACATGGGCCATTATCGAAAACTGTTGGAACACGGAGCCTGAGAAACGTCCATCCGCAAGAGAAGTCGGCGCTTTTCTACGCACAAAGCTTGGCCTGTCTCGCTCCAACGACGAATCGCAAAACACAGTTGCGACAAGCTCAGCATGGAGCATCCTTGAATTCATTCAATAAATGACCCAAGACATGCGCGAATTCCTGCCAGAGTATATCATCTTCTCATGGCTGACAAACTCTCCAGATTGTGTACGATATACTGTAGAATTTCATCGGACCGGTAGTAATCTCTGTAACGTTGACTCTGTCAGTGCAATCCTCCGAGTCTGTACTATATATACCCATGCACACCTCAGAATGCCCAGGCCCTTCCCATCCTCTCCAAAGCGTTAAGCTTCAAGCCCTTTGCGATGCCATCTCCACAGTTGGTAAACTATCCCGCGTCGCAATGAGCCTATCCAGCATCGCTTGACCTCTCCCATCCAACCCATCTCTAAACCTCTTTTCCAACATCCACTCCAGCCCGTGTTGCAACACATTCCTCGCTCTCGATGCCTCGCCCCGTGCATCTCCTATACTCGCATGCAGAGTCGCCCGCTTCTCGCTCGTGCTGTACGTTGCGCAATGCAGGATGTTGGAGTTGTAAAAAACGGTCTCTCCGACTGAGGACAGAGCTATTATCAGCAGGACTGATCGACTTTCGCCCGTTACTCGACTTACATTACAACGTCAACCGTATTGAACCAGGCATCATTAGTGGCGCAACTGGCGGTTCCAGTGTTTCTGAAAGCTTGCGCTGTTCCGCCGTTCTCGGCACACTATGCGATCCCGGTACCACCGATATACAGGCAGCAATCGCGGTACAATGCACTGTTCGTCATTTGAGTTCATACCGTGAACGTACGTGTTCCACTGGACCTGTTGACGTATCGATCAGGATGGGGAACCTCGGATCACCATGAACACTTGCCCCAAAACGCCACTTCCCAAGCGCCTCCCTCTTCCTTCTTCGCTCGCCTTCTCGCCCACATCGTCCCGATGCCACCGCAACGCAAAGTCATGCGCCTCCGGGTTGATCAACCTATTAAAAAGCTCTGCACACCTCTCACGTTCATCAGCTCAAAAACGAACTTCGGTCATCCTGGGGGAAATCTCCTCACCCATCTGCAGATCTTCCTCGCGACAACCCGAGAGCCCCTTTACCACCTCTACAAGCCTTTGAGAGGTGTACCATCTCACGGCGCCAAGGCGCGTCTTGGAGACGGCAGGCTGAGACCAGGTCGGCATGGTCTTCGTCTGCGATGAGGCCGGGGACCACGACGTAGCCTTGGATGTCGTAAAGTGCTTTGAGGATGGAGGACATGGGTTATGTCGAGCGTTGGGGTGGGCGATCAGATCTTGATGGAGGCTCGGAGCAGGTGACCGGTCGATCACGAGGTTACAAGGAAATGTGGTGGAGGCAGATGTACTGTATACCAAACTGCCTGGTCTCTTGATAACGAGCGGGACAAGACAAGATTGGACTTTAGCTTGACGCTGTCAGGAACAGGAAGAAAGAAGAGTGTCGAGAATGAAATTCCAGTTCGAAAACCCATTGATGGAGAGGTCCAGGTATGTTCAAAGGTCCATATGATTCGCGTTTTGTCGGTCGGTTGGGCTTGGGTGGGGATCACTGGGAATTTTACGTTTTGGACGTCAGGAGTGAGAGTTTGGGGGGTAGGAAACGCCATTTGGCTGCCAGTTTCTTTTCTCGGGGAGCATCTTCACGCTATCGCATCTGCAGCTCTGCCCAGACAACAACCTGCCCCATATCCACGACGCAGCGAATACCGTTCAAAGCCGTAGGTTTTCCAGCGAACGAGGACATCTTTCGGTATATTTGAGTCTATCTGCAACACACACGCGGGTAAATATTAACCAATAACAGTATTGAAGACTCACCTTCAACCATGCTATCACATATTCCACATCTTCCTTAGAAGCCTTATCAAGAGGAAAATCGCGGGGTCGACATATCAAGTCCTCGTTGCCCGGTACACACTTGGACAAGAACCGGCTCCAATTATCCAACACAGTTGTGCGGCATTCCTCGTGAAACGGTGAATCAGGCCTCGGAGAGGCTTCTAGAAACAGCAGCCAGAAGTTTGTGATGCGAGTGTAGCACTTAGCCCGTTCGCTATACAGGACGCCACAACGTCCGGGATGGTCCAAAAACTCCCACTAATGGCTCCTCAATTCATAGTCGTGAAACACGCAGAACGTGATGATTCCCCGCGGCACCTCATCGTCAGTGTAAGAATCATCCGATGACCAAGATATTCGGGGCATGGCCTCGTAATGGGGGCCCGAAAGTGACAGCAGTTCCATCGGAATGATCAAGGCTGATATAATTGCGGTAGGACGTGAGGATATTTGACATTGAAAGGTAAGATCCATAAGCTTGGAGACCCACTCGATGAAGGCTGCGGGATGGTCACGGGCCTATTCTTCGCGAAAATCAATAATAGTTATGATGGCAATATGAGGCAATTACACTCAGATAGTTCCTGAAACGAACAAGCATTGAAACTAAATCTTGAACGGACCATTTGCTGGACGCCAGAATACATGACTCACAGGCACGGGAGCTCTTGTCAAGGTAATCGATAAGGGCTTTCTGGCTCAGCGGGTTGGTTGCTGAGAGGTGATCGACTAGGTTACAAATTAATCGGGCTCACTCTCGCGGCACTGGAACGTGTGGTAGAAGTAACGGTGGGTCATATTTGAGTGATGATGGCTTACTCGAGGGAGGATTTCCGTTTGTCATAATCTCGCGTGAGATCCGCCGTGCCTCGGACAATCTGTGCGGCGATATCCTGCCTATCATATTGTATCTTCCTGCCCGCCTCTTGTCAAAAAGAAATTGAGGAAGGGACGCCTGAAAGGGCTGGACTCGTTGGATGTGATCGACATGAACTTGAATATCTAGAACAGAGTGCAAGCCACGCAAAATATGCTCGACTTGTCCAAGAAGCAAACACCGGAAGGCTTCTAGATATTCCGACCTGAGAGCGAGTCGGGGTCAGGAGACCTCCTAGTACGCGCAAAAGGAGGTCGGTATCGGGATAGATTGAGAGGATCTGCATGTACAACTTGTCAAGTTCCGCGAATGCTGACGAGCCAGGTTTGGATACTTCAAGTATTTCCCGTAGTCGATCAATGCATGAGTATTGTTCGTCAACATACTTCATGACGGTGGAAGCATAGATGAAGTAGTAATTGGCGAGCAGCTGGACAACCATAGTTTTGGGAGATGCTTGATGGTGGCAGCATGCCTTTCCGAGTCGTGGATTGTGTTGAATCCGGTTCAAAGGAATAGACGAACATCCTCTCGTGCTTCGAGCATGGCTGCGTGAAGGAGCTGAGCGCTCAGCGAGAGCTCCTCAGAGAAGAAAACCCTGGCAGCTAGCTGCCCTCGTTCTGAGTACGTTTCCGACACCGTCTGCGTGATGGCGGACTTATAATTATTTTCCAGCATGAATCCAAGAAATCTTGGTCTCAATCCAGCGTCGAACTTCGCTCAAGATTTCCTTTCGTGTTCCAGGGAGGCATCGTACAGCGACCGAACACCACCACAGGGCTCCTCGAACTGTTTCGTGCATCTTCACCCGACGCAGTTTTCGATTCTGCGGATCGGTTCCCTCCCAAGTTGGGGTCTTACGCCGGATGACCTGAGAGCGTCCATAGACCGGCTGTCACTGACTAGTTCTGCATCACCATACACTGCCATGATATAGTCAGGATCGAAGGTGCCATTCAGTACATGTAGGCCTATACCTGGAAATTGCAGAAGGCGTGGAGGGGACGGCTCGGAATTGTGGGGGGAGGGGGGGCGGCAGGCAGGGAATCCGAGATTTAATTGAGACCACGTGGAGGGGGCGAAACGGCCTAGGGTGCATCACCGCGTGCCACAGGGGAGGCCGCGGGACAATTGGCTAGGTGGATGGCTGTTATAACGGCGGACCTCCCACCATCAATGCCGACATATCACCCCCCCTCCCCCTTCGCCCTTGCTGTTCCCCCCGCCACATCCTTAAATGACTACCCCATTTACCCCCCAGCTCGCCCAAGACCCCGAAACCCGCGTGGCTGCCCAGGTTTCCGCTTCGTCCTCACGCGGGGGAATGATTGTCGGACAAAATCTTCCAATTTTGCAGTCGACACCGCAGCCTCACACGTCGTTGCGCCACTCTCCCTCACTCTCCGTCCGAACGACAGTCGCACGCGCGCTCACCGTTCTCCCCGTCCTTCCCCTCCAGTGCCACGAACGGCGCTGGATCGGGTATAGCCACCAGTTCTTCCGGCAGAAGAGACCGCACCCGCGGATCCGAAACGTCATCGGATGGGTCTGTTTCGTCCAGTAGAACCAGCCATGGACACAGGTTCCTGGACAACTGCACCCTCAGCACAACGTTGGAAGCAGGCAAAGTTAAATTAGCCACTCACAACGTCACAGGCAAAAAGGTTATTCGTGACTCCGTCCTACCCACTTGTCCTAACCGTTTTTTGTTTTCCTCATCTCAGCTTGCTGTCAAGATTCTGCGACGCACAAACATCTCGTCACCTCCCACAAACCTCCCGGCCGACGCCGCTAAACAAGCGTCCAAGGAAAAGGAGATCCGCACCCTGCGCGAAGCTGCAGTCTCAATGTTCCTCCACCATCCCTACATCTACGATATGCGCGAGATCATCATTCGTCAGTATCATTACTACGTATTTTTCGAGTACGTCAACGGCGACCAGATGCTCGACTACATCATGAGCCATGGATGCCTCCAGGAACGCACTGCCAGAAAGTTTGCGAGGCAGATAGGCAGTGCACTTAGTTATTGTCATCAAAACAATGTCGTCCATCGGGGTGAGTACCTCATCTATCCGAGTCCATTTACCCCTGACCTCGGCCTTTCCGCACCAGATCTCAAAATTGAAAACATCCTCATCTCACAAACTCGCCACATCAAGATCGTTGGGCTCGGCCTGTCAAATCCATACAACCCAGTCAACAACTTATCGACCTCGTGCGGATCCTCGTACTTTGCTGCCCCAGAACTCTTGGACGCGAAGCCATACATAGACCCGGAGGTGTATGTATGGAGTTTTGGAGTGGTCCTTTACGTCTTGGTGTGTGGGAAGGTACCTTTTGGTGACCCAAGCATGTCTGCCCTGCATGCCAAGGTCAAAGGAGGACTTGTCGAATACCCGGTATGCTTGAGCCCAGGTATGTTGTCCCCTTACTCGGCATTCGATGATTGGCATAGCTTCCGCTCCAGAGTGCAAACACCTTCTTTCCCGCATGCTCACGACGGATCTGCTTTGCGGGCCCCACTTGCCGAGGCCCTGAGCCATCCATGGATGATTCTCGGGTTCAACGGACCACTGGATCCTCATATGCTGCACCGAGAGCCACTCCATGCCGATGAACTGGATCGCGAGGTGATTAGGGGTATGGCTGGACTCGAGTTCGGTTCTGAACAGGACATCGAGAACCAGCTAGTCGCCATCCTCGAGTCTGAGGAATACGTTCGCGCTGTCCAGCACTGGGAGGGAATACGCAGCATCGGTGGCTATCCCAATGGTCATGGAAGGGAAGACACTCGATGGAGAGACCTTTCAAATCCAAACCTACCTTCCGGCGGTGGGGCATCCGGCAGAGGTGACCCTCCAACCCCATTTAAAAAGTCCAAAAGATTACCCGGGTTTGATATCTACGACCGGAAGCTCTTCTCCGTGGCCGAACCACCTCTCAGCCCCATTGCCTACTTTCCTTCCAATTCACCAAACCATCTCTTCTATCCTTCCTTGAACGAACCCAACCTCGAACCACTCGATCCCACCAGTGGCTACCACCCGCTGCTTTCTATGTACTACCTGGCCCGCGAGAAACTGGAACGAGAGCGTGTCTCCGATTCGGGGCAATTTACCAACTCACAGCTGTCTCAGGATCTGAGGAGGCGCGCAGAGGAGACACAGCAGAAGGAGCTGGAGGCTAGGCAAAGAATGAGGCGCTCAATGTTGATATGATTTGTGCTCAACTTTTCAGCCTCTTGCAATCGCCAGAGTCATTCAAGAAACTCGTGTGTCTGCAAGAAAACCAAGCACTGGAGATGATGGATCTTTTGCAGATGGTTTGTTTAGTTTTTTAGGTTCCACATTTTTTTTTCTGGGATGCTTATATCATTATTTGTGCTAACTGTTAGACATGTCCTCTTTGGATCGTATCTATAGGAGTCCCTTTTTGAATGCCATGCTACGTCTATCAAGCAAATCTGGCATTTACCCCAAGATTCTCGTACAAAACTCAGTGACCATCCAGGGCTCTGATTCTTTGACTGCCGGACAATTTGGTGACATATGGAAAGGAACGTTTCAAGATCAACAAGTTGCCATCAAGATTCTTAGACTCTTCGGAATGTCGGACATCTCCCAACATGTCAAGGTTGGCTTCAGTACTTTTCTGCCACCATTCATGCCGAACCCTATGTGTTAGAAAATTCTTCGGGAAACGCTTATTTGGCGACAGCTCCGTCACATCAACCTCCTTCCGTTTCTTTGTCTTCACCATCCGGGGGGTGATTCATCCAAATTCGTCCTTGTTTCTCCGTGGATGCAGAATGGCAACCTTCGAGAGTTTCTGCGCCGTGTTTCGGGCGAAAATAAATTGAGGCTGTCGCTCGTCAGTTCCATATCTCGGCTTTCATAACAATAGCTTTAACTCTAGGACTTCAGATGCGTGATGTAGCCGATGGCCTCGATTATCTGCATTCCATGCAACCAAGGATCATTCATGGTGATTTAAAAGCTGTGAGTGTCCATTTATCAGGGTATGTCATTCGCTAGACACCTGTGTAGGTCAATGTCTTGGTTTCAGATGGGCACCGTGCCTGTTTGGCTGATTTCGGATTTTCTACGGCGTCTGATTCTCAGGTGCTCAACCTGACATCACTCTCCACGAAGCATGCTGGAGGAACCCTTCGATGGACTTCTCCAGAGCTGTTGGAAGGGGTACAATCTATCAACACTTCAAGCAGTGATATTTACTCTTTTGCTTGCGTTTCCTATGAGGTATTTTGCGTGCCGGTTGGCGCTACCAACTTTTCATTCCATTGACTTCCAGATTTTTTCCGGCCTTGTACCATTCCACACAATGCATAATTATACCGTGTCACTGCAAATCATTCATGGACAGCGGCCCTCTCGCCCTTTGATTTGCGAGCCATGGCAAATGGCTTGCGAGGGCCTTGGTCTGGACGATGAAACGTGGGATGTAATTAGCAGGTGTTGGGACCAGGAGCCTGAGGAACGTCCAGCAGCAAAAGAAGTGGGCACTTTTCTACGTGCAAAGCTGGGCCTGTCTCTCTCCGACGACGAATCGCAAAACACAGTTGCGACAAGCTCACCCTGGAGCATCTTTGAATTCATTCAATAAATGACCCCACGGTCCCCAAGACATGCCCTTCTGGCCAGAGTATACTGTCTTCTCGTGGCTGACAAACTCTCCAGATTGTGTACGATATATGTTGCTCTATCTACTTACAAGGAGGTAGCGCAGCTGACGCCGCAGGGCTATGGTGTACCTTGCTTAAAGGTGTATTTCTTTTTTTGCTCGTGTGCTGGATGGTTACATGGGACTGCTAATTCCAAGGTGATGATTATATTGTAATGTTACAGAGTTGAGGATTATCCATTGTCATGGTTACTAGTGTTGGACATGCAAAGCAATGTTAAGAACGCGCTGTAGTGTCCTGACCACAATTGAGGACAATGGCCGTCCATGCGTCCTATGTAAACAAGCGCAGCAAAATCACATTCACTCATTCCCTGCTGCCCTGAGCACGGCTTCTCCACATGGTCTTCCTGGGTCTTGCGCGATCCACATCACCAAAGTCGAGCATAAGCAACTCACCTTCAAGACGCACGAGAATTGTGTCGAACTCGCCGTGAAGTATATCGTCCTATGGGATGGTCAACACGAACCCGCCCGACGGGCGACCGCC
>Ga0307516_10004411_pt1 | contig 17386 bp, 13 predicted proteins | sample 19_EM_MG_FD_203310 | JGI IMG/M metagenome (GOLD analysis project Ga0307516, IMG submission 203310) | Populus trichocarpa ectomycorrhiza microbial communities from riparian zone in the Pacific Northwest, United States - 19_EM | ecosystem: Host-associated > Plants > Roots > Unclassified | place...
GGCTCCGACTCTCGGTGGAACGCATTGAGCTTCGCCGGTCGGTTGATCTCGACGTGCGCGACGTGCGGGGCCGGGAACGTCACGTTGAAGTGCTTGCACGAAGCGTAGTCGGACATCTCTGCGGCGCGGTCGGTGGATGATAACCAGTTGGATGGGCAGCTGTCGTTCTTTCGTGCGTGTGATCGGCAGGACGCGAACAGAGCGAGGGTTGACGGTTCGAGCCGGCATCGGGCTCGGCTGGGCCGGGCCATCATGTGACTACCCAGCCAGCTAGCCAGCCAGCCCGCAGAAGCACATGCTCCACCCAGAGTATGGTAGAAAGAGGGAAGCGGGATAGATTACACATGCGTAGTAAGCAGGTACCTACATCAGCAGCGCACCACCACGAGGCACGTATACAAGTGTAGATACGACAACCGTATTTACGTAGTTAGCCGGCGCAGTCAGCCCGGCCAGCCCTCGCTTTCTTTCCCTGGCCAACAGATACACACACACACACACACATATCTACATATCATACGCAGCTGTCGATATATAGAGTATATAGATACTGCACGCCGGGCTATGATGTAACACGACATCGGCGTTCGTCGTAGTGCTCCAGCAGCGGCGAGATAGACGTGTCTGTGGACGCACTAGGGTATGTGTGTGTGTAGGTACTCTGCGCACACGCATATAACTAGCACATGGCGGTCGACTGCCTTCCTGCCCGGCGTTCATGGACCGCGACGCCGGAAGCGTGCCGGTTGGCTGGACTGGACTGGGCTTGGACTGGACTGGACTGGACGCCGGCCGGACGACGTTTCTGGATGGCGACGGCGACGAGACGAGATGAGACAGGAAGCATCCAAGCATGGTGCGTACATACACAACACATTGGTGCGTATGTAGAGTATGTATGTAGGTACCTATCCATGTGGTTACATACATACATACAAGCATACGCTACATGCATATGTGTCCGATATCGCCGCGCATGCACTCGACTACATAGCCAGAGAAAAGGAAGGGGGGAAAAAGGAAAGGGGGGGGGGAAGCAAACAACCGAAACACAAGGGGGGGGGAAGGGAATGCATGACCACGGCTTTGCACAGCGCTGTTGTTGTTTGGTGCATACCTAGGTTTTTGTTTTGGCTTTTTTCCGTCCCGTCCGTCTGTTCCGTGGGTTCCGGCGTGGGACGGGGCGGGACGTCCATTGTTACGTAGGGTGGGACGTCCATCGTTTGGGTGGGGGTTGTTCCGCAGCTCGGCGTAGGTTCCTGCATCGCGGCACGGACGTGCGGTGGGTTTGTCTCCGCCGTAAGCGCGGGCAGGCGGCGCGGCGGGCACGGACCAGCTGCGGCGATCGCTGGTTCAGCGGGCGATCCGTACATATATATAACATATATATGTACATAATAGAGATCCGCACATACAACACACATACATAATAGATAGGTACATATGATATCTATCGATCACACGTGGAGTATCTGCATCGCTCTTCCGTGGCTGCGCGAGGGCCGCAGCACAGAGAGGGAGGGAGGAAGGGAGCGAGGGAGAGAGAGAGAGGGCGGGCGTCGGAAGCCGGTGACGCCGCTGGGCCGAGGATTCCGGCATCGCTGCGAAAACAGCCGGAGCCGGCAGAGCGAGGCCGGGCGGGTCGGCAGATGTCTGCCCGGCGAGGCGATGGCGATGGTTACATACGCACATCCAAGAGCCCTGGCTGGTTCTCGCATAGCCGCCTCAGCCACTCGCCCTCCCCCCCGTCCCCCCCCGTCGCGACAAGGTGGTGCGTCCTTACGTATGCAGATACATAGATAGATACTTTAAATGCCTCACGAGCTGGGTTGTCGGCATCTGGCGCCCCTGCCGCACCTAACCGAATATCTACAAAAGCTATCTGCCTGCCAAGGGCTGCGTCGGCGATTTATACATGTGTGTGTACTTATATATATATACACTTCTACATATCTACAATTTCGTTTCGAGAGGTAAAACGCACGGGACTGTTGGGGGGGTGGTATGTACATAGGGAGCTGGTTTTCTTTGGGGGAGAATCTGTGCAGGATGGAGGAAGGGAGGAAGGGAGGAAGGGAGGATGGAAGGATGGAAGTGTATCTGCATCGACGCCTCGGCCGGTGGCAAACGCCTTTTTCCGTCCGCCAAGAGAAAAGGGAAAAAACTCGGCTCGTGTTCCTTGCTTACGTAACTTGGGTGTCGAGAACCGCAGAATGCGATATGTAGATGTCTACTCTATCTATGTAGGAATGGCCGAGTGGCGCAGCTGGATCCGTCCGTGGAAAAGCAAGCAAGTAGAGTAGATACATATGTAGAGTGGTGTATGTATGTGCGCCGATCCTCCGCGATGTCCTGGCCCACTCCGCCCACTCCACCCACACAGACGGTAGTAGTGGATACCGACTTGCCTGGCAGGTCGTCCGTGGCGGGGAAACTTCCGCGGAGGTTGGCTGAGTGCGATATCGAGGCTGCGTACATTCGCGAGTTGTGCAACGGAGCACCCACCAGAATCGCGGATTACGTTGCGCGCTTACCTACTCGTATGTACGTAACTGCTGGCACAGCGGGGGTGGGGCAGGAGGGAGGGCTGACCCGTCGTTGTCGTTCTTATCGCGGCGGTGTGGTGGGAAGGATGCCGATAAGCCTGCGCTTCGACCGAGAGAGAGAGAGAGAGACGGGGGGGGACTGCTAGAAATCCTGGGTGGGTGGGTGGCAGGTGCCCTGCATACATAGAGTACATGGCAGTGTGGCATGTAGTGACGCTGCACTTGCTTACGGCGACAAAGTCGACTCGAATCCGCGGAGCACACATCGGGCAGCTGCTCAGCGGTTCTCATTCGTCCGCACGGCGACAGACAGGCGAGAAGGAGGAGAAGGAGGAGTGAGGAGGTGGGCGAGGAGAATCTCATCCGGGACGGTGGGAAGGGGGGAGGGGGGGGGGGGGGGCAGCGAGCGTGGGGCGGCGGCGACAAGACCATCCCGAGATGCAACGGCGACTTTCTTCGTCTGCGTCTGCTTCTTCGGCGTTCCTTTTTCCGAGAACGCACGGCTAGCGGCATATGAATCTGACAATGGCGCACTCGATCAACCGACAGCAGCAAAAAAAAGAAGAAAAAAAAAGAAAAGAAAAAAAGAAGAAAAGAAAAGAAAAAGAAAGCAAAATCCATATCTATGTATCACATCAGGAGACAGCCATTATTCAGTCGGGCAAGTCGGTTGTCGCCGCGGAAGCAGAGCGAGATGCGGGGTGGATGGAGAGTGTACATCCTCTGTGTAGACATCGCCATCACCATCACCGCCACCACCACCGCCACCATCACCATCACCATCCCCATCACCATCACCGCCACCGCCACCGCCACCGTCGCATGGGTGCCGTCCAACTTGCGGACAGGGACAAACATCGACCCACAGCTGCCATCGCGGATACATACTTTGCTCCAGTTCTTTTTTTTTCTTTCCTTTTTCTCCAGACTACTCGTATGATGTATGTACGCACTGTGTTCCGCTTGCTCGACTGCGCCGGCCCCCATGCCCAGACGCAAATCCCGCAGGAGAGACAGAACCTCGCGATGGCTGTGCGATGCACGGCAAGCACGGAGTGGGCTGGAGGAGAGTGCCAGCCACAGCGGGGCATAGTTGTCCAGCAGCTATCTATCTATCTGCATACATACAATATTCGCACTCACGACTCCTGCGCCCGGGGAAAGAAGGGCGAGTATCTATCTAGTATCTACGCTCAGCTGCAGCAAAAAAGAAAAAGAAAAAAAGAAATCAACAAGAGAACTGATCGATGCTGACGGAAGGTTCCGATCGTTGGGCCGGGCGCGAGCAGCTTGAACGATATCTATCCACTTGGAGGAACAGCAGGACCGAGCTCGGCTTCTGCAGAATTATGGAGGGGGGGGGGGGGGTGCAAGCTCAAGCGGAGAGCCCTCTCTGTCCCCACCTGGGGCAGCGTGGGGCGATGGGGCAGCTGTCTAGGATCCAAAGCTCTGTCTTGGAACTCGAGAAGGAGAAAAGAAAAGAAAAAAAATGAGATGTTGCGGGAGCGGAAACACTGCGAGTGCGAATGGGAAAAGGAGGGGGGGGAGAAAAAATGGAATGCTGGGCCACCAGGTTGCAGCGCTTTCCTGGATGACGCCGAGTCCTTGATTCGACTTGTCCCGATATGGCCCCCTTCCTTCTTCTGTGCACCCCACAGCCCTTTTCCCATGTACCCCCCCGGTCTGCATTGTTGCTTGGATTCTCAGAACCCTTTAAAAGATTCAGTGATCCTCTTCGACCCTTCCACTCTCTCCTCCTCATACTTCCTCACTCAACCCGTCCCCTTCCGCCCTCAACAGCATCTCTCTCAGCTCCCCCCTTCTTCGTTTGAGCTTCTTTCCCCCCCCAAAACAAAACAAAAACAAAAACAGACAGGCACCATGGTTAGTACCCTCTTCGTCCGCTCTCGCCGCCCGCCACTTGGCTCCACACCATTATTATTGTTCACACGGATGTTGACGACTGTGCTTCGCCCAGGCCGGCTCCACTGTTATCTCCAACACTGCTGCTCTGCAGAAGTACCTGGACCTGCCCCAGAACGGCGCCGTCCAGGCCGAGTACATCTGGATCGACGGATGCAACGGACTCCGGAGTAAAACCAAGGTATGTCACGCTCCGCGGCACTAGCGTCGACTCGTGCTGACACCGTCCACCACGACAAGACCCTCTCCAAGAAGCCCTCCTCGATCGACGATCTTCCCGAGTGGAACTTTGACGGCTCCTCCACCGCCCAGGCTCCCGGTGAGGACTCCGACGTCTACCTCCGCCCCGTCGCCATCTTCCCCGACCCTTTCCGCCGTGGTGACAACATCCTCGTCCTCTCCGAGTGCTGGAATTCCGACGGCACCCCCAACAAGTTCAACTACCGCCACGAGTGCGCCAGGCTCATGGAGGCCCATAAGAACCTCGTTCCCTGGTTCGGGCTCGAGCAGGAGTACACCCTTTTCGACGAGTTCGGTGCTCCCTACGGCTGGCCCAAGGGCGGTTTCCCCGGCCCCCAGGGTCCGTACTACTGTGGTGTCGGCACCGGCAAGGTCTACTGCCGTGACATCGTCGAGGCCCACTACCGCGCCTGCATGTTCGCCGGCGTGACCATCTCCGGAATCAACGCCGAGGTGCTCCCGTCCCAGTGGGAGTTCCAGGTTGGGCCCTGCGAGGGCATCGACAGTAAGTTTTCACCGTCCGCGAGGCGCTGCGGAATGCCGAGCTGACACGATCTCGCAGTGGGTGACCATCTCTGGATCGCCCGCTACCTCCTGCACAGAGTCGCCGAGGACTTTGGTGTCAAGATCTCTTTCCACCCCAAGCCCATCCCCGGCGACTGGAACGGATCCGGCCTCCACACCAACTTCTCGACCGCCGACATGCGTGTCGAGGGTGGCATGAAGGTGATCCACGAGGCGATCGCCAAGCTCGAGAAGCGCCACAAGGAGCACATCGCCGTCTACGGCGATGACAACTCTCTCCGTCTGACCGGAAAGCACGAGACTGGAAACATCGAAGCCTTCTCCTTCGGTGTTGCGGACCGTGGCTCCTCGATCAGAATCCCCCGGTCATGCGCCAAGGAGGGCTACGGATACTTTGAGGACCGCCGACCCGCCTCCAACGCGTGCCCGTATCAGATCACCGCCATCATGGTCGAGACTTGCTGCGGTGCCATCTGATTGGAGATCTGTTGTTGCTCTCGGCTCGGGGTTTGCGTTTTGTCTTTTTCTGTGCTTTTACATTTGTTCTCATGTTTTTACTTTTTCTTTTTTTTTTACATTTGTTTTTTTTCTTTTCTTTTTCATTTGGGTCTGCTTTGTTCTGGGATGGGTACAGGAAAGACGAAGGAGGTGCGTGTGGGTAAGTCCTTGAGATCCGTCTCCAAGGCCATGGGTGTTGGATTGGGAATCGGCGCAGTGTGGGTAGATCTCGGTTCCGGGTTCTAGGCCAGATGTGCATCTACATTGTGTATTTAGATAGAAAATGGGATATCTAAGAGATATCTTTTTTTTCCACACGTTCGTTCGAGACAGCGTTTGCGCGCATGACCAGAAGCAAAGAACTCTACACATGTACACCTTTTAGTCCGCCCATCTCGAGGCCGGCGAAACGGTTGGTTGGCTGGCTGACCGTGTTTAGCGGGGACGGGAGTTTTCCGTGATGCCCCGAAGGTTTACATACTTTGCACATGACGCTGCATGCGTATGTAGAGTACATTACATATCTACGTGGGGGAGGAGGAGGAGGAGTCGGGATGGCTATCTGTCTATCTTGACAGATAGGTAAATGACCAATGACGAGGCGCCGGGAGTGGGGAGAGGGGGGGGGGATTTCCGATTCGCCACGACCACGTGGTTGGGAGGGGGTGGCGCGAGGATGGATGCGGACGGCGCATGCGAGCGGCACATAGGAAGCTCCCCACCTATCCACAATGTACTTACCTCACAGTACTTATGTAGAGTATTTTTTTTATTTTTTTTTAATTCATTAATCGTGTGCGACCTCTCACGGTTATCGCGCACCACACCCCTCACTTCGCTCGTCACGTGGGAATTATCATGGTAGATATGTAGATAGATAAGTACTTAAGTATGTATGTGAGTAGATATCACCGTCGTTCCTCGGGCTGATATGTATAGGTACATAAAAGTATGTATTGCCAAAAAAGCAAAAAATAATAATAATCGCAGATTACATAAAGGCACGACACGGCTGGTGCCAATATCTACCTCAGCGCCAGGCGATGACGGGATTTTTCAGCGGATAGATAGATACATAACTACCATCAAGGTGTTCCGGCAATAATGGGACGGACAAACAGCGGATCGCGCAGCTTGTTCGGGCGTGCATCCGGGGCCCCGGCCACCACCCCGAACTATGGAAAGCGGCAAAAGGAGTGGTCGTATGTATCTACCTAGGCCAGGAAAGCCGGACTATGTAGATATCTATCTATCTACTCCAAGGTCCGCGCCTTACCGAGCGATTTCCCTCCTGGACGTCATCAGTAAGCTGGTCGAACGAACCGCGGCCCCGCCTGATTGTCGACCACCTGGAGCGAAGGACATGGAGGGGACCACACGACGGCCAGCCCAGTCGCCGTGTTCGGGTCCGAGCTGCGGTGGAAGGGTGACCCAGACTCGGGGCACCATCGGTCAGACAAACGAGCTACAGCCCTCCTAGTGGTCATCAACCAAGAGGCGCGGACTGACCACGGACGGGCCACGACTGGACGACGGAGCCGCCGGATACGCGGTGGACTGGAAGAACGGCCAATCCTGGGTGGGTATCAAAACCCACATGGGATACGTATGTATGTACAACCAGGAGGCCTACGGCGCGGAGGGCCGGGCCGGACACCACCATCGAGATCCGGTGGTCGGCACACAAGGCGGTCCCAGGAAACGAGAAGGCCGACGAATGGGCCAAACTCGCGGCGGAGGAGCCAGATGCCCACGGGGTGGAATGGCTAGGATACTCGGACCGGCCGCTCCCCAGATCCCTCGCACACCTTAAGCGGGAGATCACGGAGAAGAAGTGGGCAGAAGCCCAGCGTTGGGCTGGAGGCCGGACCTCCAAGCAGAGGTACAGGATGCCGAACAGGCAGAAGCCGGACGGCGTGGTTGCCGGGCTCGCCTCGAGGTTTTACCAGATAGAGACGGGACAGTGCCTCCACTGGGAAGAGCCGCCCCACTGCCCGGTGCTGGTGGTGCCGGTGTCAGACGCAGACTCGAAATCACCTCTTCAAGGTGTGCCCCGAGCGGAAACCCCAGCAGAAGATCCTGTGGGCAGAGGTGCTTAAGGAAAGTGGGAGGAGGAAGAGCCAGTGGAGGATCCGGGACCTGCTTGCCGATGGGAGATGCAGCCAGGCGGTACTAGACTTCCTCTCCACTACGGATGTGGGGAGACTGGTCCCGGCCGAGGAAGACGCGGGGAGCTCTGAGTGGGAGCGTAGGGAGCGCAGGGAGCGGGAAGAGGAGAGGAGGGTGGAGATGGAGGAGTTTGGGTGCCGGAGGGGAGGAACCGCTCTTTCTCCCGCCGCCCTCCTCCATGGCGCCTGCGGAGGAGGAGTAGGGGACGGATCTCGGTTCCCCCGCCCTTTCCTTTGTTTCTCCTTTGTCGTTCCCTCTGTGACTTCTTCTCTTTTGTGCGTATTCTATTCTCTTGGAACAGGCCTGGGCGGAGGGCAAAGGGAAGCTTGCAACGTGCCGCCTTGCGCGGACAACAGACGGGAAACCCGGTCGCCGCAGCAGCCTAGAAAGGCTGTATGCGAGTACGAATAAACAAAAAAAAACAAAAAAAACACCCAAAAAGCCGCACGGAAACAGTTGAAAGGAAAACAAACAAAACTGAATTCGATTTGCCGGAAACAAAACAGATCAAAGACAGTAAATCTCCCCCGAAGAAAACGAGTATCTACGGAAGTGGTAGAGATGCGCGCAAGACAACCAATCATAAGAAAAGAACCAAACTCTCCCCCTCTCCCGTCCGAATCCCGAAATCCACTCTCTCTCTTTCTCTCTAGGGGAAAAAGAGAGAGAGAAATAATCGGAACAGAAAGGGAGAGAAGAAAAACCAAACACGCAAACACGATGAGAGAAAGAAGAAAACCTCATCCTCTCCTCCCCATTGGTGTGCAGTAGGCGTCCGGTTGACAGGGCTGGCCCACTCGTCAATAGAAGCGGGCCATGGCCACCGTGACCCTACGCTGTCCGTGAGTGTAGTAAGCGATGTAGCGGTGATTCTCGTGGTCGATTCCGATAGGATGCGGCTCCTCGTCGATGAGCGGGGGGATCGTCACTCCGTCCTTCGCCTGGCCGGTCGTGAACCGCATCTCCACGGTGGGAGCGTCAAAGTACTCGCCGAGCGGAACGAAGTGCTTGTCGTTGATGCCGGGGACCACGGGGTAGGGGTGGTCGGAGTGGGCTTCGAGGTACACGAGCCAACCCTGGTCGGGGGAGTCCGGGAACTGACTGAGCATCGAGCGCGAATTCCCTCCGTAGAACACCGAGAGGTAGCGGCGGCCCGTCGCGTCCACCAGTCCGACGGCCGGGTGGCGCACGAGCTGCCCCCTCCCCTCATGCCGGTCCACGTCGATGGTGGAAGCCAGCGTGCACGGCTTGTTGGACTCGGGATCGTAGAACTTGTGGTAGGCCGGCTTTGGGTAGGCTTCGTCCAGGTCAACTTCTCCGTTGGCGCTCGCCCAGGGGGATTCGGTTTCGTCGAGCGTATAGCCTGGTGCCCAGTGAATGCCGCCGTTGAACGACGTCCCGTCAGAGGGCGTAGTCGGGCTCGGTCGTGCCGAGATATTCCAACTCACCATGTTGTACTTGACCTCGCCGACTTCCGAATCTTTGAAGAACTTCAGTTGTATCATCTCCTCGCCGACTCCGCGACGCTCCTTCACTCCTCGCGCGTTGTAGCCTTCCAATCCAGCCGTGGTGGCCTGGCCGAAGACGAGACGGTTGCTCTGCACATACCAGAGGATGTCACCGATCAGGTTGCCCGGGGGAGGGCTCACCAGACAACGGAGTACAACTCTCTTGATAATGCTGGGCTCGCTCCATGCGCCAGTCACCGGATCCGCTACCGGAATGGCGTGCACTTCAACGACCGGAAATCGAGTGATTTCCGGCGCCATATAGGCTACATACAGTACCTTTCCTTGGGTATCCGCTGCAAGAGCAGTACCGATTTGTCTCAGAGCCATTTCCCGAAGAGCAAATCTGTGGCGAGAATTCCCGTCACGGGGAAAGATGTACCCGTGCAGACGTTTCTCGATCGGATGGAATTGCCCCACGACGTAGTATTCGTTGAGTGCTGCCTTCTCATTAAAGTTGCCGCTTTCGTGCCAGGTGCCCAAAAGCTGACCGAGGTTCTTCCGCTCCAGTGAGAACACCGCGCACTGCGTGTGTGGCGGAACAGCCCTACTAGCTAGCGTTCCCTGATTCTGTATTGGGGGCCCGATATGAACGGTCGCACTAAGCAGTCTGTGTTAGTGTGAGTCTCCCCGCCATGGTATACGGATTAGACATACGCATTGTGGCGATGGAAGAGGTTGTAGAGCCATCGTTTTACCATGCTGAATACTCGACGATAGACCGGGGGAGGTTCTGGTATCGGGTTACCGCCTACCGCCAGCATGTTGTTATGTCCGTGTGAGTGCCCGACAACCAGCAGAACGCCACGATTAGCATATAACCTCATTCTCTCTCCAACCTCGACTTGCGGAAGCAGCATGCACCGCACTTCGTCGAGGTCGATGGTGTTCTCCCTCAATTCGGCAGGATCTGCGCCAATGTCTCTCACGACGATTCGGCCTCGACTTTCTTCATATATTAACTGGTTGGTCGAGTGGCTGACGATAAACATGGCCCCGGGGACCGTGCTCCCGTAGCTGCACATGCGGACGGGAGAATTAGTCTTCCAACGGAGGTTGCGGGCGTACTCCATGTCAAAATATTCAGGCTTGTACTCGAGCCCTTGCTTTCTCAGCTTCTCGTAGGACGACGGAAAGAAGAGCTTATGAGCCCATTCTACCGTGTCGCTTCCGGTGAAATATCTGTGGTATTCACGGGATGCCTGACGAAGAGCAACGAAGTCGTCCGAATCCAAGTATATACCAATGTTCCTGACTAGCTCTGGGGGAATGCGCGAGAGAGTCGGCATCTTTGTTGGTCTCGAGGTAAGGAATGTGTGGAATAGTAACGAAAGGAGTGAGTAGTAAAGAGAGCGTGTATTTTGGGGCGAATGGAGTGTGTATTCGGGACAAAAGGAGCGTATATCCGGGGTGAATGAGGTGCGTAGAGAGGGAATGGAAAAGTTGGGGTTGTTGGAGGATAGAAGCTCGGGAGAAGGTAAAATTCTGGGCCTGGGAAAGGGAAAGATGTGAAGAGAAGATGAAGGGAAAGAAGTCACTAGCAGGGCATCGTCAGTGACGACTCAACATCTGTGCTCGGCCTCCGGTCTCAGTGCTGTTGCAGATGGAGTGCTGCCTTCAAGCATTTGACTCGGCGACGGACGGGCTCGGCGATGGTGAGTTCCTGCCTCTAAGAGGGCATTATCGGCGCATTGAGCGCTGACTCCAAGGCGGTAGCCCGATCGAAGCTCTGCGGCTCTCCATATAGGTATCCCGGGGCCATCTTCCAGACTGTCCAGTCACTATCCGGTCCCAGTACCGTCCTGGTGTCATTGGATCGACCTCACGAGGGGCAAGAAGCGAGGAGTAATCCTTTTATGATCATGACAAGTATATCCGCATTTCGCTGTTTAGATGACAATTTGCAGGCTCAGCCGATGCTATGATCCTGGTGGAAGGGTGCCGGCTCTTCTGCAAGCAACGAAGGGGTGCAATCGCGGTATCACGCCCATCGAGTGCGGAAGGTTGAGCGGCCGCCGCTCAAACGTCAGCACCAACCGATTACCGGGTGCCAAAGAGTGCAATAGGTACGGCATGCCGAACACAGGGCCCACCCAGCAGTGAACGCAGCGTGGGTGGCGAGCTTTCCGTTTGCAACCGTTATAGCGGTGGACTTGCGCCAATCCAGATCTCTGCGCACAGCAGCAGTTTGATCCTGCCACAGCCAGTCAGTTATAGCCCATCCCATCAATTTCGGGTTAGAGTGTACCAGTAACCGGCTCGATCATCTTGAACCGGACAGGAGCGCCCATCTGGAAACGATAACTGGCTGTGCTTAGGTGGACGTGTGTATCCATCACAAACAAATGGTCACGAAGGGAATGGAGCGTGGTTGACTATTTGTTTGGCCATGGGTAGTAGGTGCGGGTAGAGGTAAATCCAGTAATCATTCCCTATACCCCAGTCCCCCACCAGGTATCTACTTAGGTTATGTACATACGTAATTACTAATAGTTATCAACTGTCCACTCTTCCTCAACAGCCTCGGTGCGCTTCTCGGCGGACTCGGCGTACGCAACCAAGGGAAACTTCCTGTCGAACCAGTAAAATTAGCGAGAAGAAGTAAGAGACTGGAAGGAGCACGTATGTAGCTAATACATATGTGATTGCAGAACTGTTCCCTAGTACCAGCGATATTGAAATTACGGCAAACCTTTAAAATGCCATCGTTTTTGGCGTCTTATTTTAAAATGCCACAGCTGGCGCTTTTCGTTTAGAATGCCACCGGTTTCGGGCGCAGGCAACCACCAAAAAAACCTCACCACATCACAGCTCTTGTTTAGCAATCGGGGAACTACAGGTAGGTATCTACAAGCCATCGATTGGGAATTGGCTGACATCACGGCAAGTAGTACGGTTGTGTCCCACACCGCGACATTGGCTAGATACAGACAGTCTGCATCCTCGCTCGGCGACAAGTCGGCGATATAATATTGACAGCCACCTACCCTCAGCGCCCAACTCCTCAGCATCCACCCTCCGTTCCTCCTCTCTCTCTCTCTCTCTCTCCGCTCCTGGAGTCCCCACCCCGGTGCATCACTCCCTGCGTCTTCCTCAGCCGGGACCAGCCTTCCCACATCTGTGGTGGAGAGGAAAGTCTAGTACCGCCTGCATCGCTCGTCAGCGAGAAGGTCCCTGATTGTGAACCGGCTCCCCTCCCTGCCTCTTTCCACACCTCTGCCCACAGAATCTTCTGTTGGCCCTTCCGCTCAGGACAGACCTTGAATAGATGGTCCCACGTTTGCTTCCTGCACGAGCACCACAAGCACTGAGCTGTGGGCTTGCTTTTCGTTCATTTCAGGTACTGCCCGGTGAGGCAGTGACCTGTTTTCAACTAGTAAAACCTCGAGGCGAGCCTCTTGGTGCTAACTACCAGCCACTATCTTGTCCGGGCGGCATCTTGTATTTCTTGGCTGAGGCCCGGCCTCCAGTCCAGCGGCGGGCTCAGTACGACGATCCGAAAACTATGATACTTGCTGCTGCCTCGCTGTTGCCGATGAGTTTTTTTCTTTTTTTTTCCGTTGCTTTACGAGAACGGGTTGCTTCTCTTCTTTGATGTATTCGATGGGCCAATTGCCTCACCTACAAAGGACGGACGGAAGAGGTGAAGGTTGGTTTCTGGATTGATATCGAGAGATTGAATTGCGGAATATGAACTGTTAGCGCTAGAAGCTGACTCGGGTTTGTGCTTTTTTCCCGAATCACATCCTCATTGCATGCGACTTAGTGACAGAACGTACGAAAAGTGTCGGACTTGAACCATGTCACAACCAGCTATCAGCCGACAGAATATACACCTTCCTCGACGCAGCGGGTCAGTTGTTATAACGAAAGCGAGTAGGGACCCGGCGTAGGTAGAAGTAGTGGACTGGTGAAGGGCAACGTGCGATAGATCGCAATGGTATCGTTCCACAAACAGCCGAACCTATCGACATGCATCCATACAGCAAATATTTCTGATCCTTCAAGTTTTGATCCATGGTTGGGATGTACGTCCTCCGATGACACGGATTTCTACCCCTGTGTGCCTTCTCCCTACGTCCAACACTGACATGTCTCGACCCCGAGCATTTGTAACCCTCCGTCCGCGGATGCGAATGTCACTTTTCCGTTCATTCAGCGTTAAATTGTCTCCTGGCGGTACGTATCAAGTATGCTGTCTTCCGTTACGTACGGCCGGGCCCCGGCCATTTGCGCCTAGCAACATAGTAGTTACTGGCATCTGTGGTAGCATGCAGGGTCTTGGGCTCATTCACCTCACTCGCCACTCTGCTCCATCCTACTCTATTGCTCGGATCCGCCCACGTCCCGACTAGCCAGGTAAATATCCTCTACATATTCCACAGGAAGCTCTACTGACGCATTCGGTTGACGGCAACAATCGTGCAGACATCCACACTAGTTACCTACAACACGTCCATCTGTTTAGGTACATATCATCCCAGCATGCCGGCGCACAATCGTGGTCTGCACCATATCCGCAGCAGTTTTAAGCACAACTGGCGGTGTCTCCGGCGCAATCCGCTGGGCGAGCTCGCAGGGTCACTGGGAGATCTGGGGACACTACTGCCGATCCTGATCGCTCTCACCGCCGCGAAGTCGATATCACTGCCGTCGACGCTCGTTTTCAGCGGGATATGGAATGTCCTTAGCGGGACGCTATTTGGAATCCCGCTTGTGGTACGTAAAGAGGGAGGGAGGGAGGGAGGCGTTTCTGGGGTTCGGGGACTCGTGAGGATGGAGGAGGAGGCTGATGCGAGTGCCGGGGTAGGTACAACCGATGAAAGCCCTCGCCGCGGTATCGCTCTCTCGGGGACTCAGCTTGAACGAGACCATGGCGGCCGGGATCGGAGTCGGCACAATAGTATTGCTTCTCTCGGTCACCGGACTGTTGGCGCGAGTGTCGGAACTCATCCCCGTACCGATCATCAAAGGCATCCAGGTTGGCGCGGGAATATCGTTGGCACTGAACGCGGGGGCGACACTGCAGGGACTGGAACTCAATAGCACGCTGTGGTACGACAACCTCTTCTGGGCCATAGGGGCGTTCATAATTCTCTACGGGACGTGCAGATGGCCGAGGAGGTGTCCGTTCGCCATATTGGTTTTTGTCGTCGGGGGGCTGTTTGCGGGGGTTCAGCTGGCTAAGAGCGGCGACGAACTCCCGCACGTCGGGTTCAAGAGCCCGTTCGTGAAGGTTACGCCCACGCCGGAAGACTTTGCGACGGGTTTCGGAACGGCGGGGCTGGGGCAGGTGCCGTTGACCGTGCTCAACTCGATCATCGCGGTCACCTACCTCAGCCGCGATCTGCTCCCCGATCAGCCGGCGCCTGGCGTTACGGCGCTCGGACTCTCGGTCGCGCTGATGAACCTGGTAGGCTGCTGGTTTGGAGCAATGCCCGTCTGCCACGGTCCGCACCTGCACCCACCACTCCTTTCTGCCGCGGACGATACTGAGTGGTTGTGGTTTCCAGGCTCGGGGGGTCTAGCGGGACAGTACAGGTTCGGCGCGCGCTCAGGCTCGTCGGTGCAGTTATTGGGCGTCTTCAAGATCGCCATCGGCCTCCTCTTCGGCAGCTCCCTGACTGGTCTCCTCGAGCGGTTCCCAAAGTCATTCCTTGGGATAATGGTCAGTCCATCCCCCCCTTTTTATCCCTGTCCCCCAGCAATTAATCAACCCTTCAGGTCTTCGCGGCGGGAATGGAGCTCGTCTCGGTCGGCGAGAACCTCAACTCGACCGCGCCGGACATATTCCAGCTCACGCTCGAGAACGAAGCCGAAGGGCTGGACAAGCAGACGCGCAAAGATAGGTGGATGATCATGATGGTGACGGTGGGGATCTTTGTCGCTTTCCAGAACTGCTTCATCGGGTTCATGGCGGGATGTCTGTGCTGGGCCCTGCTGGAGGTGCAGAATCGGATGGACGCGCGGAGCGATGGGGAGGGCAGCAGTGGGGAAACTACGCCTCTGCTGAGATGAGGCGGGGGACGAGCAGATGTTGTGCGAGTATGGGAGTATTAGACCTTAGAGTTCATCGCTATTGATCCCGCAACAGCTCATTCAGTCTGCCTATGGCGATCGATGTCCAAACCCATCCGACCCGCGCTGCGTGGGCCCGTCACAAACAGGCCGCGGCTTTGCTTTTGTTTGGTCGTTAATTGCGTGCGACCATCCGCGCTTTTCCGCTGTCCAACCCGACCACGGCCAATCCGCAGGCGGCTTGCGGACCGACGACCCAGTGCCGTAGTCGAGTGAAACGCCATGAAGCTCCAATCGGCAAACTGTTGACCTAATCCCTTTTAGAGCAAGTACCTCGTATGTAATGATGCATACATAAGTACTTATTCACCACTGACCCACCTTGCGGCTCTCGTTCCCCGCCACAACACGCATCTCCGTCCCCCTCCTCCCAATCTCACCACCTGTGCTGCAATCCGCACAACCGCGAAATTACAATCGACAGACCCTCCCAAAAAAATAAAAAAATAAAATAAGCCGACGCCCACAATCATGTCTGCCCCCGCCGGCGGCGCCGGTGCCAGTGCCAAAGGCAAAGGCAAGATGCCGAAGTCGAGCAAGTCGGGCAGCAGCAGCGGCGGCGGAGGCGGAGGCGGCGACGAGGGAAAAGTGCACAAGCTATCACTGAAGGGGTCATCGAAGCTCGTGAGCGAATTCGTGGGTGCCCCTCCCTCTCTCCCTCTCTCTGTTTCTCCCCCCCTCCCCCAAACGACTGCCTCGATTCTAACACGCGGGGGAAAAAAAAAAAAGTTCGAATACAGCATCAACAGCATCCTGTTCCAACGCGGCGTGTATCCGGCCGAGGACTTCGCGGCGGTCAGGAAGTACGGGCTGAACATGCTCGTGACGGCCGACGACCAGGTCAAGGCGTACATCCGGCGCATCATGGCGCAGCTGTCGCGCTGGATGGCCGGCGGCAAGATCAGCAAGCTCGTCGTCGTCATCGCCGCAAAGGACTCGGGCGAGCCGCTCGAGCGCTGGCAGTTCGACGTGCAGCTACTGCGCAACAACAACAACAACAACAAGTCCGCGGCGGGTGCGGAGAAGCGTGTCGTCCCCCCCCCGCCGCCTGCCGTCGCGGACGAGAACGGCGTCGTTCCCACCACGCCCGTCGCGGCGGAGACCGAGTCGGAGTTGGAGCCCGAGTTGGACAAGCAGAAGACCGAGAAGGAGATCCAGGACGAGATCCAGTCGCTGTTCAGGCAGATCACCGCCAGCGTCACGTTCTTGCCCATGCTCGACGGCCGCTGCACGTTCAACGTGCTCGTGTACGCCGACGGCGACGCCGAGGTCCCCATGGAGTGGGGCGACTCGGACGCCAAGGAGATCGTCGACGGGGAGAAGGTTACGCTCAGGAGTTGGGGGACGAGTAGTCACCGCGTCGATACGTTAGTCAGTTACAAGCTCGCGGATTGAAACGAACCATGATGTTATGAAGAGGTTTTTTTTTTTTTTCGTTGGTGTTTTGTTTTGATATATTGGTGTGGGCTTGCTCGATTTGCTTTCGGTTGGACTGTAATACCATCGTTTTTTTTTCTTTTCTCCCTCCCCTCCCTCACTCTGTACAAGCTGTTTGCATCACGATTCGGAAAGCAATTGAATATACAGCGTTATTGCCAACCGCCAAATGATGGTATCTATCAGACATGCAAGAAAAAAGAAAGATTAACCGAGAAAAAAAAAGGCAGAAAGAAGCAATCGAAAGCTCAAAAAGAAGGCTCCAACCGTCACACCCAAAACAGTACAAGATTCGACTTTTCTCCGTAGAACATCTCCCCTCCCCCCGCTAACGCTTCGCGAAACAGCACATGATCGAGGTCTTCCCGAGGAAGTAGGCGCAACCCATGAAACGCACGAGCGACAACCCAGCGGTGAGCCACAGCAGGAACACAAAGTAGTTGGCAGTTCTGGCCGAAGCAT
>Ga0307516_10004412_pt1 | contig 17384 bp, 18 predicted proteins | sample 19_EM_MG_FD_203310 | JGI IMG/M metagenome (GOLD analysis project Ga0307516, IMG submission 203310) | Populus trichocarpa ectomycorrhiza microbial communities from riparian zone in the Pacific Northwest, United States - 19_EM | ecosystem: Host-associated > Plants > Roots > Unclassified | place...
CGCGCTCTCTCTTTTATTTGTTGGGGTACTTAGACATTTCGGTTTTTGATGTGTCGCCGATGGGCGCTTGCAAGTTGAGAAATTGCAAAATGTCGAAATGTAATTGTAGGGGTTTTGATCCTTCGTATCGCTACAGGCCGCCGTAGTTTAAGTCCAATGATATTGATGATGATTCATTGATCGCACACGACCCTGTTGGATCATAGCGATATTATGTAGAGTACAGTCCTTTCCCGTTCGCGGTCCACCGCGACCTCTCACAGTCTGCTGGCGGCCCGCGGAAACTCCCCTGCCCCCGTCTGGTTAAGTACAACGTAAATGGATGAGTGAGCGGCGAGAATCATGTACAGTACATAGCCAGAATCATGCGGCCGAACTGGGTCACGTGACAGGGCGGTCGCAAAAGCCCGCCAGCCGGCCGCACCTCTAGTTGTGTGGATATCTCAACAACCAATACTCCCATTGAGGATCGGACAAAAGGAGGTGATTCTATGAGTTGTAATCTACCGTTGGTGAACGGTATAAAAAAACTTTCTTTGTTTCAAATTTTCACATTTGGTAAGTGATAAGTCGAAACTCGAAAGTCAAAAGTCAAAAGTCAAATTGCGTAATGTAAAGTATCCTTGCATCGAGTTATGAGCCTTCGTGTCGCTACAGGCCGCCGTATGGGCGAGACTGCGCCTAAGTAGTTCCGTCTCCTGTACATACCACAACATCTCAGGACATAATCAACTTCTCATCCCAACCCATCACCTTCTTTATTGCTCGTGTTTCATCCAGCGGGTCTCACTTTAGTCCTCAGTATACCACACGAGCACGCAACCACGCGACAACGAAACCACACACGAACGGAACTCATTCCACAGAAGGTCGGTCAGACAGAGACACTCGCGCATTTTTTGATTTACAAGGCTAATAAAGCGACGGAATAGGTCTAAGCACGCACACGCACAGCATTCGTACACGATGGGTGATAACGCCGCCCAGCAAAACAAAAAGAGAAAGTCCAAGTGGGAAACGTCGTATTCGGCGATGAGCATTCGAGACGCAGAGAAAAGACTAGGAATTCGAATCAACAAACTCAAAGCGACGCCTATCGATACGATGTTAGCAAAGCCAAATAGCCTTGGAGGAGCGGATGTCAATAAGGAGACGATGGATGCCATCAAGGTGAAGGTATATGAGCGGATATTGCAATACCTTGCTATCGAAGGATATCCTACGGAGGCGGATCCGGATTTCAACGAAGCAAATGTGAGCGACTTGGTTTTTTCCACGATTGGTCCAGTGCTCTATTTTGTACAAAAGATGAGATGCGACATACGTTTGACGAGGGAGAAAGAGATAACTTCGGTGAACAATGAGACGGGCGGAGTGGAAGAATTTGTTGTGGTGGACCAGATTGCAGTATCGGAGGAGAAGTTTGTCTTGGTCATCGAAGCCAAGAGAACATCCATTGGACAGGCAATCAAGCAGCTTTTGCTGTCATTGAAAGATCTCTGGGATAACAACGGTGGAGGTGTTGTCTACGGTTTCGTCACGACAGGACAGCATTGGCAAATGTTCAGCTGCGACGGGGCGTCGTTTCAGATGACACGCGAAATCACTCTGGTATTTAATGGGATGGATGAGGACAAAGAGACGTGGATGAAGGAGGGCTCCGTGTTGGTGGATTTTATGCTTGTCGCATTGAGCAATGGAGGGATTGTGAAGGAGGACGTGGTTGTTGTCGCGGTATGATTTTGTTGTCATTCTCGAGTTGAGGAGTCATTGTTGAGATTGTGTTTTGTTGGGTTGTGGTTGCGCTGTCATTTTTTTTTATTGAGTTGTCAATTTAATTCTATTAGTCGTCATTCGAAGGGAGTGAGATTGTGGAAAGACGGGGGCCCCGCCCTGAGGGTGGGGCGAAGCCCGTAGTAAGGAGACCGAGGAGACCGAGGAGACGCTTTTCGCACGCAAGCCACATGGTAAGCACGGGGGATATGATTCCCCCCCGTGCTGTTTACCAGCAGAAATACTTTTCGTTACGGTCTCCCCCCCACTAAAACTGGCGCTATTCCCTAGCAGACACGATCAATAGCACACAAGAGCGTGCCGGCGCCGGGCGTCTGACGGCAAAAATGCAAGAGCTGTGCTTTTTCGGCACAACTCTCGTAGAGACAAGTACATAGAGTGAAAAAAAGCAGACATTTAGCTGTGTAATTTGGCACTATTACCGACTTCGCACGATCAATAGCACACAAGATCGTAGAGGCCTCCGGGCGGATCAGTGGCTGCCGCAGTATAGATGCAGACCTGTGCTTTTTCGACACAACGCCCGTAATGGCAAGTACATACAATGAAAAAAAGGTAGCTGTTGAGCTGCGTAATTTGGCACTATTGCCGATCTCGTACGATCAATAGCACACAAGATCGTAGAGGCCTCTGGGTGGATCAGCGGCTGCCGTAGGGTAGATCCAGACCTGTGCTTTTTCGACACAACCCTCGTAGAGACAAGTATATAGAGTGAAAAAAAAGTAGATATTTAGCCGCGTAATTTGGCACTATTACCGATTTCGTACGATCAATAGCACACAAGATCACAGTGGCCTCGGTGTACACGACCGTAGGCAGGCACCAAGTATAGAACTGTGCTTTTCTGACATATCACCCGTAGAGACAAGCACATACAGTGAAAAAAAAAGTAGCTGTTAAGCTACGTAATTTGGCGCTATTACAGCACGCAAGATCGTAGAGGCCTCTGGGTGGATCAGCGGCTGCCGTAGGGTAGATCCAGACCTGTGCTTTTTTGACACAACCCTCGTAGAGACAAGTACATAGAGTGAAAAAAAAAGTAGATGTTTAGCTGTGTAATTTGGCACTATTACCGACTTCGCACAAATAGCACACAAGATCGTAGAGGCCTCCGGGTGGATCAGCGTTGAACATCGAGGATTGTGTCGAAAAAGATCAGGTCTGCATCTACACTGCGGCAGCCACTGATCCACCCGGAGGCCTCTACGATCTTGTGTGCTATTGATCGTGCGAAGTCGGTAATAGTGCCAAATTACACAGCTAAACATCTGCTTTTTTTTCCCTCTATGTACTTGTCTCTACGAGGTTGTGTCGAAAAAGCACAGGTCTGGATCTACCCTGATGTGCGTTTCACCATGATATCTACCTATGGAAACTTGTGCTGAACTCGACTTCATATTCTCTAGCTTTCATGAGATGTGCTCGGTGGTGGCGAAAAAAAATAAATCAATCTCCTATTCCGATGGAGTTATCGACCAGACGGTATAGCCGGTGCCGCCCTGGCGGCGCTAAGGATATACCGGATGGTCACGAGACAAAGCCTAAAGGTGCCGAAATGGTTCTATGGTTGGGGACACCTGAACCCGAGTCAAAAGCACCACCACTTTTGAAAAGAAATCCGATCTCAACAACCACACACATCTTAAAAATATCGGCAATTGACTCCCATACCACCCGTTTTTGTGGAATTGACTCCGATACCACCCTTTTCTGTGAGTGATAGAAAATATAATCGTCGTGACGGCGTCGACTTCTGCATCTCTGCACCACACCACTAGATCACCCCCCCTCTCCCTCTAGCATTACCACCTCCATACTACCAACAACCCCCCCGCTACCTCCAGTATCGCCCCACTATACTACCAACAACCCCCTTCATACCAACCCATGCCACCAACCATAGGCCCTAGCGATCTCATCAGCGAACAAGCAGATGAGGCGGAAGAGGATCAGAACCCACTCCATTTAGGACAGCAATTTACCGATTTTGCTGCTTTCAGAGCTGCCATGTTGCGCTGCCCAGTTCGATGTCCGGTATCAGATATCTGACTGCAAAGCAAATCTTGTGGTATGTTTGTCAGGAGTAGTACCACCCATCCACTATGATCAATGGACTGACAAGCTGGGTGAATCTTAGGTCTGCCGGACGCTTACCTGTTCCTTCCGGGTTTAAGCTCAGAACAAAGCCAAGCGCAAGTGCATTGAGGTCGCACGAATGAATCCAGAGCACTCGGGTTGTTTGGGCAATGGGAACGTGAAGACAAGTGTTGGAATATATGGATCGATAAAAGGTGAAGATTGTATTGCAGCATTATGCGGGCTCAAGATCTCTCTATATACAGGAAGGCTGTCAGGACAAAGGACGGAAGACTGCCCCCTGAGCCGGTGCTCAGGACTCAGTCATGTCCGGACGCCTCCTCATCTCCGGACGCCACCTCTGGCCTCTCATGTCTGGATGTTACACCTGAACGGGTTATCGCGAGTAGGTAGCTAGATAAGAGAAGATCCAGCGGCTGAGGACGAGGAGGCTCAGGCCAGGGCTAGGGAATTCAGAGAGTCTAGGCGGGAGATAAGAAACAGAGTCTAGCCCTCGGTCGAGACACCGGCCGAAGGTGTTAGAGCTCCGGAGATAAGGGGGACAATTTGTGCAAACGAGCGGGAACAGCCAGGCGACCACGTCCCTCCACCACGATCAGAGAACACTCCACCATGATCGGAGCGGACAGCCTCTTGACGCAGCTGCACACCCCGCTCGGCCACATCACACATGCGGCAAAACAAAAAAATCTCATCTATCTTATCTACACCCCGACCAGGACCAATGAATCCGCCCACGTTCCAGCGAGGGGTAAACCACCTCGGGGGAATCCAAGTCCGACTCACCCGTGCCTCAAAGGAACAAGGCACAGTCCGGATCACCCCTTCTCACTCGCGCACTCGCCGATAAAAAGAACGAGATTTCTCGCCTGAACAAAGAGAAATGAGTACGAACATCCTCACCAACACTACCACCGAACCCACACACAAGATCTAAGATTATTCCGCTGTGAATTATCGAAAGTAGCCTGATTACCTTTGATTCTCTCCACACTCCGGTTACGATACAACCCCAGTGTCACACTATAATCTTGATCTCAAATCACCCTACTTTCATGACGGGCTTCGACGACACCTACTTCGAAGACCACCTTTACCTACTCGAACTCTCTACCCTCTTGGAACCTAAGTCTCAGTACTCCTTCGACTACACGTTCCAATCAATCGACAGCGAGTTAGCCACATACAACAAGTGGGACACATTCAGCGACGGACCTATCCCCACTCCCTACCAAGAAGGTGACCACGAACCCTGGAACTGGTATACGCAATACTGGTTCAACTGCGCCTACAGCCACAAGAACGCCGAATTCACAGAAAACGAACTCCGGGACCTCTGCGACTATTACTTCACCGACGACGAAACCATTCACACCGGAGACTTCCTCGACGATTATTAAAACCATGACAACCTCCTCGGACTTTAACATGCTCCGGCTCGAGGCCCCCCGTGACCTGCTTCAGATCACCGACGGAAGACCAAGGCCAGAACAAGCAGTGGAAATAGCCAACCCCGCAGTCTGGGTCAGGACCCTGGTACACCAGTAACAGCAAGCCGAGAACGACTTACAACGGCTTACGGAGCTGTGCGGTGACGCTTATGATAGAACCGACCGACGAACGTGGGAGATTGAACAAGCCTACCGAACCTTGGCGGAAGGCACTAGGTACGTATATGACCGAGTCAACGCTAACGAGAAAATAGCGGAAGAATGGATACGTAGCGAGCTGTCAAAAGCGGTGAATGCGTACCAATCTCTCACCAGAAACGTCTGGCAGGCCATCATCGAGCGGACCAACAAGGCCAACGAACGACAAATATGTCAGGCCACTCAGCTGACCCGGGTAAACGATGCCCTGTCCTTTCTGGCGGAAGCCAACACGGCCCGGAATCAACACCTGGCCAACTTCCAGGGAAACGTGGAACTGTGGGCAGCCTCACACCAGAACCGGGTGGCTACCCTGGAAAACCAACTCCGGGAAGCAAGGGCGGAAATCCAACGTATCGCGACCAGAATCCCACTACCTACAACGCCACCAGTGCCAGGAGGACCACCCATATGGAGAAGCCCCATCCGGCAGACCAGCACCAGTGCCCCATCAGCCCACTCACCACCAGCGTTGGGAAGCCCGCTACGTCTGAACCCAGGGACGAGGCCCCGACGACAGAGACCCCCGGCGCTACCCACAACACCCAAGATAAGGCAGCGATTGGAGCAACTCAGGCGCCACATATCCCCAAGGCCACCAGCGTCCGAGCCCACGGCAGGACAAGGAGGGAACCCCCCCTCAACACCACCTGGATCGTCTGCAGGACCCCCCTCGGGTCCGCCATCCGAACCGCCTCGACTGCCCTCCAGACACCTCCGCTCCCCTTCACCACCTAGGAATCCTGTACCTACAATTAACACGCAGGACCTAGTACGGCTAGTGGCAGAAGGAGTGGAACGGGCTCAACAGAACCGACCGGCCCGACCCGAACAGGGCAATATTGCCAGATTAAAAATGAAAAATCCAGAAACCTTCGACGGGAGGAGTTCGACCTCCTTCAATCAGTGGTGGGAAGACGTTACCATGAAGTTTCTGGGATTCTACCCCGAAACAAACGACCGCCAGAAAATCGCGTGGTTAGGAACGCTCCTGACCAACACGGCCAAAGCATGGCACCTCAACCGGTATCGAGACCTAGGTGACACCGACACCTGGGTAAATTACGTGGCGGCCATCCGAGCCGAATACCGGAACGAGAGAGAGGTGGCCGATGCCCAGCTGAAGCTAGGTCAGCTAAGGTACCAAGGGTCCATCCGTGCATACATGACGGAATTCCAGGCCCTCAACAACTTTGCTCGGGCAACTGGGGAAGGACTCAGGGAGAAGGTCGACATGGCTATGCCCGATAGCATATTGGACATGAGGTTCAATCAAAACGAGGAAGACCCTGTCGACGACGAAGGCTTCCTCTAGGCTACTTACCGGGCTGGCATACAGGTTGAAAAAAAGAAGGCTCTCAAACAAGCCAAGGAAGCCATGCGCTCTTCGGCACCAACCCCAAAGAGCGACAGTCGAAAGGACATTCCAAAAGGGAAAGGAAACTCTGACAATACCCAAAGAAATAAGGAAACCCAGTGGAACTCTGGCCGCAGGGAAGACACCCGGACCTACGAAGGAAAAAGCCAGTACGACCGACCGGGACGATGGGCGTCCAAGGACGCTGCGCTCACAGGCGTCCCCGCCAAGGAACAGAAAGAGTACTTCCGAAACCGAGATGACTGCTGGAGGTGTGGTAGGCCCGGCCATCGAACTTACGAATGCTTCTCGTTTAACACAAAGTGGGGCACGGCTCTGCCACCTGCACCATGGAAAACATCAGCAGTTTCCGAAGGGAAAAGAAAATGATCCGAGGAACCGGAAGAAAGTACCACCGCGAAACAACAGAAAGTAGCGGCGGTCGAAACAATGGAAACCAATGCTGTGACCCTATTATGGGAGGACTCAGAATCGGATTTTTAAGGGGCCAGGAACCGCCGCAGCCTGGGGCCTTTACGATAGTATGCGGAGCATCTCGGAAACGGAAAAGCGGGGAACCAAGCGCTGGGACCCCGTCGAGCAAAAAACCGAGGAAGCCCGCGAGCGGCACCCGCCCGGTAATTGATATGATGCTATACCAGGGCGAGAAGGGGCACCGAATCAAGGTACTATTGGACACGGGATGCTCAATAGCACTAATCAACAAAGAAACAACTAAGAAACTTGGCCTGAAACGACAGAAGCACAAACAGGCACACAGCATCGAAAGCTTTACGGGAGAAAGCGTCAAAGGAGCAGGGCAATATTACACAGAACCTTTGCTCCTTTGGCACCGGAAGCACTACTCCATGGAAAAATTCGAGATCTCACCCATGGACACAGAAATTGACGTTTTCCTCCCATTTGAATGGATCTCGTCGCACCCACCGCAGGGCGCCTGGACGTCGGAAGAAGTGCGGTTTAACAGCCGCCGCTGTCTGGAAGACTGCACCAAATTCCAAACCCGCCAGTTCTCCCTAAGTTGGGACGACTCTGTGGCTCTGAACGCCGAAGCACGTATCATCGGATACGTTGTGGCAGCAACCGAGAACAAAGATCCATTGAAACAAGTCCCAATGGAGTTCCGGCAATACCTGGGAATCATGGGAAAAGAAGCGGCAGATCAGCTCCCACAGCACCGGCCATACGACTGCAAAATCGAGCTCAAGCAGGGGACCACGGCCCCCTGGGGCCCCATTTATCCCCTCTCAGAAATGGAAATTCAGACGCTCCGAGAATGGCTAAAAGAAATGGAGAAAGCAGGAAAAATAAAAAGATCCACCTCGCCGGCGGGATCCCCAATTCTGTTCGTCCGCAAACCCCATGGACAGGGCTTGTGGTTATGCGTCGATTACCGAGGACTAAACGCCATTACGATACCAAACAGGTATCCGCTACCGCTAATGCAAGAACTGCAGGACCGGGTACAGGGAGCACAGTGGTTCACGAAGATGGACCTCAAAAACGGGTTTAACCTCATACGGATCAGGGAAGGAGACGAATGGAAAACCGCTTTCCAGACCCGCTACGGATTATATGAATTCCAGGTAATGCCTTTTGGACTAACCAACGCGCCATCAACCTTCCAAGACATGATGAATCACATCCTGTCCGATATACTTGACGTTGGAGTCCTGGCATATATGGACGACATCCTGATATATGCCAAAACGGAAGAGGAGCATGACCAACTCGTCAAGGAAGTTTTGGGGCGACTCCAGCACAATGGACTAGCAGTCTCACCAGAAGAATGCGTGTGGAAAGCGGAAGAAGTGGAGTTCCTAGGCTACGTCATCGGGCGAAGGGGAATTCGGATGAGTCAAGACAAAGCGGAAGCAGTACTATCCTGGCGACAACCAACATCGCTCACAGAAACCCAGTCGTTCTTAGGTTTTGCCAACTTTTATCGACGCTTCATCAAGGATTACTCCCGGATAGCCAAACCACTCACAGAGCTGACCAAGAAAACGGAAAAGTGGTCCTGGAGCGAGGAGGCAGGAGGGGCCTTTGATGAATTAAAGAAACGGTTCACCACGGCTCCTATATTGGCTCATTTTGACCCAACAAAGCCGGTAATCATTGAGACGGACGCCTCGGATTTCGCGATTGGGGCAGTTCTGTCCCAACGGGACAACGGCAATCGCCTGCACCTGGTGGCGTTCCACTCCCGGAAGTTCCAGCCTGCGGAAGTCAACTATGATATCCACGATAAAGAACTCTTAGCCATTGTCGACGCCTTCAAACATTGGAGGCGGTACTGTGAAGGAGCAGAGCACCCGATACAGGTGTTCACAGACCACCACAATCTAGAATACTTTACAACAACGAAAGTACTCAACAATCGACAAGCGCGCTGGGCAGAGGAACTAGCCGGCATAGATTTCAGAATTCATTACCGACCAGGCACCCAAAACGGAAAACCGGACACACTCTCAAGGCGTACGGAGTACCGCCCAGAAAAGGGGGGGGTAGAAAACCAGCCGATTACAACGGTTTTAAGAAACGACCACTTCGCAGAACCAGACAGACAGCAAAGAACATTCGTCTGCTCGTTGGCAAGACTAAGGTCGCTCCCAGCTCGGAAGTGGAACCCGGACTTCACAGAAGAAATAAAAAAGGCGGCAAAGAACGATCCAGATTACCAGCAGGCAGCGAAGCAAGAAGCAGAGTCAGAAGGACTGTCGCCGGAGAACCAAAAGGTCAGGGAAATAAGATACAACGATGGACTGCTGTACAGAAAAAACCTACTCTGGGTCCCGAACGAACTAGTACAACGGATAATGGAATCGGAACACGACACGAAGGTCACCGGTCACATGGGGCAAGATAAAACTATTGAGCTAATCCGACGAAACTTCTGGTGGCTGCGAATGAATGAACGGATCATCGATTTCGTCAGAAGCTGCCCGGAGTGCCAGCGAAACAAAGCCTCTCGACACCAACCTTACGGACTGTCTTCGCCGTTGGAACTCCCATATGCGCCATGGCAATCGATCGCGATGGACTTCATCACCGACTTACCACCCTCGGAAGGACGCGACCAGCTATGGGTAGTCATAGACCGATTCACCAAGATGGCACACTTCATCCCACTCCGAGAGAAAACGGCATCGGACCTAGCAAGAATATTCGCATGGGAAGTATGGAGGTTCCATGGGCTGCCCACTGACATTGTGTCAGACCGGGATTCACGGTTCACCTCAGAGACATGGAAGGAGTTCCTCGAAATACTAAGCATCCAACCCCGAATGTCAACCGTATTCCACCCACAGACAGACGGACAAACGGAACGCCTCAACCAGACGATTGAGGCCTACCTTCGAGCGTTCGTCAACCGAGAACAGGAAAACTGGGTATCGTTGCTCCCGATGGCGGAATTTGCTTACAACAATTCGGTCACGATCGGAAATGGGATGTCGCCGTTCTACGCGAACTACGGCCGCCACCCCGCAACGATCGACCCACCATCCTCGGAACCTCTGAACACGGCCAGTACGCTATACGCCCACTGGATGCAAACGGTACACGGCGAATCCCGGAAAGGGCTGGAAGCAGCACAAGAAAGAATGTGCCGATACACTGACCCGGACAGAAAGGAGCCGCCAGCATACCAAGTTGGAGACTTGGTGATACTCAGCGGACGCAACATTAAAACGCGCTGTCCCTCGAAGAAATTGGATCACAAAAATCATGGTCCCTTCCAAATTGAGAAAATCATCTCCCCACTGGCCGTCCGCCTCACACTGCCTCGGAAGTAGAAGATCCACAATGTCTTCCACGTCTCGCTACTGGAGCCCTATCGAACCAGCGAATACCAAGCACCACCCGATCCGACAAAAATACTACGAGAGGTAGACAACATCGAGCAATCGGAGGAATACGATGTCGAGGAAGTAATGTCGTGGGCCGAGCGAGGGCGAGGCAATAACAAACGGATTCTCTACCTCGTCCAATGGCTCGACTATCCAGAACGCAAAGACTGGACGGAAGAACCATTCGACAACTTTTCAGTAGGCGGTCTGGAGAAACTCCGAGAGTTTCACCGACGAAATCCAGACGCGCCGATGGACTACCGGCTCACCGAGGGCTAGACCAGTTCTACCGAGGACCTGGCGGTAGTGGGCTGAAGGGGCGGAGGACTTCAGTACCAAAGCATCACGATCAACAAAAAGACCCGCTTCTCGGGCAACCACGGGAAGCCGCCGACCGGGCGCCCGACGAAGAGTGCACGCGACCGAAACCATTGAGAGTCAGGAAAGCCGTTCAGAACAGACATATCGACCTCTCAGCGACCGACCCGGATCGACGGAACCGGCGCAGATGGCACATAAGCGGTGAAGCGAGTCCGCGACGGCGCCGTCACTGCTCCAGCATACTAGTCTCCCCCCGGAAGAATGTGGGCGCGGTCACTGCCGAGTATACTGGTTACTAGCACGAAGAACACCATACCTCTCCCGATTCCCTGGGCCAACTGCGACCCCGGAACCTGATTGGGCCGGCCAAGCCTTGACGCAGCGCAGCGGCGAGTACGACTCAATATGACCCAACAGTATGAGTATGCATCGGCCTACTCAGAGGGCCCAGTCGTTCCGACGGATTACAGATGGTCCCAAGGGACATGCCCTGATCCGGCGACTGGGAGGGCTGCAGGGGAGGAGGACTGCAGCTCGTGACGCTGAAGGAACTTCAGCGTTGAAAAGACTCCGAAGATCGGAGAGAGACGGGCTACTTAGATAGAGAAAAATTAGCACTCGAGACGAGGCTAAGGGAGAGGGGAGGTAGTGTTACACCTGAACGGGTTATCGTGAGTACGTAGCTAGATAAGAGAAGATCCAGCGGCTGAGGACGAGGAGGCTCAGGCCGGGGCTAGGGAATTCAGAGAGTCTAGGCGGGAGATAAGAAACGGAGTCTAGCCCTCGGTCGAGACACCGGCCGAAGGTGTTAGAGCTCCGGAGATAAGGGGGACAATTTGTGCAAACGAGCAGGAACAGCCAGGCGACCACGTCCCTCCACCACGATCGGAGAACACTCTCCACCATGATCGGAGCGGACAGCCTCTTGACGCAGCTGCACACCCCGCTCGGCCGCATCACACATGCGGCAAAACAAAAGAATCTCATCTATCTTATCTACACCCCGACCAGGACCAATGAATCTGCCCACGTTCCAGCGAGGGGTAAACCACCTCGGGGGAATCCAAGTCCGACTCACCTGTGCCTCAAAGGAACAAGGCACAGTCCGGATCACCCCTTCTCACTCGCGCGCTCGCCGATAAAAAGAAAGAGATTTCTCGCCTGAACAAAGAGAAATGAGTACGAACATCCTCACCAACACTACCACCGAACCCACACACAAGATCTAAGATTATTCCGCTGTGAATTATCGAAAGTAGCCTGATTACCTTTGATTCTCTCCACCTCCGGTACGATACAACCCCAGTGTCACACCGGACGCCTCCTCATCTCCGGACGCCACCTTATTCTGACACTTCCCCTCGTACGGAAGATGCAAAGGAACACAGGAGGAGAAAACGAAACGGCCAGTACAGAAACAAACAGCAGCAGGAGGAAAAATATTGAAAAATCCCAGTATCCTCGGATGCCTCGTTAAAACTCATAACCGTGTAAAAAACCTCATGGGAAAACCACAGACATAGGAGAAAGAGTGCATCCTCCAAAGAAAGAAAGGAGAGGGAAAGAAAACCTGTTCAACCACCCGCTATGTGCTTCACCGGAAACTTCCCCTGGATACCAGGCCAATTTCCAGGCCGATGTGTAAGAAAATCTGTCCATTGTCAGCATTGAGCGTAAATAGCATCTCCATCATAAGGCATGCGTGACTGCTCCGGTATGGGGACACCACAATAGCTCCCGTATTTCCAAATGATTACAAATGAATATAGCAATCGTATCTTTGAGAGTGTACGACAGCTCCGGTGTGGGGTGCCGCAGCAGCTCCAGCATCACCAAGTGCGAACATCAGCTCCCCGAGCACATGCGTCAGCTCCGGTGTGGGGCGGCGCAGCTGCTCCGTTATCACCAAGCGCGCACACAGCTCCCCCGAGCGCATGCATCAGCTCCGGTGTGGGGCGGCGCAGCTGCTCCTCATCACCAAGCGCGCACACACCTCCCCCGAGCGCATGCGTCAGCTCCGGTATGGGGTGCCTCAGCTACTCCGTCATCACCAAGCTCGCACACAGCTCCCCGAGCGCATACGTCAACTCCGGTGTGGGGCGCCGCAGCTGCTCCGTCATCACCAAGACCCGTACACAGCTCCGGCCCCTCGAGAGTGCACGGCAGCTGCGGTGTGGGGTGCCGCAGCAACTCCATCATCACCAAGCGCGCACATAGCTCTTCCCCCTAATATTTGTCGTAGGGAACGCCAACGATAATATCGAAAGATAGTGGTACGGCTCGAAAAGAAAGTGGCAAACGACGGTGGTATCCGAGATCGCTTCGTCGGTTCTGGCCAATTCCTGGTGAACGGCGAGTAGGCTCGAGATGTATTCAACGACCGAATATCGTAAAGGCAGAGTCATATTCCTGGCCAAGAATTTCCCAGACGCGGGCTGCAGAATCGATTTCGTTCGCAGGAGGACTATGGATGAAGGCTTAGATCGTGGGTTCAACCTATAGGTAGATCATCGATGCGCGGTCATCGCACTGATTGTAGTCACGGCCCTAGGCAGTACATCATGTCAGAGTGTGACGGAATATTTTGTTGCGGGTAACAATCTTGAGGGCACTCAGCAGTAGGGAATGATCTCATGTCGTTCTCGAACGAGCAGTAGTTTTGGGCGTTGTAAAGGCTGGCTACTGCAAAGGTGACGCGTTGTCTGGTTGAGACCATCTTGGGATGTCGTCGGACGTGACGCGGCTCCAAAAGTTGAGGCTTAAGAAACGAGAGTGCAGGGATGAGACGCAGAAGCGAGGTGCAAAGCGGCAGGTACGGCGGGTGCGATTATCGATGGGTAGCAGATTGGCAGAGCGTTCAATCCGGGCTCATAACCTGTTGGAATATATGGATCGATAAAAGGTGAAGATTGTATTGCAGCATTATGCGGATGCAAGATCTCTCTATAGACAGGAAGGCCGTCAGGACAAAGGACGGAAGACTGCCCCCCGAGCCGGTGCTCGGGACTCAGTCATGTCCGGATGCCTCCTCATCTCCGGACGCCACCTCTGGCCTCTCATGTCCGGACACCTCCTCATCTCCGGACGCCACCTTATTCTGACTACAAGAGACATCAGCACTCAGCGGTTTCTGCACGCCGTCGTTCCGGAAATCATGCCTGTGGACCGTTCAACAACACCGAAGCAGATAGTGAAAGCCGTACAGCATGCGTTTCACCAAACCATTCCGTATCAGCAAGCAAAGCGGACACTCAACACTCTGCAGCGGAATGATATCGACCTCGAGCACGAGCAATTTCGTCAACTCAGTGCCCTGATCCAGATCCTAATGGCGACTTCTTCCTCAGTTCTGATCCTGCTGCGTCCCGCTTGCTGAGCATATTCATATGCCCTTCCGCTAGTCATCATGCGTTTACGAAAGGATGTCTACCATTGTTGGTCTGCGATGGGATCCTAGAACGCCATTGGGTCCCTTTGCGGAAGCTCCCGAGGTGCAGCCCCACCCAGTGGTTCCAGAAATGGAAGTCGCGCACGTTGAATCTCCGCATACTGCTGTCCCACGAGGCCGTCCTATGAAAAAGCACGAGCGGAAGGGAGCTTCGCAGTGGAATGCACGGTCCAAGCCCTGATGGTAGAGCGAAGCCGTGCTGCTCAACATGTAAAAAGCCCGGTCACCATGCTCCCAAGTGCACTCAGAGGCACACTTGGAGTAGAATCAATAGCACTACCAATCTGTCTTACCTACTACTCTGTTTTCACCTACTACTATGTTTTTCATTTGTGCCGTTGCGACTATAATGAGCTGTTGCTAATCCGAAATTCTATCACTCGCAAAAACGGGTGGTACCGGAGACCCCCTAAATTTTGGGTGGTATCGGAGTCAATTCCACAAAAATGGGTGGTATGGGAGTCAATTGCCGTAAAAATAGAGAATATGCAAGGGAACATTTGGACATCGTTCTTTTTATTTTACGCGGTGTGGTTGAGTTGCTACTTAATTTCAAAAATAAATATAAAAAAAAGATTAGTATGGGGCCGGTCAGGGGAAGTCCAGCAGGGACAGGCACTAATAATCCCGATTAGGTAGTCTTGGCATACATGAATCTGAACTAATAACCGTGATAGGAAATATTAAGTACATACATACCATATAGGAGCCTGTAATAAAGTTGTAAGCCTTATGGAAGCCTTATATGAGGACGATTTTTCGAAACCCTTATGAAAATATTTTTAGTTATATTTGTATTTTTTTTTCCATTAGGCTTCTCGCTAAAAAGGCTTACTCAGGCTTTTTGGTTAATAAGCAATGTTATGAACTAAGGCTGAGGCAATCCTTATAAACATTAAGACTAGTCTCATGCTGTAAGCTCTGCATAATCCTTACCTGTCACCACACCTTATGAGCTCATAAGGGTTCCATAAGGATCCTATAAGGATTATTGATGCAGAAGGCTGAGTAAGGCCTATTTGTTCATAAGGGTTCTTGGACTCCAAAAATTATACTAGGACTACTTCTACAGGAAGCCTTTTCTCATGTAATACCTATTGCTTGTCGATTCTCTTTCTTTATGGACCCTTATTTCATCTATGCTACTCTCCTCTCCTCCTCCCCCCTTCCGATTCTTCCCCCTAGCCCCACCGACATGCAACATACAAAGATTCATGGATGCTGTATGTCAAGATCCTGCCTCGCCAGCCCATGCTGCTCGACAGGTAATGTAGTCTTCGGCGTTGCTCGGCGGTATCCGGCTTCTCCCTGATGGTATTCAGCTTCGCCCTGTATCTCTTCACACCCGGCGTGGTCTGGTGTGGTATTCGGCTTCGCTTCGGCAGTATTCGGCTTCGCCCTCTGTCTCTTCACACCCGGCGTGATCTCGTGAGGTATTCGGCTTCGCCCTTGTCTTACTGGGTTCTTACAGGTGGTGGTCGTAGCGCCGGTTGATGGGTGTAGAGAGGTAGGTCTGTGGAGAGAGATAATATTCGATTTCGATCTATCGCGCTTTAACACTACAGGTTTTGTGCGCTCCTCCTCGCCGTACCACCCCCGTGGGGTTTCCATCTTTCCTGACCGCCGAAGAAGTATACACACCAAGGAAAGGAACAAACAAGGCAGGAATCAAGGATCGCAACGCATGACACAGAATAGGAAAAACCAGGAAACGCTCTGACAGTACAAAAGGAAACCAATCACCTCTGTCCTTCCTTCCATTCGTCGTGTCGGTCGTGATATCGTTTATGGTTCGAAAGCGCCGAAGTCTGGCTCGGGGGAGTCCGGGTCACTAACGTCGGTGCAGTCTGGTGTGTTGTGGTTTCCATCGAACCGGATAAGCACGGAGTGGCCCAGGCCTGTTGCTCGTAGGAAGTGGCGCAGCGGGTTTGTGTTTTCAGGTGCGATGATGAATTCCAGGGACTGAATATCTCCTGTGGTGGCTTTGCGGAGGAGTACCCGCTGTGGCGTCAGCAGTGGGCAGTCTTGTAGTAGGTGGTGAGAGGAGGTAAGGTCCGTGCCACAGGGGTATGGGTCTGCTGTGATGTTGGGGGGTGGGTCGGAGGGTAATCGGTTGCAGAAGACTCTCCATATTGCTCGTGTATCGGCCCAGTTCGCTCCATGGAGGTGGCTGGGAAACTTGAATGAGGGCTTTGAGAGTGGTAGTTCTGTTTTCCACCGACAGAGGAGCTCTGCTCGTGCTTGAGCCAGTAGCCATGTCTTGGTGGTGAGCGCGAAGCGGCAGGGGACGGCCGAGGTGGCTCCCCATTTGGCGAGTGTGTCGGCTCGCTCGTTTCCCCTGATGTTGCAGTGGGAGGGGCACCAGGTGGTGGAGATCTCCCAGCCCAGTAGGCTGAGGTTGCTAATCACTTCCAGGGCTCGGCGGGCATATTCGTGGTTGTGTTTGTTGAATTGTAGTGTTTCGAGTGCCGCCTGGTTGTCCACGCAGATAATTGCTGTGGCTCGTGGTGCGGTGGTAGTGAGGAGGGATGTGACTGCTTCTTGGATTGCGTGGAGTTTGGCATTGTACACCTCGGCCCGGTTGCCTAGGTGGCAGCTGCCTTCCCCTAGCCGGTAGAGTTGTTGCTCACCGCAGTGGAAGGTTGCCCAACCACACCCGACAGACCCATTCTCGAGTTTGGAGCCGTCAGTGTAAATGATGATGGTGTGGTTTGGTAGCGTGTGGAGCCATTCTTCATGGAGCTGTTGGGGTTTTGTTGTTTTATCTGGGTTTGGGGAGGGGAGCACATTGGTTCCGTCCGCTGTTGAGGTGGTAGTGCGGTTCTCCAGTTTGCCTTGTACTAGGT
>Ga0307516_10004414_pt1 | contig 17380 bp, 15 predicted proteins | sample 19_EM_MG_FD_203310 | JGI IMG/M metagenome (GOLD analysis project Ga0307516, IMG submission 203310) | Populus trichocarpa ectomycorrhiza microbial communities from riparian zone in the Pacific Northwest, United States - 19_EM | ecosystem: Host-associated > Plants > Roots > Unclassified | place...
CGCCACTTTCCGAGCGCGAGCTTCGAACCGTTTGTCGACCGAGCCGCGGCGATAGCGATAAGACTTAGAAGGTCTTGAGTGAGTACATGTCTGATGGCCATGAGCAGTTCCTGAGTTTCGATGCAAGCCACTGTAGGAGCGGGTCGCGGCATCTGAAATGACCAAGTTCGTGATACCTTTTTGGTATGTCACCACGCCTGGATTCCCGCTCTCTTGAACTCTTCTTGGCCGTGGCGGACACGTTGAGCTTTCGGCAAGCGGCCGAGACGCTGCACCTGTCCCAACCACCGTTGAGCCGCGCGATTCGTGAACTCGAGGAGCGGCTGGGCGCCCGCTTGTTCGACCGCGGTACTCAGGGTGTGAGCCTCACCGACGCCGGCCGCAAGCTGCTGCCCTATGCGCGAAGTGTTGGAAGATTGCTTCGCGAGGCCGAGGCCAGTCTGGCCCATGAGGGCATGCCGCACAGTTTGAGGCTTGGTCTCACGAGCGCCGTCGAACCGGCGTGGTTCAGCGGGCTCGCGGAACGGCTCCAGGCGCGTCATCCGGACACGGCCGTGTCGGTGGTCGTCGACACATCCCCCAGACTCGTGCGCCAACTGCGTGCCGGCCGATTGACGGCAGCTTTCATCGCGCTGCCGACAGAGGCCGCGGGTCTTGACGTGATGGAGCTTGACCGGGTGCCGATGATGGTGGCGATGCCATCGTCCCACCGCCTGGCCCGGCGCCGAACAGTTCAACTCGCCGACCTCGCCGCGGAGGTCATCTTCTGGTTCGAGCGTGCGCGTCAGCCTGCGTTCTACGACCACTGCCAGCGTGTATTCGCCCATCACGGCTTTGCGCCGCGGAAGATCAAGGAGCCGACTGACCATCACGTATTGCTTGCGGATGTAGCAGGTGGGCGTGGCATTGCCTTGCTGCCCAAATCGTTTGCAGGACTGCGGCGGGCAGGTGTTTCCTACCGGGCCCTGGTCGAGGGTGACGAGCTCGCCGTCGGCATTGGATTGGCTACACCTCGAAGCAAGGAGGTTGTGCGGGAGTTCTTGGTCGCGGGCCTGTACGCCGCGATCCGGGGTGGCGCGGCAGCCGAGGTGTCTCCGCCGGCGTGGCAAGGTCCGCGTCCGCGGACGACAGCGCTGGATGCCGGTCCCGGCCGCGGTGGAAAATGAGAGGCATGCATACACGGCGGCCTCCCGAGCTAACGCGGCAGCAGATCCTGAGCCACCGACGAGAAGCCAATGGGCTCGTCAGGCGGCTGCCACTTGGCGCGGCATCGGTACGACGTGCAGCGTTGGCTGGCCTCCAGGACAGCATGCCGCGAGCAGCGGTGATGTCGCTGCATGCTCGGGTCGCGGGCACGACGCCCGAAGCCTGGGCTGATTCGTCCCTTGTTCAGCTCTGGGGTCCTCGGTTCAGCGCGTACACGGTCGCTGCTGAAGATCAAGCCGTCTTCTCGCTCGGCAGACTGCCGGCCGGTGGTTCGCAGCGGCGCAGGGCCGAGGATCTCGCCGAACGCCTGCACCAATGGCTCGACGGGGAGGAGATGCCCTATTGCGAGGCCGGACGAGGAATGGGCGTCGTCCCCAACTCGCTGCGCTATGCGGCAGCGACCGGCACGGTGCTGATTCGCTGGGACGGCGCCAACCGGCCCACTGTCCGCACCGTCCTGCGGCCGTCGATTGACCCGGCTGAGGCCCAACTCGAGCTTGCACGCCGGCACCTTCAGGTCTTTGGTCCCTCCACCGCTGAGGGCTTCGCGGCATGGGCCGGGATCGCGAAGGTCGCTGCAGGCGCGGCGCACAAGGCACTCGCGCCAACCCTGGTCCCCGTCAGAACGCCGGTCGGCGACGCCTGGATCCTCGCGGAGCAGGAGGCCGGGTTTCGGGCGATCCCAGGACCCGTTGAAGGCGTGCGGCTTCTGCCGAGCGGGGACGCGTACTTCCTCCTCCAGGGCGCCGATCGGGAACTGCTGATTCCCGAGGCCGACCGTCGAGCCGCACTGTGGACTTCGCGCGTGTGGCCCGGCGCCATCATGCTCGACGGCGAACTGGTCGGTACATGGCGCCGCGCGGGCCGAGACGTCACGCTCCAGCCGTGGGGGCGGATGTCATCCGCAGATCGCGATGCGATCACGGCCGAAGCACTGTCGCTACCGCTGCCCGGCAACCCAAATTCGAATCGCATCCACTGGGTCACCTGAATGCCGTAGGAAGCCGACGATGACCTCCCACGTCATCGACCACATGCCGCGATACGACGGCTCAACGCCAAGGACGCTCACCATGTCCGACGCCAACACCATCGCGTGACTTACCTGCAAGCCTTGAACTCGATAGCCGCAGATGGCTTAGGCCAGCGTCCTCGCGAACGGCGCATCACCGAAGAAGAACCGCAGATTGCGGGACTGAACAAGCGAGCTGGGGTCGAGCACCCGCGAACAGCCTTCACAGCGATCGCTGATGGCTCACCCGCAATAGCACCCGAGGGCCTTTCATGGCGGTGTCACACCTCCAGGCAATCATCACTCGCTTGAGCAGGTAGGCACCTGCGAAGCGGCCATTCCGCATCACCTGAAACACGGTGCCCTGTGGAAGAAGAAGGCCACGACATTCACAACTTGAAGGACATCTCTGTGCGATCCCGTTTTAGGTTCTCGCCAATCGCCGTGGCGTTGGTCACGTTGACGTTGCTGGCCGCTTGTGGCGGTCAAAGCGATTCCACTACCGCAGGCGACCCACCAGGAAAATGGGTGGCTGGTGACCTCCACGTTCACACGGTGCAGTCGGACGATTCCCGAACCACGCAGACGCTCGATCTGGTGCTGAACAAGGCCTTCGCCATCTACAAGCTCGACTGGATGGCGGTGACCAATCACCTCCGGTCGTCGAAGTACGACAACAACGGCGCGCTGCTGGCCGCACCCGTCGCTTTCGCGTATGGAATGGAGTCCTATGAGATTCCCCGCGTGAAAGCATTGCAAGCGGCAGGCACGTATGCCGACAAACTGATCTTCTCGGCGTTCGAGTGGGACATGCCGACCCATGACCACCTGGGCATCGGACTGTTCGAAGGGGGCTCGCCGATGGTGGCGGCAACGAACGGGGCCAAGGAGTTTCAATACGCGTTCACCACGGCGCCCGAGTCGCTGTTCGACGCGGCCGACGTGGCGCGATGGAAGACGACGTATCCGCAGCGCTTCAACACCACCGCGGCCGATGCGCTGCAGGCCATCTCGTGGTTGAAGTCCAACTATCCGACGACCAGCTTCGCCAGCATCAACCACCCGTCTCGCAACCCAGCCAAGTACACCATCAGCGATCTGCGCCAGATGAATGACCTGGCGCCGGACATCGTCTACATGATCGAGGGCATGGTGGGCAACCAGATGGAGCCCAATCGTGGGGGCTACACGTCGGCCTACATCGACGCAAACCTTCCGAACCGAACCTACGGCGGGGTGGACGCCATCGTGGCGAAGCTCGGCGGCACATGGGACGCGCTGCTCGGCGAGGGGCGGCGTATCTGGAACATCGCCGATTCAGACTCGCACTTCGAGATCGATTCCGCCAGCAACAGCAGTGGTTACTACCCTGGGGAGTATTCGAAGAACCACGTCTGGATGGCAGACGGGGCGAGCGGTGTGTCCGGGTTGCTGAAGAGCCTGCGCGACGGGCGCATGTTCGGTGCGTTCGGCGACCTGATCAACGCACTGGATTTCCGCGTTGCCGGTTCATCGGGTACAGGATTCATGGGCCAGGAGATCAAAGCCGCCCAAGGAGAAAAAGTCACCGTCACGATCCGCTTCAAGAGCCCCGCACTGAACAACTACCAACGCCCGGTCGACAGCGGAACGCTCGGCAACATGAATCCCGTGGTCGATCACGTCGACCTCATCGTTGGTGACGTCACCGGCAAGGCGGCGCCGGGCACGCCTGCCTACGACGTCGCGACCAATGCGTCGACGCGGGTGTTGCAGCGCTTCACGGCGGCCGACTGGAAAGTCGATGCAAATGGCTACTTCAGCGTCAGCACCCAGCTCGAAGTGACGAAGAACCAATACCTGCGCTTGCGCGGGACCAACCTGGCACCCGATACCTCTGCGCTGAGTGCCAACGGCGAACCGCTGGCCGATCAGCAGACGAACCTGGCCGACAACACGGCCCGCGTCAATGCCATCAACAACCGCAACTACGCCAGCCTCTGGTTCTATTCGAACCCGGTCTTCGTATCGGTTCGCTGACGAGAACACGCCCATCCGACAAAGTCGACTGCTGATGATGTGACGGGTTCCGACCGCTTGGCGGTCGGCGCCCCGCATCAAGCTGTCGAACGTCTTGCCGAGGTCGCCGATCTGATTGCACTGCGTGACGATGACCTCCCACGTCATCGACCGCCAGCACCGCGAGTCCTAAGGTCACACGTGCCGCGATACGACGGCTCAACACCAAGGACTCTCACCATGTCAGACGCCAACACCATCGCCACCACCTACCTGAAAGCCTGGAACGAGACCGATGCCGCACGGCGTGCCGCGCTGCTGCACGAGCACTGGACGGCCGACGCCAGCTACGTCGACCCGATGATGAGCGGTGAAGGGCCGGCACAGATCGGCGCACTCATCAGTGCGGTGCACGAGCGCTTTCCGGGCTTTCGCTTCTCGCTGCTCGGCACGCCCGATGGCCATGGCGAACACGTTCGCTTCTCGTGGTCACTCGGGCCGGCGGGTGCCGAGCCGCCGATCAAGGGCAGCGACGTGGTCTCGCTGCAGGCCGGCCGCATTCGCCGGGTGATCGGCTTCCTGGATCAAGTGCCGACGGGCGCTTGATCGTGCGGCCTCGCATGTGTGCTCAGGCCGGTGCGATGTCGCCGGCCGCGACGACGCGGTTGCGCCCTGCCTTCTTGGCGCGGTACAGCGCCGCGTCGGCACGGCGGATGACCGCGTCGACGCCCTCGCTGCCAAGATCGGCTTCGGCGACACCGATGCTGACGGTGACCCGCGGCTTGTCGGAGGCGGCAACTTGCAGCAGCGCCCGCTCGGCCAGCACGTGGGCATCGGCTAGCCGGATGCGCGGCAGCAGCACGCAGAACTCTTCCCCGCCCCAGCGTGCGACCACGTCGCCGACGCGCAAGCCATCGCGCAGGTTCTGGGCCACGCGTTGCAGCACCTGGTCGCCTTCGCTGTGCCCATGCTCGTCGTTGACAGCCTTGAAGTGGTCGACGTCGACCATCAGCACCACGTAGCCGGGTTCGCCCTGCCGTGCGCGTGAGTGCAGTTCCTCGAGACGCTGCATCAGCCCGCGGCGGTTGACGGCGCCGGTGAGTGCATCGGTCAGCGCCTGCGTGGTCAGGTGCTGCAGCACACGGCCGAGCACAAGCCGGATGTGAGACAGGTTGATCATGCCGCCGACGAACATCACCAGGATGGCGAGCGGCACGTTCGAGTGGCCCGGCGCGTCGATGGAGATCTTGGTGCTGGAGCCGACGATCAGCGCCTGCACCGCACGCGCCAGCAGGGCCAGCGCCAGCACGGCGTAGCTGGCCGCGAGAACGGTCGCAAAGATCGGCATGGCCTGACGGCCTCGCTGCCAGATCAGCCGCACGGTGGCGAGCAGCATCACACCGACGCCCACGCACACGTTGGCCACGCGCAGGCCGTGGCCGTTCTCCTGCGCCATGCTGAGTGCGAGCATCGAGACGGTGAAGGCCAGCAAGGCGAGGTAGCTCCGCGCGCGGGGGCGCTGATCCCAGTACAGCGCCATGCCGCAGTGCTGCACGGCGATCGCGCCGACGATGAAGATGTCTCCCAGGTTGCGCGGCGCACTGCCCGAGGCCCAGGGCGGCACGTAGAGCATGAGGCCTGCCGCCAGCAACAGCCAGAAGGCGGCGAAAAGCCCTTCTGCCGCGCGCCAGCGCTGCGTGAGGTGCGCTGCCATCGACCAGCCGAGCGCATGAACGAAGAACTGGATCGCCACCAGGGCGATCAGCAGGGGCTGGTCACGCATGGCGAGGGAGAGATTTTCGATCGCTGCACATGCGCTTGGACACCCTTCCGCGGCTTGGCGGAGACCTTCTTCGCCAGGCGGAAGTATTACCTACGGGCGCGGCAACGCCATGACGCTTTTCAGCGAACTCGCCCCCGCGTGTGCGCGCGAGGGATCCAGTACGCCAACTGCGCGGCGGCCGCAAAGGCGATCACGCCCGTTACGGCGATGCCGGCACCGAGCGACATGGTGGCGGCCAACAAGGACAGCAGCGCCGGCCCGCACGAGGAGCCGAGGTCTGCCATAAGCCGCCACACGCCGAGGAAGTGCGCCCGGCCACGAGCGGGCGAGTGGTCGGCACCGAGCGTCATCACCATGCCGGAGCCGATGCCGTTGCCGAAGCCGATGGCCATGGCGGCGATCAGCAGGGTGGTGGCGCCTTGTGTGAACGGCGTGAGCAGCAACGCGGCGCCCATGATGACCATCGACGGCACAGCCACCCATCGGCGGCCCTTCTGGTCCATCACCTTGCCGGCGGGGTAGAACACCAGCATGTCGATACCACCCGCCAGGCCATAGATCAGCGAGGCGACCGAAGGCGCGAGGCCCAGGTGGTCGGCCCACAGCGGGATCAGCGCCTGCCTCGTGGCCCGCACGGCGCTGACCAGCGTGACGCCGACGCCCAGCGTGACGAAGACGTGGCGGTGGTCGCGCAGCGTAGACAGCAGCGTCGGTTTGGCGGGCGCGGGCTTGGCCGCATCGGGCGGCGCGGTGGCATGCCGGGTCTCAAGATCGGGAATGCGTGCCGCGACGATCGCCGACACCATCAGCGCTGCGATGCCAACGCCATACGCGCCGATGATTCCGTGGCTGTGGATGGCCGCGGCCGCGATGAAGGGGCCGATGAACAGGCCGATGCGCATGGAGCCGCCGAGTGTGGACAAGGCCCGCGCGCGGAACTCCACCGGCACCGCTTCGGTGAGGTAGCTCTGCCGTGCCAGGCTGAACACCGCCTGCGACATGCCGATCATGAAACTGCCCAGCGCAAAGATGCCGAGGTGGCCTGTTGCCGCACACAGCGCCATGGCCACGGCACACCACAGCGCAGCCGCCACGATGGCCCAGCGCTCGCCGCGGTGCATGGTGATCAGCGAGGCCGGGATGTTGCTCACCAGCGAGCCCACACCGATCAGCGTGACGACGAGTGCCGCCATCGGCACCGAGGCGCCAAGCTCACGCGCGGTGAGCGGGATGACCGGCAGGATGGCCCCTTCCCCCAGGCCGAACAACAAGGATGGGCCGAACGCCGAGACGGCGATGCGTCGCAGCGAGAAAGGTTCAGAAGCCATGGCAGGGAGATCAGGTGGAAGAGGTGCTGCTGATGCACCTCGGGCGTGGGTTCAGCGCTCCGAGACGCGCAGCACGTCGCGCATGGTGACGAACTCTTCTGCCCCGGTCGGGTGGATGCCCAACGTGCGGTCGAACACCGCCTTGGTGAGCCCGCCCTGAAGCGCCACCGCGAAGCCCTGGATCACCTCGCCGGCGTCGAGCCCGACCATGTGCATGCCGACCACGCGGTCGCTCGCGTCGTCGACCAGCAACTTCATCAGCGTGCGCTCGGTGCTTTCGCTCAGCGTGTGCTGCAGTGCCTTGAAGTCGGCTCGGTACACACGCACGCGGCCGTACTTGGCGCGGGCGGCCTCTTCGCTCAGGCCCACGGTGCCGATGTTCGGGTGGGTGAAGACGGCCGTGGGCACGAGGTCGTAGTCGATCGGGTGGCGCGGCGTCTTGCCTTCGGCGTGGCCGAAGAGCTGGTCGACGAGGTACATCGCTTCGGCCAGCGCCACCGGCGTGAGCGCCTTGCGGCCGATCAGGTCGCCGATGGCATAGATGGACGGAATCTTCGTCTGCAGGTGCTCGTTGACGGCGACCGAGCCGTCTGCGTTGAGCGTGATGCCGAGGTCGGCGAGGCCCATGCCGGCAGCGCGCGGGCGGCGGCCGGTGGCATGCAGCACCGTGTCGGCCTCGACCACGCTGCCGTCGCTCAGCGTCACGCGTTGCACGTCGCCGACCTTGTCGACGCCGGCGATGGTGCTGTCGAGCCTGAGCGTGAGGCCCTTCTTGCGCATCTCGGTGGCAACGAATTTGGCCACTTCGACGTCGAACCCGCGCAGCAACTGCGGGCCCCGGTGCACCTGCGTCACCTGCGAGCCCAGGCCCTGGAAGATGGAGGCGAACTCGCAGGCGATGTAGCCACCACCCACCACGACGAGGCGCTTGGGGAACGGGTCGAGATCGAACATCGCATCGGAGTCGAGCGCCCATTCGGCGCCCGGCCCGGTGGCCGGCGTGGGCTCGCCGCCGGTGGCCAGCAGGATGTGCTCTGCGGTGAGGCGCTGCTCGCCACCTTCGCAATCGACCTCGACGGTGTGCTCGTCGATCAGCCGTGCCCAGCCGCGCAGCAGCTGCACGCCGGCGCCGCTGAGCAGGCCTTCGTAGACGCCGTTGAGCCGCGTGATCTCGGTGGCGCGCCGCTGCCGGAGCGTGGCCCAATCGAACACCGGTTTCTCGCTCTTCCAGCCGAAGCCGTGCGACTGCTCGAAGAGCTCGCCGTAATGCGAGGCGTAGCTGTATAGCTTCTTCGGGATGCAACCGACGTTGACGCAGGTGCCGCCCAGCGGGCCCGCCTCGGCCACGACCACGCGTGCGCCGCGCTGCGCGGCCATGCGGCTTGCGCGCACCCCGCCGCTGCCGGCGCCGATCACGAACAGGTCACAGTCATAGCTCGTCATGTCTCGCCTCCCACGTTCATCAAGGCTTGCAGTGTCGCCAATGTGTCGGCTTCGTGCAGCGGCTTGTCATTTCGGATACGCAGCATGCGGGGGAATCGAACCGCGATGCCGCTCTTGTGCCGCGGGCTCTTGTTGATGCCTTCGAAGCCCAGCTCGAACATCAGCGTGGGCTTGACGCTGCGCACGGGGCCGAATTTCTCCAGCGTGGTGGCGCGGATCACGCGGTCGACCTCGCGGAACTCTTCGTCGGTGAGGCCCGAATAAGCCTTGGCAAAGGCGACAAGTTGCAGCGCGTCGGGCTGTGCCGGGTCGCGGCGTTCGATGGCGTCGATCACTTCATGCGCTTCAGCGGCATCGCGCGGTTGGCGGTTCCACACGGCAAAGGTGTAGTCGGTGTAGACGCTGGCGCGGCGGCCATGGCCGGCTTGGGCATAGATGAGCACCGCATCGACGCTGAGCGGCGCGATCTTCCACTTCCACCAGGTGCCATCGGCCTTGGTGCGACCGCTGCCGTAGCGCGATGCATGGTGCTTGAGCATGAAGCCCTCGACGCCACGCGCACGGGACTCTTCGCGCAGCGTGGCCAGCTCTTGCCAGGTGGCGCGCTGCTCGACGGGCGAGACCCTGAGCGAGGTGCCACGCGTCAACTCCAGCAGCATCTCGCGGCGCTTGTGCTGCGGCCACTCGCGCACGTCTTGGCCCTGCCACTCCAGCAGGTCGTAGGTCATGAAGCTGACCGGCGCGTCGGCGAGCACTTTCTTGTTGAGGGTCTTGCGGCCGATGCGTTGCTGCAGCAGGTTGAAGGGGGCGGGTTTGCCGGGCTTTCCGCCGGGCCGCCCCAAGGAAGCCCGCGCCCCCTCGGGGGGCAGGCGCGAAGCGACGTGGGGGTCCACATCCTGGTCTTTCCACACGAGGATTTCACCGTCGAGCACGGTGCCGTCGGGCAGTTGGCCGGCAAGTGCCACGACCTCCGGAAATCGGTCGGTGACGAGTTCTTCACCGCGGGACCAGATCCAGATGTTGCCGGCACGGCGCACCACCTGCGCGCGGATGCCGTCGTACTTCCACTCGACCAGCCAGTCGCCCGGCGGACCAAGCTTGGGCTCGAAGTCCGACAGCGGCAGCTCGAGCGCATGGGCCAGGAAGAAGGGATACGGTTGGCCGGAATCGGCCTGCGGTACCGCGTCGTGCGACAACAGGTTTCGGTACAGCGCCGCGTCGGGCCGCGCGGTCTTGTCGGTGAAACCCATCATGCGTTGCGCGACCAGCTTGGCGTCCAGGCCCGCATGGGCTGCGAGGGCGCGCTGCACGAGCAGCTTGCTCACGCCGACGCGAAAGCCACCGCCGATGAGCTTGGTGAGCAGGAAGCGGCCTGTCGTGTCGAGCTCGTCCCAGTAGGCGGCGATGCGCTCGGCCTGCTGCTCGGGCGCGGCATCGCGCAGCGGCAGCAGGCGCTGCTCGACCCAGGTGGCGAGGCCGACGTCGCTGACGTTCGTGGCCATGGGCAGCACGTGCGCGATGGTTTCGGCCAGGTCGCCGACGGCCTGGTAGCACTCGTCGAACAACCAGGGCGCAATGCCGGCACGCTGACGAGCCAACTCGCTCAGCGTGCCGGTGGGCACGACCTGGCGCGGCTTGCCGCCGGAAAGAAAGTAGACCGCCCACGCGGCATCCGCATCGCTCACGTGGTCGAAATAGCGCTTCAGCGCGTAGACCTTGGCGTTGGTCGCCGTGCTCGCGTCGAGCTCGTTGAAGAGTTGGGCGAAGCGTTTCATGGCGGGCGCTTCACTCGTTGCTCTCCACGTCACCGGCGGGCTTCTGCACGTCGGCGCGTTCGTCGTCGTATTCGGTTTCGAACGCGCCGGCTTGCAGGCCCTGCTCTTCGAGCCAGCGGACCATGATGGCCTCGTAGCCGTGCGTGACGATCACGCGCTGTGCGCCGGTGGCGGCAATGGCGCGCTGCAGGCCCGGCCAGTCGGCGTGGTCGCTGAGCACGAAGCCGCGGTCGACGGCACGGCGCCTGCGCGCGCCACGGAGCTGCATCCAGCCGCTGGCGAAGGCGTCGCTGTAGTCGCCGAAGCGCTTGGTCCACGCCGAGCCTTGCACCGAGGGCGGCGCGACGATCAGCGCTTTGGCCAGCGCGTCCTTGTCCAGTTCGTTCGCGTTGTGCGTGGGCGGAAGCGCCACACCGGCCTCGCGGTACGCGCGGTTCAGCGGCTCGACCGCGCCGTGCACGACGATGGGCCCGATACCCGCATCCACGCCCGCCAGGATGCGCTGCGCCTTGCCGAAGCTGTAGCCCATCAGCAGGCTCGCGCGGCCGGCCTGGGCGTTGGCGCGCCACCAGCCGTTGATGTCCTCGAACACCTCGCGCTGCGGAAGCCAGCGGTAGATGGGCAGGCCGAAGGTCGACTCGGTGACGAAGCAATGGCAGCGCACCGGCTCGAACGGCTCGCAGGTGGTGTTGCCATCCCCGACACCAGAGACGAAGTAGTCACCCGACGCGACCCACACCTCGCCGTCGTGCTCGATGCGAACCTGAGCCGAACCCAGCACATGGCCGGCGGGGTGGAGGCTCAGGCGCACGCCGTGGTGGTCGATCGCCTCGCCATAGTTCAAGGTCTGCAGCGTGATCTCGCCGAGCCGGGAACGCAGCACGCCTTCGGACTTGGCCGACGCGAGGTAGTGGCCATGCCCCATGCGCGCGTGGTCACCGTGGGCATGCGTGATGACCGCCCGATCGACCGGCCGCCACGGGTCGATGTAGAAATCGCCGGGCGGGCAGTACAAGCCTTCGGGGCGTTGGACGATCAGGTCACCACTCATGGCAGCTGCGAGAGACTAATCGCCGATGGCCAAGGCGCAGCCACTGGCCCCCTCAAGCCACCCGGCACGGATCGGGTTTCCCGGCCGTCGCCGGGGCGCCCCTTGGGGGCAGGAGCGAAGCGACTGGGGGGCCATCAATATCTGCCAGTCGCGCCTGCGATGCGCAAGTAGATGTGGGCACACCAGGCGACGAAGCCGCGTCTCAGCGCGCCTTGCAGCGAGCGCATGCGGGCTTGCGTCGGGTCGATCTCGCGCGAAGCGGCCACGGCGTTGTCGAACTGGGCGGCCAGCGCGTTCGTGAAGTTGGCATCGCGGATGACGACGTTGGCTTCGAGGTTGAGCAGCAGGGACAGCGGGTCGATGTTGGAGCTGCCGACCGTGGCCCAGCCTTCGTCCACCAAGCCGATCTTGGCGTGCAGGTAGGCCGGCGTGTACTCGAACACGCGCACGCCGGCGCCGATGAGCTCGTCGTACAGCGCGCGCGCTGCCAGCGCGGCAATGCGGTAGTCGACCTTGCCTTGCAGCAGCAGGCGCACCTCCACACCGCGTTTCGCCGCGCCGAGCAGCACGCGCAGGAAGGCGCGGCCGGGGTAGAAATACGGCGAGATCAAATCGACGCGCTCGCGTGCGTTGCGAATGGCGTCGATGTAGCTGCGCTCGATGGCACGGCGACGCCGCAAGTTGTCTCGCATCACGAACGATGCGCGCACCGGCAGCAGCTCGTCGAGCCCGCTGGCCACGGCCGCGCCCTTCGGCATGCGCAGGCGGCGGAGCAGGCGCTTGGCGCGCGCGACGGGCTCGGCGCTGCGGGCCAGTGCCGCCATCTCCTTGCCGAAGTGGCGGCCGATGCGCGCGCGTGTCCACAACGCACCCGTGGCCTGCTCGATCGAAGAGACCACCGGGCCGCGCAGCTCGACGGCGTAGTCGAGCCGGGGCTCGTCACTCCAGCCGTGGACCTGGTCGAAGCGGTCGTCGAGCAGGTTGACGCCACCGACGAAGGCCACATCGCCATCGACGACGCACAGCTTCTGGTGCAGCCGGCGCAGCTGGCCGGGCTGCAGCCAGCTCCACCAGCGGTCGAGCGGGCGGAACACGGCCATCTGCACGCCGGCGTCATCGAAATGCCCGCGCAGCTCCTGCAGGTTGCTGCGCGTGCCGAAACCATCGACCAGCACCTTGACCTGCACGCCGCGCCGCGCGGCATCAACCAAGGCCTGCGTGACGGTGGCCACCGTGCCGTGGTTGTCGTAGATGTAGGTGGCGAGCCAGATTTCGTGGCGCGCTTTCCCGATGGCACGCACCATGGCTGGGAACAGGGCATCGCCACCGCGCAGCAGCACGGCCTTGTTGCCGCCGCTGTAGACCGCGCGGCGCCACGCGTGCATCAGCGAATCGGGCGGCGATTCGGCGGCTTCGGCGCGGTCGTGATCCATCAGGCCAGTTCGAGGTCGGCCACGAGAGGCAGGTGGTCGGACATGCGCGCCCATGCATTGCCGCGCGGCACGAAAGTCGCGGTGCAGCGAAAGCCACGCGTGTAGATGCGGTCGAGCGAGAACAGCGGCACGCGCGACGGGAAGGTGCGTTGCGAGGCGCTGCCGGCGTGCTCGGCGCGCATCAGGCCCATCTCGCGCATGGGGGCGTCGAGCTTCTCACCCCAGTCGTTGAAATCACCCGCCAGCACCACCGGCTCGTGGCGCGGCACCTTGCTCGACAGGAAGGCGGCGATGCGCTCCACTTGGCGCACGCGGCTGGCATGCATGAGGCCTAGGTGCGCGACGATGGCATGCACCTGCGTGCCGTGCCAGTCGACCAGCACGTGCAGCAGGCCGCGCTGCTCGAAGCGGTGGTCGGAGACGTCGTGGTGGCCGACGTCTTCGCCCAGCGGCCAGCGCGACAGCAGCGCGTTGCCGTGCTCGCCATCGCGCGTGATGGCGTTGGTGCGGTAGGCGACGTCATAGCCTTCGGGCGCCAGGTGGTTGGCCTGCGGTACGCGCGGCCAGCCGAAATGCGTGTCGGGAAAGCGCAGCGCTTCGCCGTGGTTGAAGTTGCGCACTTCCTGCAGAAAGATCATGTCGGCATCGAGCGCTTCGACGCCGAGGCCGATGTTGTGGATCTCGAGCCGCTTGCGCGGGCCGATGCCGCGCACGCCCTTGTGGATGTTGTAGGTGGCCACCCGCAGAACGTGCGCGGGGTGCAGGGTGGACGAAGCAGCACCACGGGTCATGAAAACCTTGGAAGTTGAAGAATGGCTTCGGCATTGGACGGCGAGAAGCAGCGGTCCGCCGCCTCGCGCCACGGCAGCCACTGGTAGCGAAGATGCTCTCGCGGGGCCAGGGCAATGGGTGTGCCGCGTGGCACGCGCAGGCCGAACACATGCTCGGTGTTATGCGTCACGCCCGGCGCATAGCGATGCCGCCACACCGGGTAGATCTCGTAGACGTTGCGCAGATTCCAGTCGCGCAGGTTGGCCAGCGGCACGGCCGGCGAGCCGATCTCGATGCCGGTCTCTTCGGCCACCTCGCGCACCGCGGTCTCGGTGAGTGGCTCGTCGACACGGTCCTTGGAGCCGGTGACGCTCTGCCAGAAGCCGGGCTGGTCGGCCCGTTCGATCAGCAACACCTCGAGTTCGTCGGTGTGAATGACGATGAGGACGGATTCAGGGATCTTTGGCGGGCGGGTCTGCATCAGCACCGATCTTGCCATCGGGCCGCGGCTCCTGTCGCGGCAAAGGGCGATGCCGACCTTCTCAGGGTTGCTACCTGCCCACCTTCACTGCCACGGCGGGCGGCAATTCCTTCGACTGCAGCATGCGCACCTGGGTGACGAGGTGGTTGTGCGCATCGAGAAAGGCCGCGGCGATCACCTTGCCTTCGTTGCTGTTGCTCCAACCCGCGCCCGCCGCACCACCGAGCTTGCCAAGCACCACGCCGCCCATGCCGAGGTCGGTGACGCGCACCGAGCCCGTGGAGGCGGCCAGCTGCTCGGTGGTCTCGTTGTCGGTGAGCAGCAGCGCGACCTGCGCTTCTTTCAGCTTCACGCTCTCGGCCACGCCGACGAACTTGTTGAGCACCGGAATCATCGCGAGGATGCCGCCGATCTCGCGGCCCGCGTTCTGTTCGTTGAAGGTGAGGCTGGGCGTCAGCGTGTACTGCGCCTCGTAGCCCTTGCCTTTGGCGACCGTGCTGTTCTGGCGCACGATGCCGGCGTTCTTGAGCTCCTGCTCCTGCACCGTGGCCTTGAGGCCAGCCGCGCGGTCGACCACGCGGAAGCATCCGCTCTGCTGGGCCAGCAAGCGCACCAGCGGTACCGGTGACTGCGGCAGGTTGTAGCCGGTGACCATGGTGTAGCCGTTAGGGTTCTCGACGAGTGCCAGCGTCGCCACCGGCGCGTCGCACTTCACCAGTTCGCGTGCCGCGCTTTGCGCGCCCGCCGGCCCGGCCGAGCCGGTAACCACCGAGCCGCCCTGCCCTAGTTCAGCGCCCTGTTTGCCGCAGCCGGACAAGACCATCAGCGCCGTCGCGAAGGTCACGATGGCGGCATGTCGATTCATTTTGATTTGCATGCATTGCTCCCTGGAAAGAAAAAAGGGCAGCGATGGCTGCCCTTCAAGTGCGCGATCACCGGCGATGATGCCAGCGTCACAAGTCTTTACGGTTGCTCAGGTCGGCGTCACCACCTGCGGGTTGCGCAGGCGGATGTGCAGCTCGCGCAACTGCTTCTCGTCGACCGGGCTCGGCGCGTGCGTGAGCAGGTCTTGCGCGCGCTGCGTCTTCGGGAAGGCGATCACGTCGCGGATCGACTCGGCCTTGGTCATCAGCGTGACCAGGCGGTCCAGCCCGAAAGCCAGGCCACCGTGCGGGGGCGCGCCGTACTGCAGGGCGTCGAGCAGGAAGCCGAACTTGAGCTGCGCTTCTTCCGGCCCGATCTTCAGCGCACTGAAGACCTTGCTCTGCACTTCAGCGCGGTGGATACGCACCGAGCCGCCACCGAGTTCCCAGCCGTTGAGCACCATGTCGTAGGCCTTCGCAATGCACTTGCTCGGATCGGTGTCCATGTAGTCTTCGTGGCCGTCTTTTGGTGCGGTGAACGGGTGGTGCACTGCGTTCCAGCGCTGGCCTTCGTCGTCGTACTCGAACATCGGGAAGTCGACCACCCACAGCGGCGCCCACTTGTCCTCGAACAGGCCGTTCTTCTTGCCGAACTCGCTGTGGCCGACCTTGATGCGCAGGCCGCCGATCGCGTCGTTGACGACCTTGGCCTTGTCTGCGCCGAAGAAGATCAGGTCGCCGTTGCGCGCACCGGTGCGTGCGATGGTTTCGGCGATGGCCGCGTCGTGCAGGTTCTTCACGATCGGCGACTGCAGGCCTTCGCGGCCCTTGCCAGCGTCGTTGACCTTGATCCACGCAAGGCCCTTGGCACCGTAGATCTTGACGAACTCGGTGTAGGCGTCGATCTCACTGCGGCTCATGTCGCCGCCGCCCGGTACACGCAGTGCGACCACACGGCCACCCGGCGTGGTGGCGGGGCCGGAGAAGACCTTGAAGTCCACGTCCTTCATCACGTCGGTGAGTTCGGTGAACTCGAGCTTCACGCGCAGGTCAGGCTTGTCGGAGCCAAAGCGGTGCATGGCTTCCTGGTACGTCATCACCGGGTAGCCAGGCAGGTCGACGCCAATGGTGCTGCGGAAGACCGTGCGGATCATGCCTTCGAACATGCCGCGGATCTCTTCCTCGTTGAGGAAGCTGGTCTCGATATCGATCTGCGTGAACTCAGGCTGGCGGTCAGCGCGCAGGTCTTCGTCGCGGAAGCACTTGGTGATCTGGTAATAACGGTCGAAGCCGGCCACCATCAGCAACTGCTTGAAGAGCTGGGGCGACTGCGGCAAAGCGAAGAACATGCCTTCGTTGACGCGGCTGGGCACCAGGTAATCGCGCGCACCTTCGGGCGTGCTCTTGGTGAGCATCGGCGTCTCGATGTCGATGAAGCCGTTGGCATCGAGAAACTTGCGCACCTCCATCGCCACGCGATAGCGCAGGATCATGTTCTTCTGCATCGCGGGGCGGCGCAGATCGAGCACGCGGTGCGTGAGGCGCGTGGTTTCCGACAGGTTCTCGTCGTCGAGCTGGAACGGCGGCGTGACGCTGGGGTTCAGCACCTCGAGCTCATGGCACAGCACTTCGATCTTGCCGCTGGTGAGGTTGCTGTTCTCGGTGCCGGTGGGGCGCGGGCGCACCTTGCCGACCACCTTGATGCAGAACTCGTTGCGCACGTCTTCGGCCACCTTGAAGGTGGCGGCACGGTCCGGGTCGCAGACGATCTGCACCAGGCCTTCACGGTCGCGCATGTCGATGAAGATCACGCCGCCATGGTCGCGGCGGCGGTGGGCCCAGCCCATCAAGGTCACGGTCTGGCCGAGCAGCTTTTCGCTGACGAGGCCGCAGTAGGTTGTTCTCATGGTTCACTCCGGAATCGGGAAGATTGTGCGGCGACGCCCGAAGGCACACCAGCACAGAATGGGTAGGCGCTGGGAGGCTGTGTTTCAAGCCATCAGGGCTGGGCGGTTGCCTGACCGCCTAGCCCGGTCAATTTCGGGTGATGGCCGGGGCATCGGGCATCAACGGCGCCACAACGCCCATCGAGATGACGTACTTCAAGGCTTCGTCAACGCTCATCTTCAAGACGATCACGTCGGCGCGCGGCACCATGAGGAAGAAACCCGAGGTCGGGTTCGGCGTGGTGGGCACGTACAGACTGACGTAATCGCCCGACAGATGAATGGCGGCC
>Ga0307516_10004416_pt1 | contig 17375 bp, 21 predicted proteins | sample 19_EM_MG_FD_203310 | JGI IMG/M metagenome (GOLD analysis project Ga0307516, IMG submission 203310) | Populus trichocarpa ectomycorrhiza microbial communities from riparian zone in the Pacific Northwest, United States - 19_EM | ecosystem: Host-associated > Plants > Roots > Unclassified | place...
ACCCCCACCCCCACCCCCCTACCCTTACTCGATACCCATCGCCCTAGTATGAGAAACCAAAAAGAAAAAGGAGACGACTGTCTGATCCTCAAAACTCACCACCCGTCTTCCTGTCTACGCCCTCACGCAAATTTGACATCAGCGAACAACGCCGCACGGACCTGCGTCAGTGCCGCCAGCTCCAGAATAAACTCCTGCGATTTCGTTAGCAACACTGTCTACCCTCCAAAACCCCAGTCCAGCAGAAAGAAAGCATTACCTGCAAGATCATGATGTTAGTCAACAGATGACTGAGGGTAAACTCTCCCTGTTGCTGCTGACTTGTCCTAGTCGGGGGCGTTTCAGCCGCCTCGGGTGCATCCTCTCCCCTCCCATCCTCCGATTCTGGTGGCGGTGGCCGATGCAACCCCTTCTGCCCCGGCATAAGGACTTTGATCCTGCGTGTCGTCGTGTCCGCGATATGGTTCTCAAAGGGGGAGTTGGGGTCCATAGCTGGTGACACGCCGCGGGAGGACGGTGTCGGGGAGAGGAATTGCGAGCGGCCGCGGGCAGCATCGGGCCCAAGGATAAGGTTGCGTGCCGAGAAGGGATCGAGCATCGGCATAGAGAAGGAGGGGGGCGGTTGCTTGGGCGGTGGAGGCGGCTGTGAGGTTTGTGTGCTGGCTAGGGCATCGTTGATCTCGTCGGTGAACTCGAAGGCTCGTCTTCGCTCCATGAGCTTGTCGTCGAGGTCGGGGATGTCCTTGCGGTACGCGGCGACCTGGGCGACGAGGTCTTGGAGCGTTTCGATTATTGGGGGGGCATAGCGCCGTTGGAGACGGGGGTGGCGCCGCGCCAGCTTGATCTCGCGGAGGCGACGGCGGTCTTTCTCGGCGAAGAGGTCCTCGGTCGAGCGCAGAGTAGTGTCGCCGAGGATTGCAGCGAGCTCTTCTTCCATCGTATCTAGCTCGTCGTCTTCGTTGTCGGACTCGAGGTCTTCGGGGAACTCGTAGTGTGCCGGATCAAAGTAAAGCCAACCCTCAGGACGCATATATGCCGGGGCGGCGAGGTCGACAATGACGCATGTAAGTACTAAGTTGGTTTCTACCGTGTTCGAGAAGAAGGCCGAGAGAAGGTCCACCAGGCGTCGGACGAAGGGATCGTGGGGGCTCAAAGTGTGCATGTGCATCCGTGCCAGCTTGTCTTCACCCCCACTGCTGCCAGTCCCGCCAAAAATGTTCCCACGAAGACCCAGAAACTTTGTGGTGCAAGGGTGAGATTCCAGTAGGCCTTGACAATCCTTGAGATGGTCACCATATGTCTGCGCTGAGTCCCTTCCTTCGCCGGTCAGAGCAGCCACCATCTGGAAGAGCATCCCCATCTCGACGTTGTGCGCCCCGATCGTACGTGTCGGGAAACTGCTCGATACGGGTATAGTCTTGAGAAGAGTGTGCATGGAGTACGGATAGTGCTTTCGCAGGATCGTGGATACCAGCCGCAAGGTCGTCGCCACAGTCTGCTGGGATTTCGACGCAAGGCTGGTCATTATCAGGTCCGCCAGACTATAGATGGCTGGAGTTGGGCTGTCCATGACGTCCGCTACTCTCGATAACATGTCCAATGATTGCCGTCTCTTGGCACGCGACTGCAATTGCATAGACTCCGGATTCTCTGGCATGTTCATGAGGTAGGAGAGAATCAGATGGATAATCTCGGGGTAATCCAATGTGTCGAGGACGACACGGACATATGTCAGGACAGCTACGGAGGAACCACCATCGGCATCTGAAGATTCGAGCAGTGAAGGATACCTGTTTCATCACGGCTCGTGTTAGGGGCAAGCGTGAAATGGCGACGACTGGGAGACCAACAACAGTTGCTGCAGAAACAGGACTTGGAAATGATCCAATAGTGTCTGCTTCACTTCTGCGGAACGGCAATGCTCCAAAACATCCTGCCAGAACGTCAGGTATGAGAGGAAGGTGTCGAGATGCGTCTTGAACTCCGGAGAGTTCGGTGTTTCCGCCCCCGATGCCGGCTGAGGAACAAAGTCGGAAAGCACAAGGATCGTAGGTGGCTCTTCGGTCGAATACGTTATCGTGAGTTTTCTGTCGGAAGGTTAACGCACTGAGCAGATGATAGTAAGTGCAGCAGGACGTGCCAACCTGCTCAACTGACTATACAACGCTCCCAAACCGGAAGCCATCAAGGTCGCCAGGTCGCTTTCTACTATCCACCGCTCCAATGCGCCCGACGAAGATGCGGCTTCTACGATGTAGAGCAGTCCCGTCCGAGCAAAGTCTCCTACCTTGCCCTCCTGATGGACGTAGTCAATCAGGAGATAAAACAGTGGGAAATCCTCTTTATTCGTCATACCCGCGAACCGCTCCCGAGGTTCCAGGCTCTCGTATTGTTTCCCGCTCCCTTCGCCGCCGCTATTCGTGAACCACACCCGCAGAATCCCAGGGTTTGAGCGGATCTTCGATGCGATGCTGAACAGCAGCTCTACAAACTCGCCCTCGAATGACGGAACCGACCGCTGGCTCGTGGACTTCAGGAACGCGATCAAACTGTGTGCAAAGCTCTCGTGTCCCAGGAAATCCTCGTCCTCGTTGTCGATCAGAGTCGAAAACGCAACTACACACTCCCGTATGACGTCCGGAGACCCTGACTGCCCGATCTTCGATAGTGCAATGAAGACCTGTTGGTCGTAGCAAAAGTTCATGCACAGCCTCGTCGAGCGCTTCTCCTCTTCAATCAACAGGTCTGTTAACCGTTTGATGTGGCTTCGCAGGGTTTCTTGGGAATCGGGATCATTGTCCCTCGTGTTTCGCCATGAACCCTAGATACATCCCGCCGCCGGCGATCAGTGAACGAGCACGCGTCGCGTGGGTGTGAGAGGGGATGAATATCGGAAGACGGACCAGTAGCTGCTTCCAGACACGCTTGAACTTTGCGAGGCGTTGTTCCGGAGTCGCCGGCGGCGGGGGAGCTTTCTGCGCGGAGCTTGAGGAACCGGAGCCTCCGATAAGCCGATTCCACTGCCAGATCCAAAGCGTCAGCAAAGCACTTCGTGCATCCTGATGAGAGGGCCGGATTGGCGAGGGGGGCGCACAAAATCCATCTAGTAGGAAGGGTTGAAACAACAATCTTCAGTTTTCGTTGGGACGGATAGTCTGTGGGACAGGTGGATCTGGCCGCGGGCTGGTGCAGGAACTCGAGCTTCCGGGGATGGACCACGCGAACGAGGAGGTACAAGGTACGCGCTTATCGCCGTAGAGCAACCACCCCACTGCTCAGGCCTCTCCCGAGTGCACTAGTCCGTTGGGGGAGACTCAAATGTCAACTGTAAACATTCCGTTCGGAATTATGTTTTTCCTGCATGACCATCGTTCGCACTCTTCCTCATGTTAGTAATTCTCTCGGCACTCTCAATGATCATACATACAGTCTCTGCAGGTTCGACGGGAAGAACAGGGGCAACGAGGACTTGTGGACTTCTAGTATGTACCGCAACTAGATACTGGGATTCGGAAGATACAGACAATATCTAAAACAAAAAGCTCTTCCACTTCTGTCATGACGCCATGATTCCCCCGGCATAATCACGAACTGAAGGAATAGGTGCTTCCGAAGCCGGCGATAATTCCAACGTTCCTGAGCAGTAGGAATGATCACGAAGCAAGGCAATTTCCACACAAGCCATGATTCATACCCGAGGCGTAAGCACCATCAAAGTCCGACTTCGGCTTCAAAATCGTTTTCCTACATTTCCTTCTTCTATTCCACGCACAGTGGCCTGGAAAATGGATGAAAAAAAGACAGCCTGTCAGACCTCCATCGCCACCCACCCTCATTCCCACCCCTCTCGAAAGAAAGGCATACAGAAACTCAGGTCGAGATCATCACCCACCCATCCCGAAGGACGGGCAAAATAGGCTTCACTCTGGGGCAGCGAGGATATAGATCATCGTCCAGGTTGGAGATTCTGTGGCTCTTGTAAAGAGTTCAGATGAGACGATTTACTATAGAAATGATCCCTAGAAGAAAAAAGAAACGATGTTAGTATTGTTTTCATATCACAGCATATTCGGGGTGCCGAAAGTTTGGGGGGTTCTTACTATGAAGTAAAGTCGACATACTCTCCAAACGATAGCGGAGACAGGCTTTTAAATGCAGAGTCGGCGAAAATTTTGTCTGCCAAGCCTTGAGCCTTGGTCACAAGTGCCAACCCGTGACACAAGTCTCTCACATGATATTGCTGCATGAGTAATCAGCCATGACGCGACACGTTCAGGGTTCAACAGCAGCTTTTTGGGTGCTGCATCCTCATAGCCTTGGGCCGCTGATGTACAATATGGATAAGCCATAAGCCTGCAACAAACTCATGCCCGAAGCAACGGAAGAGAGTTGGAGCCCGCGGCCCAGCGTAGAGAAAGCTTCCAGATATATAACTATGGGAAACACTTTGGACTGTGGCCATCAGTGGTGGAGCTATCATCAGCAGCCAGCGTATGTATGTCTCCAACACCTCGGCAAATAGAGGATCGAGCACACACACACTAGTGCAGTACAACTATTCCTTCGTTTCATCGTTTCAGCAAATTGATCTTTGAAGAGCATGGCTACACGCAGTCCGACCACCACGACCGCCCGTTCTGGCCGCCCATCCCCGCCGTCCCCGCGAGCACTCCTCGGGCCCTTACATATGTAGCCTTTGATGGCCCGATGCAAATCATGACCTGTGATTGTGCAAATCAGTCACGTGCGGTGAACAATCCGTCCATATGCCAAACAGATATGAGGTATCCTGGTATCCTCGAAAATAACTCGGGGATAAATTCCCAACCGATTTCGTATGCACGATGAGGTTGCAAGATCCGCATCTCTTTCTTTCCTTTTGGCGGCGGCAGCGGCGGCATAGATATGTATTCCCATCAGACTACCCTAGCCGAACCCCCACAAACATACGCTGGGGAATGGATGTGTGTCAAAGGTTGCCCTCGTGTTTGTTTTTCCTCCAGAAAACTCCGGGATCTATAAAATGTCTCTGTGGGGGAGTTTGGGGCCATGGACACAGTATGCGATTCAAACATTTACCGTCGGACTGCCGAGATGTGAGCCCGGCTGCACAGTAGCGAGCGAGCACGACTCGTGGAATATTTGCTCCCCACAGTCCCGGGCGGTCACGGAAGGAGTAAAGCGATTACAGATAATAAGCTAGATAATCGATTATGCACACGGATTCTAGCTCTATCTACCTATGTGTATATGTATGATCTCTTGCCAAGAGGAGCCCATGTTGCCAGACATCATCATACATGCTTCCCGGCCTCAGGAAACGAAGGGATTCAGCGCCCCAAGTCCGTTGGCTATGATGCCTAGCCGTATGACAGAGTAGCCCACCGTCGACCCAGGTACATATATAGCTTGTGGACTCCATCACGGTATGGTGCCAGACGGATTCCACTGGCCAGCGAAAGCGCACGAGCAGACCAGGTCCGTTGTTGACGGCGATGGCCGGGGCGTAGTTACCGTAGAGGAGGCATATAGCAGGTTGCTCGTCGTAAGTCCTGGATATCCACGGGAATGTTGTCTCTCCCGCACCGAAAGTCGTTACTTATTCCTCTTGCGGCGTGCTGCCTCCTCTCACGAAGATAGTTGGGGTGGAGTCGAACGTTGAAGGAGAGAGAGTGTGTGTCTCATTGAGGCATATGTGTACGGTGTAAGGCTACGTATGAGTGGGAGAAGAGTTTACAGTTGTGGGGCACACGCGCAGATCTCGTGCAGAACCTGCAGGGGTCCCTGCTGCAGCCATGCGCCACCTTCTGAGTCCTATGTACATACACGATAGGGATGGATGTAGCTAACGCCCGTCCATGGCTCATCGCGCGTGTTGTTTACTCCTATCATATCGCTCTCACCCACCACCTGCACCCAGGTTTCGGATGGCAATACACCCCCACCTCTATCACAGTAGTCGCAAACCGCTGCGCTGAGGCCAGGAGCTCCGCAACCCGTCCGTGCACACCACACCGCTGTTATATAAGCCATGTCTCCCCGTTCCCCTACCACCTCCATCCGTCTCTCCTCTTCGTACGATCCCGGAGAAACATCGGACACATCACCGCCACGCTCACCGAGCCCCGCGGACTTTTCTTCGACTTCGAATCCCGGTTCCAGCCTTTATGCTATCATGGCTCGCGTCGTCCGGTCGGTGAAGAAGGCGCTGCTCCCGGCTGAGCCGTCCAGCTACCAGTCCATCCCGAACGTAGACTATGGCGAAGGAGAGTCCAACTCACTGCACGGGTCTGGTGCATCCGAGCGGCCGCACAAGACCTCGGTGTTTGAATATGGAATCTTTATGCTCTTGGGCGTCGCCATGTGGGTGGTCCCAGTCAAAGCTCTATCGTCCCTCGGTCCGGACCAGGGTAGCTAACAGCTATCGTTCAAGGCTGTGGAGTTGGAATATGTTTATGGCGTGCGCGACGTACTTCCAACGACGCTTCTCGGAGGTTAATATGCACTCGCGCGGACAGCTCGTCTGAAGACGCCCAGGCTGACTGGGTGCATCAAGAATGAGTTTATCCTCAACAATTTCCAATCGATGATCCTCGGCGTCAGCACCTCAACCAATCTGGGAGTCATGATCTACCTGTCGTACAGACAGAGCACAGCAAACTACCCTTACCGCATCTGCACTTCGCTCGTGCTGAACTGTGTCACGTTCACCATACTCGCCCTGTCGACCATCATGTTTGTGGTCGGCGCGACGCCGTACCTGGTATTGGTTCTGTTCTGTGTCTGCGTCGCCGCGGCCAGCTGTGGCTTCAGTCAGAATGGCGTGTTTGCCTTCGTGAGTAGATTTGGCGGAGTCTACACGCAAGCGATCATGACGTCGGTTACCTCCCCCCCCCTCTCGGTGCGAGTGAGTTCGGTGTGTTGATGGCCTGTTTAGCGGTCAAGGTATTGCTGGTGTGCTGCCTGCGATATCCCAGATCGTCTCAGTTCTTGCGATCCCGCAATCTGCGGAAGAGACGGGAACATCCTCTTCGCCAAAGTCAGCATTTGCGTACTTCATGACCGCAACTGGCGTTTCTGGGATTTGTCTCCTTTTATTCCTGGTGCTCCTTCGCCGTCACAGCATCGATATCGGCAGCAAGTCGCAGGCAACGAGTGTCTTTCCTAGTGATTTGGAGGATGAGGACGAAGAGGAGGCTGTGTTCCGGAAGTCCGTGCCACTTTTGGATCTCTGGCGGAAACTGAAAATCCCGGCCATCGCCATCTTCCTTAACTTTTGCTTCACGATGGTGTTCCCAGTGTTCACCCAAGCCATCACCTCGGTACACTCCGATGACTCTGGCCGAGCATTCCAGCCGGATGTCTTCATACCAACCGCCTTCCTGCTCTGGAACGTTGGCGATTTATCCGGCCGCATAATTTGCGGATGGGAGAAGGTCATCGTTCGGAAGCCTAGCTGGTTGGCCATCCTGGCAGTAGGAAGACTAGTTTTCATCCCGTTGTATTTCATGTGCAACATCAACGGACAGGGGGCTTTAATCAGGAGCGACCTGTTTTACATGTTGGTGCAGCTGGGTTTCGGCTTCACTAGTGGTTGGATTGGAAGCAGCTGCATGATTGTGGCGCCAGACCACGTCAACGAGGATGAGAAGGAGGCCTGCGGTGGTTTCATGGGGCTGTGTTTGGTGCTTGGCTTGACGGCGGGAAGCATGTTGAGTTTCTTGGTGCTCAATTAATAGATATAGATGTTGGCTTTTGGGCTGGGGACTTTGGGTTCTGGATTGTTTTGGTTGGGTTTCGGCTCATTTTTGTTACATGGGCACCAACCTGGCGTTATGGATTGTGATGTTACTTGTGTTCGGACCTGAGTTTGTCCTGTTTTGTATTGTTCTGCTTTGTTATGCTAGTTGTTTACATTCGGAGGAGTGTGGAGATATCCCGTTTGTTTTTAGAGTGTTCTATAATGTATCCGTACGGAAGATATCTCACTGGCGGGGAACCCTGCTATATACACATAATTTCTTGCTCTTTTGATTGCTGTAGGAATATCTCAATTCACCATGGAATCCATATAGACTTTGTATCTATTCGACTCTAACGTATTATCAAATGTTCGCCATGAAATCGGGGGTACGGAGTGTAAGGTGTTCGTCGAGCGGCTGGCTTGGCCGGACTTGGCCGAACTACCTTAGGCTGTCGCAAAGCTACCACTCCCCTATCTCCTGAACCTCAACAGCTCGCAGTACAGCCTCCCAGTGTCGAGCACCGTCCACTCCTTAGTCTTTTCAGTACCCAGCACCCACTCCCCAGCGAACGGCAGTTGCAGCCCATCGATGAAGTCCTTGAGTACGGCTTCGCCAGCACTCATGGTATCAACCGGCAGGTACTCAACCTCGACGACGACGCCACGCACCTGCTCGACCATCATGACGCGCCCGACCCTGACGCGGAAGTCGTCGAGCTCGTAGCAGTGGCCCTCTGCGCGCAGCGTCTGGCGGAGAGTCCACAGCGTGCTGAGCTTTGCCTTGATGATCTGGGCGAAGTCGCGGTCGATGGTCACGATCGCGCTGCCGCAGAGCGCGAACGGGATCGGTGAGAGATGCGGGATTTCGAGGTACTGAAGGAATGCGGGCGGCGCGTTACTGCCCCCTCCGCTATCGCCGCCGCCGCCGCCGCCGCCGCCACCGCCGCTGCTGGTAGGTGCCGTCGACCGCAGCAGCCGGTGGTCTAGCCGGTACAGCCCCGTCGTCGTTGGCTGGTGCCGCTTCTGTAGCTTATCCAGCAGCGTGATGCTTATCGGCGGTGAGTTGGTGGAGCTTTGCTCCGGGATGAAGTATAGACTGTGACAAGTAAGTTAGACGGTGTGCGTTCTATGTATATGAGGGAGTGCATGAAGAACCAACCCGGTCACTGGCATGGTGTGTCGATGTAGACGGAGAAGTTGTTGCTGTCGCGCAGAGTATATTATGGTTGACGTGCTTGTGCGACTCCGCGTGATTAGCGGTTATTTCATAGCATATCACTCGATCACTCGGACCAATTGAAGGCATACCGCGGACAAATCCCAAATAACTGGTTCAACCTGGGACGAGCAAGAGGAGTGATGACGTAATCTAGCTATGATATATATAGGTCGCATGCTTTGAATGAAGAAACAAAAGAAAGACAACTGCTCCATCACGTCGACTGCGCACCGAGTAATGTAAGCAACGACTATTGTCTCCCATGGCCCCCGTGCGGGCTGCGTGATCTGGATTCGTGAGTCTTCTTTGGCTTTCAATATCACCGCTTAGTTCATTCAATAACTGATCTTCGCATTGTACGAGACTTGAGGTCTTCGGAGGAATGAAGCTGCTAGCCGGCAGTCATCAGCTCGCGAGATGATTGCCAATCTGGGGCGGTGGTAACGAATCCATACATCAGGGCGTAGATGTCTGTACAGCGGGTTATGGCGAGAGGCGAATTAGACTCACGGTAGTGGGAGACTGTCGACATAGGCGAGTATGCTATGTAACCCGTTACATTAATCTGACTCGGTTATCTGTCTGAATCTGCATGGTCTAGTGTGGGCAGGGTGGCCCATGCTGGCGCTGGAGAGTCCAAACTCCACGAGTTCAGCCGTGACAAATTCTATTGGGTGTATGGCTATGATCAGCTGGATATGATGCTGATAATCCTTTACAGGTACGCAATCCCGCTGCCACTGCTCAGATTCGCACATAGAATCGCCAAAACACTGGATAACCTGGGTTGCTTCGTGGGCATAGAGCGGGCAGATGCCTCATGAATTGTCTTTCGCTGCAAGCCCCATTCTTCGGTTTGGTTTGGGGGTTTTTGGGGTTGGGTTGAGGTCTTTTAGAACTGCTTCCCCATAGCCATATGTATCGGCTCAAGAAGTCTGGAATATTCGCCAGCTGCAGATGGGCGCATGGATTAATACACTGTAGCACTACAAGGCGAATCGGGGACCCAATGGCAATAGTCTTTTGGGGACACGGCAAACCGTAAGTCTTGTTATATACTGGTCCATATTATATTTGCATGCTGTAACCACCGAACCGGGAACTCTCCGGGATGTAGTTTATTTTGTTTATTCATTACTCGCATGCGACCACGATGGACCATGGCGAGTGCCGAAGGCTGCCCCCGGACAATTTTAAGTCTGTCAACGTTGAATCTTCCGAGACTCCCAGCACGACAAGAGCCGTGGTACTTATGTATGTAGCGCGGATGTCGGCAGCACGAAGTAACAACTGCGGCGACGCGTTAGCGTCCCTGGCGCCGGTGACGAGTGTGGCAAATGCCATCCTGGGGCGTGGGCAGTACGGATACCAACGACTCAGTCTATATATACCTAGATTTAGGTACATAGCTCAGTTTTCATATACCTAGAGCTGGGTACCTGCGAGACGTCGACCGCAACGTGCCGTTTGCCGCAAGTCCCACCCGAGTGGCTTCCAGAGGTAGATAGCCTATGTATTCGATTGGGTAACTACGCCCATTCACGAAGTGACAAGCGACGGAACGAGTTTTAGGGCATCGCGGACCCTCTCCGGGATGTAGTGTGACATCCGTACACAATCCGATCACAACAGTAAAATATGCGCTTTCCCGAGAGCGCAAGGTTACGGGGAATGAGGAGATAGCCAGAGACAGCTGAGGAGAAAAGAAAAGGCCGGCCGTCATGACCGCAAGGCCAAAAGTCAGACTGGCTAACTGTGTAGCTTCCATCGGCCATAGTTGCTCTTCCGCCTCTCCTCCGCCTCGGGGCCCATTGCCTCCGACAGGCTTGATTCGTTATTCTCGCCTCCCGGCGACATTATTTATCCTCTCAACGATTTTCATTTTCGTGTGAGAGCCGGAAGACCGTGCATTTGTATTTTTGTACCCTAGACAGCTGTTCGTCACCGTTCTGTGCATGGGTGCAGCCACTTCGGATATATGTAGCGGATAAATGACGGATTTTAGGGCAATGTCCATCACCAACCAACTTCCGCCATATCAATCTCAACCCAAAACGCGTCTCCCAGAGATGTCGACCTCACCCGGCGAAGATCCAGACAGCGGCTGTAATATCAGTGTCGAGGCTGCCACAATTCTTTCCGCTCCATCTCCCGACCCCGCTTGCGCCGTTCCTCTGCCTCCTCCTCCTCCTTCTCCTCCGCCTCCTCCACCACCCTCGGCACCCCCAGGACCTCCCGCGCCACCACCGCCACCACCACAGGCACCATTATCCTCCAGCGGATCGCTGGAGAGGTCGTCAGCGTCGCCGTCTCCACCACAGCAACAAATACGACATGTACAACATGCGCAGCCTCAGACAACCACACAGAAGCGTCGGAGGTATCCGGTCTCATGCTACGAGTGCCGCCGAAGGAAACTCAAATGCGACCGTGAACAGCCGTGTCAACGCTGTCGCGGCAGCCGCAGGGAATGTGTCTACGCAAACGAAAGTCCGGCAAAGGTCGCGAAACTGGGAGAGCACCACAGCGCCTCAGGAAATTTGAAATTCGTTAGTGGCGGCAACGGAACAGGAGTAGTAGCAGAGGGAATGGGAGGAGCGGGAGTAGGAACAGGAGGGGGGATAGGAGGAGGAACGGGAAGGTATGAGGATTCACAACCGATTAGGCATGCATATAGCCCCGTCAGTGGTGCGGCAACCGAGATTGCCCCGCTACCTCATATGTTCGAACGGTACGACAGAATTGCGCCACAGTTCGACGCTGTGGCAACCGAAAGAACGACGGAGTCTCAGTTTGTGAAGCCAGTTCATGTCCAAAACCAGCAATTGCCGCAAATACATTATGTCGATCATAGCATGGATCGCAATATCTTGAGAAACGGTGTCGGGCATGCCAACCCTGTGGAACAACACCAAGTACCGATATCTCGTCTTTTGAGTGCGCCTGGTGACTGTGGCACACACAGCTTCACACCAGACGACCGCCATAGTGGCCTCTGTAGGGATTTGGACAAGTACACCGAGGAAAGCAAGTTCATGGGCAAGCCGTTTGTCAGGGGCAAGAATGCGAAGATTCGGTATTTTGGGAAGAGCCATATGTCCAGCTTGATGTCGCAATTCGATGGTTTACGGTGCTTTATGCGAGAGGCAGCACCGTTGAATCCGACTCTCCCCCAGTTCCGCAGGGATATGGGCGCGTGGAAGGAAAACATTCGGGAACAGGAAGAGATGGACGAGTTTCCGTGTCTGCCGAACCTTCTGGAAAGCGTTCCGCCGTCGTCGGAGGCGGACGAATTGGTCCGCGTGTATATGAGGATGTTCGAATCGACACACAGGATCGTGCACATACCCAGCTTCTGGAAAGAGTACAGGGAGTTTTGGATGGATAAGCCAAAGGCTTCCCCGGCCTTCGTCGCACAACTGCTGCTCATCATGGCCTGTGGGATGCTGCTACATCACAATTCGGGTGGGACCCTGTCGTCGACGAATGAACATGCAGTGCATCGCCAGAGAGCAGTACAATGGGTACACGCGGTAGAGCGGTGGTTATGCCACCGACAAAGACACGACATCAACCTTATCCGCATACACTGTTTACTTATCATCGCAAAACGTGTGAACTCGATCGAACTTCATGCTCTATGGGTCTCGGTGGGCACGCTCGTCAGGCTGGCAATGACCATGGGATTGCACCGAGATCCCGATTCGCTGTGGAAGGTATCCGTCTTCCATGCCGAAATGCGCAGACGTCTTTGGGCGACGATCCTAGAATTGGATCTGCAGGCAGCAATGGAACGTGGAATGCCAGTCCGAGAGGGCAGCTATTACGATTGCCGTCCCCCGCTGAACATCAACGATTGGGACATAATGGAGTCGAGTGAAGTACTCCCCAACATGCGGACCAGCGGTTGCACCGAGACATCTTTCCAGGTCGTGATGTTGCGCTCCCTGCCAATCAGGACGGAGGTTGCAAGACTAGTCAACAGTCTTGATGCCGAGCCGCCGTACGAGGAGATCTTGCGATTGGACAAGGAAGTCACGCAGTGCCTGCAGGACATTCCGCACAATCTCAAGATCGAAACGATGTCAAAGGTCCACATCGAAGCAGGACTGCCGCTGCCAAAACAATTGATTGATCTCTATCTGCGCCGCTTTCTTCTTTTGCTCCATGTGCCCTTTGCGGCGAGAAGGAAAGATCCGAGGTACAACTATTCAAGGCACGTGTGCCTTGAAAACGCCACAATGCTACTCTCGCACTCCAAGCAATTTCAGGACACGACGGTTCTCAGGGCTCTATATTTCAAAGACGAGCACATGCAAGCCGCTCTAGCCATCTGCCTAGACCTGTATGCTAACAAGCCTAACGCGGGTAAGACCTCTCCCGATGGCGAACACGGCAGATCGGTTAACAAGCCTTCCCTGCAGGATTGGCACTATCTACAGACATGCTGCACTATTTCCGAGAGTCCTCATTCGTGCTGGTGGAGGATGCACTCCAATTGCTCGAGACCCGCGTCCGAATCTTGGGACCGACAGTTATCCGGGAACCCTTCTTCCTCTCTATGGTCCTGGGCTTCGTCAGAAGCAAAGAGTCGCCCGAGCTTTCGGAGAGGTACATGAAGCAGGCCGCGGATCGCTGTGCCAGAGTGTGCCAGGGTTGTCCGATCCAGGAATTCGTGGGTGTAAGTCTAAATGCATTGCCGGTCGTGTACATATGGAGCACGCAGCTGATGTCGATTCGGATAGCCTTCACCGTCCACTTTAGCGGCAGAAGAAAGACCACCAAGTGATCCTGCGTTGATGGACTTCATAGCGGTTTGTACTCCCGGCAACATCCTCGGTCGTTGGTTGGGTTAATTTTTATTTTGCACTAGGAATACGACGGTCTAGATTTCGCGACCGACGATATGGACATTGGTTTGATGGCGTTGTGGGATGCTGATTATCAGGCGTGGGCAGCATAGCATAATAGCTAGAATGGGCCATTCAATACCTTTGATGGGGAGTTAATTGGGGATGTTTTTTTTGCGATGGCCGTATATACCCTGGGAACTATGATAGCACAGAAGGCGTGTTGAGCATGATATATGGGATTCAAGATGGGGACCGTAGGAGCGTAACCGTCCGAACAGAACGTGGTGGGTCAGTCCCCGTCGATTGCTGCACACAATGTCGATGTGTGTACAATAAATGACGGGTTGCTGGGCTTGCCCGACCGCGAGTGATATCACGTGGAAGGTCCTACCAGTGAGACGAAAGGAACTTCCGGCCAGCCAGTCACCTACTTGGCCTATAATTGACACCAGGAAGGCATGATGTATTTCCAGTTCTAGTTCTGTACCAAGCAAATCGCGTCGCACGTCCAAACCGGGGGGGGGGGGGGGGGAACAGCAACTCCATAGCCACCATATATCGCCGTTTCCTCTCTCCTCTCCTCGCCGCCGCCCCTACCGATTTTTGGTCTGCTTATAAGTAAACTTCTTCCTAGTCCTGGCATCGCCCCCCAACGCCATTAGCCCTCTCATTCCCCCCCCACCCACCATATCCCCTGGAAAGCAGCAACTCACGCGGCAAACTCGCCAAGCTTGTGCCCGACCATGTCCTCGCTGACGTCGACGTCCTCGTACGACTTGCCGTTGTGCACCTGGAAGCGCAAACCGACGAAGCTGGGCACTATCGTGCAGCTGCGCGCCATCGTCTTTATCGGCGGCGCTCTTGCGCCGGGCTTGCTCGGCTTCTGGATCGGCATCGGCACCAGGAACGGACCTGGCCGGTTATTTTTTTTTCCCCCGTTAGTCTAGACGGGGGAGACTGCGGGAAAAGTGATGGAACCTTTCCAGACTGATCGCTTCAGTAGCGCGCGTGTGGGGAACATTGTCGCCGCAACGGTGGATTGGCAATGGGCGATGCTGGTGGGGCGGAGGTGTGTATGATATGGTGGGCTTGAGCGCGTGTAGCAATGTAACCGGTTAGGGTGGGGCCAAGCCGTCACGTGCTGGGTCGCCAGACCTAGAGTACGCACCAAAGGAACCTCCCGCACCAGCCCTGGAGATATTAATCCGCGAGACGCAATGGCATCTGCTTCGATCGGACAGACATACATGCGCCGCAGAGAGAGACGCCCGCCGCAACAGCACATCTCAGAGGCTACCGCGGTAGGTAGAGGCATAACTATACATACGCTGCGAGAGCGAAAGAAAGGGGAAAAAAAAAAAGAACCAAACCACGGAGCATATCAGAACAAGACGAAGACAAAACCAGTCAATCCCATGGTGAAAGAAAGAGAACCCAGAGTTACAGAACATGGCAGAGCGGTACACCTATCGCGTCCCCCGCCCCCAGCCAAGTGAGCTATCTATAAAACTCCGGCCGTCTAGTATTGACCCCGTACTCTCCGACAGCGCTTCCGAGATCCTCCATAGTGAGCACAGTCCGTCCAGCCGTGCCACCGCTCCCGCTGCCACCTCCGAAGCCCGGTCTCGCAGTAGCTCTGGGCGGGCCGCCGCCAGCACCGCCCGCGGCCGCAGCGGCAGCCGCTGCAGCACTAGCGGCATTGTTGGCGTTTGACGAGTTCTGGCGGATGCGAGAGTATTGGTACGCATCCGTGGCGATGTCGGCGATGAACTTCTGCGTGGCCAGCGCGAGCAGCCGCTTCAGACGCACGTCCGTCGTTTGAAGACCCGCCAGGGACAGGTAGTAGTCGGTTACGGCATCGGGGATCTATGACTGTGGGTGAGCGTCTCCGCGGTTGTGGGGGGGGGGGGGACGCGTACGATTGGGGCATGTTCCTCCATCATGTCGAGGAACTCGCAGAGATTACGGTCCTTACGCGTCTGCGGGGGCGCGGGCGCGACCGCAGCCGTGCCCACGCGTCTGTTCCCACGTCCGTTTGCAGGGGCGGCAGTGGCGGTGGCGGCGACGGTCGGGGGCGCGGAAACGTTGTTATTCTGCTGATGCTGAGACTGGGACTGAGACTGAGGCGGCATGCCGTTCATTTCGAAGTCGATGCTGGAGTTGTCCACGGGCTCTATCTTGATTGCGGCCGTTGGCGGCGGCGGCGACAGGACAGGCGCGGGAGCCTGGGTCGGAGACGTCATCATACTTTTCCCAATTTTTTTTTTTTTTTTTTTCGATTATTGATTGTTTCTTTTTGGGTGTGTGGGAGAGAGGTTTCGTACTTTTTGCCTTTTTGGGAGCGTGTGCGAGACGGAAACGGAAATACTCAATGTAAGATGTATCTAAAGTATTGGTGTTGGTGTCGGTATGGATGGTAGGTAACCAGTGAGAGTCGGGTACATGGTCGAACCCCGCGTGCTAGTGTGGCGGACTAGTGTACTCTGGTGGACAAGCTCTAGATATTCCCTTCATCACTCACCCTCAGTATGGCATCCGGCCTCCAGTTCCTCCCATCCTTCAGCTTCGGCAGCCGATCGCTTTCCTACTAAACAACGCCCTCTCCATACAACGCGCTTCGTGGCGTGTACTCGCAACAGCCGGAGTGGGCCCTTGGCGGCGCCAAACTACATAAGCTCTTTGATGCCGGATCATATATTATCACCTCATCCTAGAAGGTGATACTGTAATACTGTATGATTGTTCGCAGGAGAGCCGCCACCTTTTCCTGTTCTATCCCATCGATCGCCGTCACATCAAGGCTTCATTCAGAGTCAATCGACATTTCAGGCTTCTTGCGCCAGCACAGACTCACTACATACTCGAACTCTGGAAACGGAAAAGTGTGAACGTCAAAAAAAAAAAAATCGCTCGAATACGGCATCGCTCGCTATCAATACAGATGTCCGTCCACTCCACTCATCTCTCCCCCCCACAAAGAAAAAGACCAAGACACAGAAAGAAAAGAAATAGAGTCAAAAACATATGCCATCAACGTTTTACGCATAAGCGCGAGCACGAACACTCCGCGTTCAATTCAACTCCTCCTGTTCTGCTCCCCTCTCCCCCTCCATTTCCATGCCCCCACCCAAACAGACGTAAACTTCTCACGGCAGAAGCCAGCGATAGCTCAGACCTGCTCACCGTCCCACTGCGAATCGCGCATGCTCTGCGGCGGCTCGATGGAGGGTACGAATTCCAATGCCGCTGGATGAAGCACATGTTAGCCGGCCGGGAGTCGGGGAGGATTGTAGCCGCGGGGGAGGAGACAAACCGTAGGCGACACCGACGAGCCCAATGATCGTACCGGCAATCACACGTAACCATCCATCGTGGATCAAGATCGAGCCGATGAAAACGTAAACTGTATCCGGGTGTCAGTTTGCGAGGCGCTGGGGGGGGGGGGGGGGGGGGGGGGGGCCACAACTTTTCTTTTCTTATTTTTTTTTTAATTTCCTATAAATATTAATGATTTTGGTTTTGACCAGACTAAAATACTAATTCATTGCGTGTAAGCTCT
>Ga0307516_10004417_pt1 | contig 17373 bp, 12 predicted proteins | sample 19_EM_MG_FD_203310 | JGI IMG/M metagenome (GOLD analysis project Ga0307516, IMG submission 203310) | Populus trichocarpa ectomycorrhiza microbial communities from riparian zone in the Pacific Northwest, United States - 19_EM | ecosystem: Host-associated > Plants > Roots > Unclassified | place...
GAAAACCTCATCTGCCTCCTTCAAGAACCATGGGTTGACAGACATGGGAACCCACCTTCATTACCAGGATTCGATATCTTTACCCCCTCACCAACAAAGCCTCGATGCGTGACTTATGTACGTCACGCACCAGGACTCACCACAACCACAGTCTTTACCGCTCAAGATTCCTTCTTGGGAACCACGATCACTACATCACATAACCAGCAAACCTTCACCCTCTTTAACTTCTAATCCCCAGGACGGGCAGAGCCACTGGCTGCAATCCTACCAACCCTCAAAGTACCAACTGATTGCCTACTCATGGGGGACCTTAATGCCCACCACCCGTGGTGGCAGGGACCGCTTCCGCAAGCTGCTCGTATCTCTACTGCAAGTCATACGATTGCGAATTGGCTCGAAGACAACAACTTCTGCCTCCAGAATGAGCCAGCAATACCCACACATCACCCCAGCAATGGTGGACAGCCTTCTACCATCGACTTATGTTTCTCCCGAGGCTCACCAATGCAATCCATCCTGACACTCGCCGTGGACCACGACACTACCTCTGACCACAGCACTGTTATCATCACCCTATCCCTGCCATCCGCACTGGCACGAACTATTCCCCGTCGGTGCTGGCCCAAGGCTAACTGGGAAACGTTCAATTCCAAGATCCAATCTCCAAAGATGGATCTCTCACAACTCCAAGGAATGGACGACACTCTGAGAGCAGTCACCAACATTACACGTCTGATCCACGAGGCAGTCGATGAGGCGGTCCCAGTGAGGACGACACAAAAGACAGCGGCGCCCTGGTGGAACCACAGTCTTACACTGGCAAAACAGAGTGTCAAGCGTGCTGACAGACAGGCCCGCCTACACCCCACCGATGTGAACCTCAAAGACAGCCAATACAAACGCCACAAGTGGTCGATACTGGTACGGAACGCGAAGACGGCCTACCGAATCCACCAGCTTGAAGCCACATCCACCCGGACCGTTTGGAAAACAATTCAGCACCACAACACACACCACAAGCCAATTCCACCACTTCAGGGGCGGTCCGACTTCAAAGGTAAGTGTGAGTTGCTACGTAACTCACTCTTCCCGACAGTTAATATGGAGCAATGAACGCCACTCCCAGCGAACCTTCTCACTTCCAAGAGGGATATACGCCACTACACGCAGCCGGTCACGGCATCCGAAACCCATTTGGCCATCACACACCTAAAATATGGCACATCAGCTGGACCAGACGATATCACCTACAGCACCCTACGGCGCTTCCATGAGGCTGCCCCACATCTTCTCCCCCACCTCTTCACCGCATGCCTTAAATATGCTGTGCATCCGCCGGAATGGAAAACTGCCAACTGCGTTGTCATCCCCAAGCCTGGCAAGACGACGTACTCACACCCAAAATCTTATCGCCCGATCTCACTCCAATCATGTTTTGGGAAACTGCTGGAATCGATTGTGGCGAAACGCCTCTCCCATGCAGCCTTGATGTGCGGAGCCACACATCCATCACAGATGGGTGCCCAGCAAGAAAATTCTGCAATTGACGCACTACTCCGCATGATTTCACCCATTGCCACCTCTATCAGCAAAAAGAAAACCACCAACCAGAACCCCACTCGACCGGCAGTCCTCACGCTTGACATCGAGGGAGCGTTCAACCATGTCCACCCGTCAACACTCCTGGAGATCATGTCCCAACGCCAAATGCCATCATATTTGACCAACTGGGTTGCTGCCTTCAATACCGACCGGAAAATCGCCTTCGGGTTTGACCAACAATCCGAGGACCCACAGCCGTACCAGTGTGGTCTCCCACAGGGATCACCTATCTCACCGATCCTCTTCCTCATCTACAGTAATGCCATGTTGGAGAAGGAGCACCACCCTGGCGATGCCGTTGATACGTCATATGTTGATGACGTCTGTATGGTACAGATGTCGCCAACAGTCTCCAGAGCTAATGCATTCCTCGAAGAACGGACCGAACGGCACTTGAGGAATGGTGCACGACTCGGACTCAGTTTTGCAACACCAAAGACCGAACTGCTCTACTGCCTCCCGCTCACCAGTAAAGACAAAGGCAAGAGCCTGTTATCACACCCGCCACTCCGAATCCTCGGCACCACCATCCCAGCCAAACGACAAATCAAATATTTGGGGGTATTCATTGACGAGTCACTTACCTTCATTCATCACGCCACAATGGCAGCCGCCAGAGGACACAAGATTCTGGGTAGCCTGAGCTTCCTGCGCCACCGGTCCCGCGGCATTCCAGCTCACATCGCCCACCACCTGGCAATGACAGCAATCCTCCCAGCCATGTTCTGGGCATCTCCAGCATGGTGGACCGACATGCCAGCGGTATCTGCCACGCTCAGCGTAACGTACAATGCTATTGCGCGTTGGATTACCGGCCTGCCGCTCAATACGAGAACCACGAACCTCATCACACTCGCCCACCTCCCCCCGATGGCTGCATACCTAGACTACCTGTCACTACGGTATGCTATCCGCCTCCATTTTCTCCCGACTTACCATGCCCTTGGTCCTCCGCGCAGCCAGCCGAATACCCATCCCAACCTTCCAGGACTACACCACCTGTACAACCTCAGCAAACACCTCATACAGGGCAAGCTCGAAGATCGTACAACGACATCAACAGCGCCAGGAGTGGCGAAAACCACATCTCCAAATGCAGACAAGACGACACGGCCACAAAAACTTCACGACGAATGGCTGCACGCGCTCCCTGCCCAAACCATTGTCATATACACTGATGGCTCCAAACTGGAGAACAGCGCTGTCGGCTGTGGATGGGCCATTTACCACTGCAGAAACCAGCAACTCCACCTGCTGGTGGACGGACGCTGCAATCTCGGCAGTAGGGCCGAAGTGTACGATGCCGAACTCCATGCGGTACAAGAAGCCGTCACTGCAGTCCTCACTACAACAACCCCACGCACCTCGGTCTTTGTCTGCATCGACAACCAGGCTGCCGCCGACACCCTCCAATTCAACGAATACAACCACGAATATGCGTGGCGCGCCCTCGAAGTCATTGACAACCTCCAGCGTCTTGGCTGGCACGTCTCCACCGTTTGGTGCCCCTCCCACTGTGGTATACACGGTAACGAGAGGGCCGACACTCTTGCCAAGGCTGGGGCGTCCTCCTCAATCCCCTGCCGGTTCGCACTTACCACCAAGGCCTGGCTCTTCGCCCAGGCACGGATGTCATTCCTCAAGCGATGGAAGCAAGAGCTCCTGCTCTCCAATCCTTCATTCAAATTCCCTGACCACCTACACGGTGTCGACTGGGCAGATACCCGTGCAATGTGGAGGGTGTTTTGCAAGAGATCGCCTACAGACTCACCACCCAATATTCCGGCAGACCCGTGCCCATGCGGCCTCGACCTGAATACCTCACACCACCTTCTGCGTGACTGTCCGCTACTCATGGCGGAGCAAACGAAGCTTCTCCAATCCACCACCGGTGACATCCACAAGACAAGCTACATCACAGCGCCACAGAATACCCTGGCAATCCGACGCTTCCTCCGGGCAACAGGCCTGGGTCACACCCCGCATCTCTGCTTCGACAAACACCATGACCCTGCCGACCGCCTTGACGACAGCGACTCAGACTCACCGGAGCCAGACTTCGGTGCCTTCTAACCTTGACCATGCCACGCAACTGGGGAAGAAGGGGTGATGGCAAGCTCCTCCCCCCCAGTGTAGTGCTACGTTTACTCATCTCGCTTGCTTGCTTTCTGCTTTCTTGCGCCAAAACTTCCTTTCTGCGATTACTTTTGTTTCTTCTGTTCTTCTGTTCGGCGGGTTTGGGAGAGATGGGAGCCCCACGGAGGTGGTATGGCGGGTGGAGCGCAAATAGCCTGTAGTGTTACGCGCAATTGATTGAAGTTGCATATTATCCTTCACTCCACCGCAAAATTTTCGTTCGCCGCCAAACAACTCTTTATTCCCACCACCGATTTCGCTGGAAATACCCTCTGGAGCTTCATAACTCCACGATCTTTCCATCCACGAACTCGTTGGCCACCTCTTACTTCTTTGTTGTTGCTGCCCGCCCGACTTCGCTCCGCGTCGCGGTCGCCCGGTAACCGAACAACGCCCACCCCCGCTCTGAAAAGTGGACACCTGTCCACAAAAACTCTGCATCACCATGGCAACCATCTTCGCCTCCATGGCAAAGGGCAAAGCTAGCCAAACAACAAACCCGTCGCTTGGGGGGAGTTCCTCCACCCCACCACCAACCACATTTACGCCACCACCGCCTCCGATCCCAACCCTACAACAGAGCATCCCCATCGACATGTTCAACGCAGAGGTGGACTATGCGCCCGACTCGGACCACGATACCGACACACTGGCCAGCTTCCTCACATGGAAATCTGAACTGGACCACACCACTGCTACCAACGACACCACCGAACGGCTGCTTGAACCGATCTGCCGTTTCATCCGTGCCGAAATGACACCCCAATTCGCAAAACAATCAGTTACCGTCAAAATCCCTGGCCTCAAAGAGATGAAGGAGAGGGACCTGGAGATGCAGAAACAAATCTCCCAGTTGACGAACACCGTCACCAGGCTCTCCGAGCAAATCGCCAACCAATCCGCACGCCCCATCCCCGCCGCCGCCCCCGCAGCCCCCAGGGTTGTGCCGGCACTCCCCCAACAACGTCAGAAGCCACCCACCACCACCAAGCCCCCCCCAGGTCCTGCACCAACCTACGCACAGGTAGCAGAAAAACAACCGAGGGAGTTTACAGAGGTCAGGAGCAAGAAGAAGGCCGGAAAGGAGACGATCCTCCTGAAGCCTTACCCGACGGCGGACAGGCTGATAATCTTCAGCCTCACAACCGCACCCAATGACCGCAAGCAGGCCGCAGACCATGCACTTCAAGTGGCCAACAAGACCATCACCACCCACGCCGACATCAAACACCCGCCCCTCATCCTGGCAAACATCAGTGCCACCAACAACCTCGTCTTCACGGTCGCACCTCAGCACCTGAGCACCAGCTATGAACCATACCTAGCCATCCTCGAGGAGGCACTCCACGAATTCCCAATCACATCGTCCAGGGTCAGCCAGCGATGGACCCGTTTCATCGTCCACGGTATCCCGACCACCGCCACCCCCGAATCCGCCCGTACTGAAATCGAATCATCCTACCCGTCCCTCCGAATGGGCCAGACACCGCGTTGGCTCACCAGCCCTGAACACCGTCAGGGTAAAGAGGCCTCCTCCATGATCGTCACCTTTATAGGTGAGATGACGAAGAAGTCTCTCGGTGCCACCAGCCTCGCCATGTTCAACCGCGAATGTACTATCGCCGAATACATCACCTTCGGCCCTGCCACCCAATGCAACAAATGTCAGACCTTTGGACACCCAAAGAAATTAACGCTGCACCGCCAGCAACCACACCTGCGCTGAGTGTGCACAACCCCACCCCACCAAGGATCATCCATGTGCGATAACGAACTGCCGAGCAGGGCACACTTGCAACCACCCGCCGATCCGCTGCGCCAACTGCCTACAACCACACAAAGCCTCCGACCGAAGCTGCTCCACCTATGTCAAGATCACGTTGGGAATGCGCCGCGACAATGCAGCGACCACTGACACGACGATGGCCGCCTAGAGAGCGCTCAAAAGGTAAGGGTATTGCACTGTCTCCTTTACCGAAGTTTCTTTCCACCGCAAGCCTCCTTTATAATGTACCCACAAAACGCTTTCATTTCGGCCAAAGGGGGAAGACAGGTTGTCATGAGTCCGGCTGTATGGTCGCTCACTGTTACGATTTCTTTGGTGCCGTACTTTTACGATTTCTTTCGTGCGTTTACTCCTTTTGGCAGACGGGAAAGATGGGAGCCCCACGGGGGTGGTACGGCGAGGAGGAGCGCACAAAACCTGTAGTGTTAAAGCGCATTAGATTGCAATCGAATATTATCTCTCTCCACAGACCTATCTCTCTACCTCCGTGACCCGGCACTGTGACCACCACCTGTAAGAACCTACTAGAGATTAGGGCAAAGTCGGACACCGCCACAGCGAAGTCGAATACTGCAACGAGACCACGCCAGGCGTGCAGAGATTAGAGCGAAGTCGGATACCGCCACAGCGAAGTCGAATACCGCAACGAGACCACGCCGGGCGTGCAGAGATTAGGGCGAAGTCTGATATCGCCACAGCAAAGTCGAATACCGCAACGAGACTACGCCAGGCATGCTGAGATTAGGACGAAGTCGGATACCGCCACAGTGAAGTCGAATACCACAACGAGACCTCGCCAGGCATGCAGAGATTAGGGTGAAGTCGGATACCACCACAGCGAGACTACCGGACCTCCTACGTTGCCTGTCGAACTGCACGGACTAGTGAGACAGGATCTTGACATGTCGGGAGTCGAGGATTTTCTCTACTTCCCACTCTTGCTGTTCTTGAATGACCACAGGTGGTGGCAGTGTTTGTTGGCGTCCCGGGATGGGTTCGGTGCTGGCTGTGGGTTCGAGGAGGCTAATGTGGAAAACTGGGTGGATCCTGACAGTGGCTGGTAGGTCCAGTTTATATGCTCTTGAACCTACCTTCTTGAGGATGGTGTACGGGCCTATCAGCTTGTGCTCCAGTTTGTTCGATGGTCAGGTTGTCCGGATGTGTTTCCGTTGTAGCCAGACCCTGTCGCCTAGGTTCAGTACCGGGTCTGGATATCGTGCTTTGTTGGCTTGCTCTGCTTGAGACATTTGGACTTCCTTGATCTCTGCTCGAAGTTCTTCATGCAAACTTTTTAATGCTGCAACATATTCCGATACTTCCAGGGTCACCTCCTTCCGGGTGCCAAGGTTTGGCAGGAAACAAGGGTGACATCCATAGTTGGCAAAGAAGGGGGTTATTTTTGTGGTTCCGGTTTGTGTGTTGTTGTAGCAGAATTCGGCAATTGGCAACAACCTTTCCCACTCGTCCTGCTGGTAGTTGCAGTATGCCTGGAGATACTGCTCTAGGGTGGCATTGGCTCTTTCCGTTTGTCCGTCCATTTGTGGGTGGAAGGCTGTGCTAAGGTTGCCTGATATCCCGAGTGCTTCCGTCACTCGTTTCCAGAAGTCTGAGGCAAACAGGGACCCTCTGTCTGATACAATACTGCTTCTCAGTCCGTGGGGTCTTATAACTTGTTGGAGGAAGTAGTCTGCTAGGTCTTCGGGGTCCATGGTGCCCTGGCAGGCGACGAAATGTCCCATCTTTGTGAGGCGATCGATTATTACCCATAACGTGTCTTTTCCGTTGCTCGTCGGCAGCGTGGTGATAAAGTCCATTTATATCGTGTCCCATGGTTGGTGTGGGAGTTCGAGTGGCTTTAGCAGTCCAAATGGCGCATGTCAGATTGGCGTGATGCGATGGCAGGTGTCACAGTGGTCAACGTATCTGGGGATCTACTTTCGTTGCCCTGGCCAGTAGAAATTTCGGCTAACAAGTTCCAGGGTTCTTGCTCGGCCCTGGTGTCCTGTGGCTTGCGCGTCATGGTGGTCTCTTAATATGCGTAGTCGCAGGGTGTCGTTGTCCGGGACCCATAAGAGGCCGTCGTACATTAGCAACCCGCTAATTTCCTCGCATAACCCTAGCGCGATCTTTCCGTCACGGGTGGTCCCGGGCGCTTTTTTCCTCCAGATTTCTTGGATCTCTTTATCTGCTGCGCTTCGTGTCCGGATTTGATTCAGGAGTTCCTTGTCTATGTCAAGGTTGATGGTTTCAGTTGTATTGGTCTGCAGTGCTTCAAACGCTTCTTTGCGTAACAGAATTCGGCCGTGGTTCTGTCGATGCTTCATATCCCCTTCCCAGGGAGAGTCTCCTGACTCTCTAAAGAGAATGTCTGGCTTGCCGGCCAATTTCCCGGGTCGATTCTTGATCTCGAAGTCATAGTTAGCTAATTGCTCACCCCACTGGGCTTGTCGCAAATTGAGATCTTTTTTTGTTTTCCAGTATTCGAGGTTTTGTACAAAGGTCGGTGAGGATCGTGATTTTTGGTCCTGTTGTTTTACAATAACTATCCCATTTTTGTAGTGTGTCGACTATCGCCAGTAGATCCTTATCCGTGAATGTCGTAATTGTGCTCCGGATCTTTGAGTTTCCTCGAGTACTATGCTACAGGATGCAGGATTCCCTTTGCATCGGGTTGTGAGCAGATTGCTCCTATGGTGTAGTCTGAGGCGTCTGTTTCGATGGTGACTGGTTGTTCCGGCTCGAAGTGTTGCAATATCGGTTCCGTGATCATTGCTCCCTTTAACATCTCAAATGCCTCCTGCTGCTTGTCGCCCTATTCCCATAACTTGTCCTTCCTTGTGAGGGAGGAGAGGGGTGTTGTAATCTTGCTATAGTCTCTGATGAACCTTCGGTAGAAGTTGGTGAAACCCAGAAAGCTCTGCACCCCTTTGACGTTTGTTGGCTCCTTTCTGTCTCTGATTGTTCGGATCTTTTCTTCGTCCATTCTCAGCCTTTCTGGCGATATGACATATCCCAGATATTCTGTTTCCATGGCGTGGAATTCACATTTGGATGCTTTCAGAGTTAGTCCGGTGTTACGTACTCGTGTGATTACTGCCCCGACATGTTTTCGTTGTGTTTCCTCGTCGGACGAGAAGACCAGGATGTCGTCCAGATATGCCATACAGAAGATGTCTAAATAGTCACTCAGGATCTCGTTCATCCATCTTTAGAAGGATGCCGGGGCGTTGGTTAGTCCGAATGGCATGTAGCAATACTTGTATAGCCCATATCGAGTTTGAAACGCTGTCTTCCATTCGTCGCCCTTTGCAATGCGGAGGTTGTAGTACGCATCTTGTATATCAAGTTTGGTGTAGATGGGGGCGCTGGAGAGTTGATCGAGAGACTCGCCAATCAGTGGCAGCGGTGTCCGATCTTTAATCGTGATTTCGTTTAGTTGCCGGTAGTCCACACACTGGTATAGTCCTCCATCCTTTTTCTTGACAAAATGTATTGGTGCTCCGGCCGGGGAGGTGGATGCCCAGATCCATCCTCATTTTTCGTTGATTTCTAGGTATTCTCTCAGGGCCTTCATTTTGTCTTCGTTCAGGCGTCGCAGTGGCTCATATGGGGGTGTCTTCCCTTCCTCTAGTGGGATATGGTAGTCCTAGGTGCGATACGGCGGAGGTGCCAGGGGTTCTTTCTCGGTGAACACCTCGAGGAATTCATGTGATTCCGGTGGAATTGAGTTGTTGCTGTCGTTGGAGGTCTCCTTAATTTTGTCAATAATGGCCTAACATACTTCCCATGGGTCTGCTTCGCTAATTCCCCAATTTTCTGGTGTTTTCTTGTCGTATTGCTCTGTGGCCTTTTCTTCCGGGACCGCGCTAGCTCTGGGTGAGCTGGGTAAGCATTTTTCAGCGCAGTGGTCCGAGTGGAATTTCACCGTGTGGTTTTTCCATCCTATCACTGGGTCATGGAGCTTGAGCCATGGGAGTCCTAGAATGACCGGTGCATTTCCGATTGTAATGCCGTGTAGTCGGATATCTTCCTTGTGATGATTGATTTTCAGATGGACTTGGGCGTTGTGGGTTACCGGCCCACCAGTGACTTCACTTCCATCCACGGTCAGGACCCGTCTTGGTGTCGCTTTCTGCTGCATTGGGATTCTGCTTGCTTCGGCGTAGGCTTTGTCGATGAAGTTCTCAGATGCCCCGCTGTCTACCAGGGCGGTGGTGTGGTGTTTGTTTCCCTCGGTTCCTATGATGCGTACTTCGATCATGATTTTCTCTTCGCAGTCGTACCTGGTTGTTCGGATTCTGTAGGGTGGGTCTGGTTCTGCAATGGGTTTCTCCCTCGGGTGGCTGTTGCTTAGGCCTATTCCCGAGGGCTGTCGTTTCCCGCCTGTTCGGTTGCTTCCCCTGCTTCCTTCTCCACGGGTTTTTCCATGTATGTGGCTTCCACTGCCCAATATGGCTTTCTCCATGGATTTCGTCCTTTCTTGGGTTGGGGGCATTCCCTCGCAAAGTGCGCTTTCTTTCCGCAGTCGTAACATTCATCCGTGTTTGTTCATCGGGGGTATCGGGTCGGCGTTCTCTGTGCAAATTTGAATCGTCGGGTTGTGTCGAGGTCCATCGGGTCCCCTGGGGGTACTGACGTGGGTTCTCTTGTCTGTACATGGAAGCGCGGTTCTGGGTTGGCTGTCGGTCGTCGGCTGATGACTCCGAGGTTGCATAAGCGGCTATCAGTTTTGATGGCAGCAGTAGCTTAGTCTACCAGGACTGTGGCTGGTGTTTCGCTCATGACCAAGTGTCTCTTTACTTCGGGGTGCAGTCCGTCCCGGAATTGTGCGATGCATACATTGTCCGCATACGGGAGGTCTGCTTTGATCCGCTGGAATTCCGCCCAGTAGGTTGCCGCCATTCGACTTCCCTGCTGGATTTCTTGACGAAAACGAGGACAAAAAGACAAGTTCGAAGCAGTCTCGCCATGTTAAGGAACGAGCAAAGTCGTTCACACTCGAAGAAGGCCTGCTGTACCATAAGCCGTCGGGCGGAAGGTTGTGTATCCCAAAATTCTTGAGAACGGACGTCATTCGAGAAGCACACAACACTATTCTGGGCGGTGGACATGGCGGCATTGCAAAAACAGCAGCAGCGGTTGGGTCTCGGTACTACTGGCCAAAGTTGACAGATTCGGTCGGAGAATGGATTGCTGGATGTGACGTATGCCACCGAATCAAGCACAAGAATGACAGGCCGTATGGACTCCTGCAGGCACTACCGATTCCACTCGAACGCGCGGAACGGGTGAACATCGATTTCGTCACCAAGTTACCAACGTCGGAAGCCCGTTACGATGCTGTGGCGACAATTATCAATCCCCTGATGAAGCGAGCACGTTGGATTCCTGTTAAGGAAGCTGAGCTCACTGCAGAAAAGTTTGCAATGGCGTTCATTGACAGTTATGTTCGATCACGAAGGCTACACGTATCGATCGTATCTGACCGGTACACCCGATTTACCTCCAGCTTCTGGCAATCATTGTGTTCACAACTCAGGATTAAGCTCCGGATGTCTACAGCATACCACCCGCAGTCGGACGGTCAAGAGGAAAAGGCGAATGCCACTCTGGAAACTTTTTTGAAGGCGTATATATCGCAACTCAAATCCCCCGAGCAGTGGAGCCGGTTGTTACCATTGGCGGAGTTCACTTACAATGCGGCCAAGCACAAGGCTATAGGAATGTCGCCATTCGAGGCGGATATCGGATACATTCCGAGACTCCCACTAGATTTACTGGCACCAGGTCCGCGGACGCCAAATTCGAGACCCGGAACGGAATTCGCAGAACGGCTCATCAAGTTCCTACAGATGCTTCGAGAGCGAATGGAAGAAGTCCAATTGACAATGGTGACGGAAGCGAACGAGCATCGTCAGCCGCACCCGTTTCGGATAGGTGATTTGGTATTCCTGGACACCCGTTTGCTGCCAGTCAGCTACGCCAATGTCAATTCCACTGCCAACGACAGTGCCAATTCGCGAAAGTTTCAACCTCCATATGCAGGTCCGTTTACAATCGTAAAGTCAGCCGGTGAGAATGCTTTCGTTCTCGACATCGCGGCGCACTGGCGCTTACACCCCGTTTTCAACGTCGCACGCCTCAAGCGGTCAAGAGTCGACAGAACCTGTGAACACCCGCCCCCACCGCCACTACGCTCCACCACTACCGTCGAGTACGAGGTTGAGTCGATCCGCGAGCACTGAGGTACCACAGTTCAAGACCTCGAATATTTGGTCAAATGGGTCGGTTACGTTGAGCCTACGTGGGAACCACTGGCAAACCTGATGGGCAGTAGCAATGAGCTGCTGGGTGAATACCATGCTGCGAATGGCTTGCGAGTCTACGGGTGGATGGAACAGGAGTGACCGGGAGTGTCAGCTGAGCATTGTGAGAGGGGTTATTGTTATAAGTTGGGTTTGTCGTTTTTTTTTTGTTTTTTTTTTTTGTTTTTGTTGCTTTTTGTTTTTTTTGTTTAGGGACGGTGCTTGTTTTATTGAGAGGGAAGTGGTTGTAGGAGGAGGATTTCTGGCGTCGTGGATGCCATGCCTAGAGTGGCTAGCATGGCCACTAGCATGGCTTCTAGAGTTTGTGGGACTTAGCGGATGGCTGCCCTTAGGGCTCCTGTAGATAGACAGTCACACACTAGCACTAGCACTCGGACACTTGTATAAGTGTCTGGTGCTCCCCTCTTTAGAATGGACATGTTTCTTGCGACCCCTCAGTTGTTGTACAGTATTGTTAGCAGCTGGAAGGCGGGGAGGCCGGCGGGAGCCTCTTTCCTTGTCGTACTTGTGTTCGTGTTTCCTTCTTCTTATTCCTTGTATCTTACTGTCTTTCTCTCCTTCTCTCTCTTATCTCTCTCTCTCTCTCTCTCAAAATATCTTGGTATAAAGGCCAGGACAAAACTGCCACGGTACCACCACGCTGCCTCTACACACCCCACAAACCCACTATTGACTGATCGCTGTAGGACTTTTGCCGTCGAGCAGAACTTCGAGCTGCCAGGCAAGCGATACAAACGGTTGAGCCCTCGCCATGCCCCCATTGCGCGAGCTGTGGGGCGACGTGGGTGTCGAGCTGGGCCCTCTGAAATGAGTTAGAACCGCCAAATACAAATGAATCCTCTGACCAAAGAAATAAATTGACACTCGAAGTGAGACTTGAGAGAGAGCCTGATAGGGGCAGTGGGGGCTGGTCGAAGTGGGCTTTGGAGCTTGCCGGCCACACTTGCTATTCACATAGGTACATACAATGCATCTGATTGGGAAACAAACGGAGGGACACTGTGTCCTACAACCACGTACAATATCAAACACAACCTCGCAACTGAAAACAGGACAATACGATAATCCGCTCAGCAAGAACTAAAATGCCGTGCTACTTCTTCAGTCCAGGGTGCCAGTTTTTTGAGATACTTGGCAAATCTACAGTTCGTTAGTCTCTCCTCTCTTGAAGAACCTGGCTCTGGAATATAACTTTTCCGTCCTGTGAATAAGCATTAGCGTGCGCATGATAACTGCTCTGAGTGTCAATAAACCTTTCCTCCAATTTGGTAACCCTCCAGTCCAATTCTTTTGACTTTTCCCCTAGTTCCGCATACCGGTCCGACATCTCCGTCCTACAAAATTTCAGTCCTGCCCTCATATAGGTTGCTGTTGTGAGACCTACTTTTCCTTCTCGCAGCAAGTCCCCGGATCGGCGGCGACAGAATTCCGGTGCCCGAGATTCTGGTCATCATTACCATTTTCGACAGCACTTTCGTCCCCAAACAAAAGATCTAGGAAATCGCTCTGGGGATAGGGGGCCGTATCGATGTTTGGAATGTACTGATCCCAATCACACATAGCTGCATCTCCGTGTGGATCGTGAGGTTGAAGTAATACGTTACGTTCACTGAGGGCTGCATCTTCCTGAGATGATTGGGATCGCTGTAAAATGGTGTGTTCATTACTGCGTGTGTTCTGGTGGGTGCAACTGGCTGTCTGGGATTATGCTGAGAGCAACCACTCCATACATATATACCCACATATCGGAGGGCGAGGGATGTGGCCCGGTGTATCTCCGGAGCTGCACCTGCAAGCACCGCTCAAAAAATAGTTACCCCCTGATCGTCTCCAGGTATCATCATCACAACAGCTAGTAAAACCAAAAGAGTACCTGAGAGGCGGCGGGGGCCGTCATATGAACACCACCTGACGCAGTGCTCTCTGAAGTTGGTTCTTTACTGCTAGGCTCCTGGGTGGCAGCGGGGGTTGAGACCGAGGGGAATATGGTTATTACCTTAGATGATGTCGAACAATTTGGGAGGTCAGGGAAATCTAGTTCAAGATTCCTTTCTTCGCCTAGAATGATAACCATCATGCGCTACTCATTTTAGGCAGTGCGTATTGCCGTGATTTGCATAGGTCGCACGGGATTAGTGACAAAATTAAAAAGAGCCTCGAAGAATGCGGAAATTCAGTGTGTTTCAGCTACTTTTCTATGGTGCCGGCTCCATATCTATCTCTGCCTATGCGCGCGCTGGAGGTATACCTTCACCATCTTGATCCATCACCGCACGCGTTCCCAGTAAGCATTCGAAGTTTGTTTAGGCATGCGGCTGTCACAACATATCATTTTCTCATCACTCCGCCGATTTATCCTGACCTCCTGTGCAAAAGAGAAATAATATCTTCACAGGTGCAGCAATCGCAGTCGCAATTGTCGCTGCTTGCGGTAATTCTGGTAGGACGGTTGCAGAATAACTGTTTACTTGTTTTGTATTGTTTTGTCTTGTTTTGTCGGGAATTGCTATTTCCTTAATAAACGACGGAATGGTTTGGTTCTCAATCATCTGTAATCTCGTCGCCCCGCTTCAACTGGCCACAATGGAAGACAAAGGCCAGAGGCCGGAGGAGGAGGAGGGCTTAATGTGGTTAAGTGCCCATTCCACCAACACGGTGGGCTGGGCGGGAACTGCGGTAGTGCCCTCTTATCCGGCAATACCCCTTTACCGTGCTGTGCCGCAACACCCAGCACCTCCGCCTCTGCCCTCCTCACCTCGCCCCCTGCGTCTTCCTTGGCCGGGACCTGGGCAAGTACAGCCTGGCTACCGCGGCACATCTTGAAGTGTAAACCCGTTTCTGCGTTTGGTACTGGTGGGCTGATTCTTCAGGTACTGCCCAGCAAAGCAGTTACCCATCTCCAGCTGGTAGAACCTCAAGGCGAGCATCTTAGAACTCCCGGCAACCGCAATGTCGTGCTTCTGCCTGCTCGGCATCCTGTACTTTTTACTGGAGGTCTGGCCTCTTGCCCATTGTTGTGGCTCTACCTGAGCGAACAGGGTGGTCGCCGTGCTAGATTGAGGTACGGACATGGGTGAACCTCCGCGGACCGTCGCGGAATAGCCGATCGGAGATGGCGCGTCATTGATATCTGCTGCTATCATGGCTGTCGAACTCTTGTCAGTCGTGCAAAAGATATAAACCCCCACGCTATTTAATTCCTCATATGGTAGGACAGGAAGCATGTATGTTAAAATAATGGGCATCCGCAGATGACCGACCGGAGACTGCATCCATAGATGACAGCTGTCCGGGTGCTACACCCTAAGTATTACGAGTTGGAGATTCGGATACGGACAGGGCAGGAAGGTATCAGAAACTCGTCACATGGTCTTAGGACAGCATACCGAGACCGACAACCGACAGTGTTGGGGCTCAGCTCGGGTCAACCGACTCTGCAGCACCAGGAAACCCCTGGGCCAAGTACCTGCACCGATTGGGAAAGCGCAAGCACTGCCACAGAGGAGGACAACCTTGGTGGTCATCATAAGCAGGACAAGCAATCGGAAGGAAAACGGGAACGCAAGGAGCTGCGAGTCTAGATTGCGGAATAGGAGCGGGGTTGTTTCCACAGGCACAGCCTAGAGGAACAACATCATGAGTCGTGAATCACTGTATCGTTGCAGATGGCTCGAAGGCCCGAGGCGATACCGTTGCACCCTGTGGTTAGGAGATACGAGGAATCATGCTACCACTCGCATACTCGTCATTGACACCCGATTATGGCGATAAACTCTGGGCTTTGCCAGCGCACGACAGCGTGAGCGTATCGCCCACTTATCCGAGATGCTTACAACGATTATGATACAGGGCATAGTACACTGCACCAAGGCGAGGGACGTCGAGTTGACCGAATACTGAAGCGGAGGCTTGACTTCAAGCTGCTCCTGTAGCGCTGGGTAGCCCCAAACCAAGTACCAGCCCGTGTTGGGGAAAGTGCAAACGCCTCTACAGGACCGCACCTCAGGAACAGTTCGAGAGTCTGTTGGGAGCGATATGGGGCGGAGCTATACCTTGGTGCCCGTTGCAGGCGAGAAGGATTAGCTGGAACGGTTGAGGGCTCGTTGCTGCTGGCTCTGGTCGAGTAACAAAATCAACCCCGCACGCAACCCACTCGCATCACCCAATCACGACGAGAGGACTTAAGGAGAGGCACCTGCTCTGGCCACTCTCGGGAAGATACGGGAAAAGCACTACTCTCTGATCCAATCGAGAGTTATCCTCTTTACGCTGATGAAATCTAGTGCCAAGGGGAAGAGTTTTCACGTCGCAGTATGGGGTAGTTCCCCGCAGCACGTGACTTTGCCCAGCCGGATACTTATACGACGACCCGCCGACGAGCAGTTGTCATCGAAGAAAAAAGGGAATTATCATCAAAAACGATCTTCGGAATCATCAGCAGGATGATCAATGGACCACCTAACGGTCACCAAGACATTGAGTCTTCGACCATTCCCCCTACGAATGAGCCACCGTCATGCAACCAAGCGAGCTGCCGCCATGCAAACGAGTGAGCCGCCGCCATGTCTACAAGCGATCAAGTGAGTGATCCTACAAGCGATCTGTCAAGCAAGTCGTCGCCACGGAGCCGCAAACGATCCAAACGATAAGCCTTACGCCGAGCTTACTCCACGCGCCGCAAGTAATGACGAGCGAGACGACTGTCATTCGGGGATGCAGACGGAAGGATACGTGAAGGGCTCAAGAGTCTAGGCGGTAGATGAAAGATACGGAGTTAAGACCGATAGATGCTCTCCGGAATCTCCGACAAGCAGGGGCAACACTGAGGATAAGTGCACTTGAGGCCAAAGAGCCGAAGTATGGACCAATATGTGGGGACCTAACACATGTGTCAGTTGTCCTGCTATCTACGTGGGAAGCTCCTCATCAGAAGACACCGACTAGGACAAGTAGCTTCTGGTTTTGGCCCACACACTGTCTATGACAAAGGTGTGTGATCATATACCTTACCTTATCTTACCTGAGAGGCAGTTGTCGAGTGAGCTGTCACCGCGAACCGCTATGCCAAGCCAGCCGCCGGGAATGCGTCGATAATCCGATATGCCGAATGATGTACCGTCTCTTCCCACTCGTGGAAGCGCCACAAGCGAGCCGTCAGGCAGTACGCTGGGCCTACCTCGATCAGAACGATTCGCCTACGTGGCCTACACCGCAAGTAATGCTGAGTGAGACGGCGGCTGATTGGGGAAGGAGACGGAAGGAAACGTGAGGAGTTCGAGAGTCTAGGTGGGAGATAGCCTCGGGATTAGACCTTATGGCCATAACGGACCTTAAGGGCTAATCTCCGGAAGCGGCCTCAAACGTAACTAAATACGAGATACAAGGAGTGAGGTCATAACGTACTGTAGGGGTTACCCGGCTACTACCCATTAGTCGGACACTATCAGAAATGAGAAAAAACGACGATACTCAACAACCATAGATCGGAGAGACACAAAATTTTGCAGACCGCATGTTTGG
>Ga0307516_10004418_pt1 | contig 17372 bp, 23 predicted proteins | sample 19_EM_MG_FD_203310 | JGI IMG/M metagenome (GOLD analysis project Ga0307516, IMG submission 203310) | Populus trichocarpa ectomycorrhiza microbial communities from riparian zone in the Pacific Northwest, United States - 19_EM | ecosystem: Host-associated > Plants > Roots > Unclassified | place...
ACCAATTCCCACGAGACGCGAAAATCGAAAGCCATGCATCTCTGGCCACGACGCGACACCGGCCAGAGTGACTCAGGATGAAAGGCACAGAGGGTGTCCAACATACAAATATGGGTAATAACTGCCTTCCGTAGTCGCCATGGCCAGCGGATGGGAGAGGAGGAATGGCCCGGCGGGATTGAGGCGTTCGATCGACTGTGGAGACCTTCGGTTGGAAGGAATCTTCAGGGGGAGACCACAAAGCACACGGACAACCCGCTTGTTACCATCAGAGCGTCGAGGATCAAAGCTACTCCCTTAGGAAAAACGGGAACACAGACACGGTCGAAGGATCCGTCACAGGGCCGTGACCGTCCCAGGGAAGTCGCGGACAAAGGCGGAGCCTACATTTCCCCGGATACCCACACGTTGAACGTTGACAACTTACCAAAAAAGGAGAAACGCGTATGGGCCGGTATCGGCGCAGCATGGGAAACGGTGAGTCTAGCTTCGTTTATTGGGAAAGCGCTATGGGAGGGAGAGAGCGCCGTGACAGGGCAAACAAAATGACGATGACGTGGAACATCATGTCGGCGATGACGTCTTATCCTGGTCCTTGTACTGCTTGGCCCACTAGAAATTGGCCCAGTATACGTCAGCTCGGTTGTTCCAGGCCCAAGCGGGGAAGTATACGACAAGAGAAAAAGAAAGAGGAGTGAAACAAGGCAGGGCTCACCTTCATCGACGGTATTTGGCGATCTGGTTGAACGTAACGCCACTACAACCCAATCATGACGTCAACTTCCGAAGAGAGGCACCAAATGTGACAACCACATAGACCGTAACCGGGTGGAACGGTGGGAACGAGAGAGAAAAATGCACCTCCTTGTCAGCGCTAAAATTCCAAACGCCGTATGTTACACCAATGATCCCCGCGAAGGCGATTGCGGTATTGGCTTTCCAGTTAGAGGGTCTAGACCACCAGCCACCTAGGCGCGAGGCGGAGTCGGAGGGAGGTAGCAACCGGAGTTCCAAGCAGGGGTCAAAGCGCGGTACAGAACGGGGTGACCTTGAACGAACCTGCTGGCGACCAAACTGCCTTTGGGTATGGATATCTCGCGCCTCCACCCTACGCAAACGCACAAAGCATTGTATGAGAATGGAACGTCCAGGAACCTGTGGATCGTAGACTAACCATGACTTCGTCGGAGTGTGGTTTCTAGTAAGGTGGAGTCGATTGCTGCGGCAGATCCCGGTGTGAACCTTTGGCGCCTCCCCTGAGCGCCTCGGCACCGGCGGGGTCCTCAGTATAAGGATAATCTTTCGTTGGAGTACGAGGCATCCACGTACGGCCCGGTTGACGAGGAAACACGGTGAAACGAAATTGTATTCTGGAAGCAACTTCAAGACCAGTCGATTCACGAAAAGCTCATAAACTGTGTGAGTGTGGGAGCGAGAACGTCGTGGCTGCGGGATCCATAGGCTCTTAACGTCGGCCGAAACGACCCAGGCTAGCATATATAAAAACCACAAAGAAGATAGGTATATCATATCCGTAATACATTGTACAATACAACAGAACGAAACGCACATGATCACAACTTCTCACTTCTGTTCGAGAACACAACTGGGAGCTTGCCGGTCACGAGCACGAAGCAGTCTTCCAAATCATCCTCCCACGTTCTCGCATAGCCTTCCTCAAATTGAACATCGAGACTTTGGAGGACGCCAATAGTCGCCATGCGAATTTCTAGAGAGTTACCCACTCAGTGTCATTCAGGTATAACAGTTAGGTAAATCATACCGAGAATTGCTAACGGCTTCCCGACGCAATTGGTTGGACCTGCACGGGGGGGATTTATCAAAAACCCTTTTCCAAAAGAAAGGGGCTCACCGAAAGAGAACGGGATAAACGCAGCGGCGTTGTGCACAAACTCTACCTTAGGTATGGAGCTTGGGAGCTCCATCGACCCCTGAGCAATAAGCCACCGCTCGGGCCAGAACTCGTGGGTGAAAGGGCTAAAGTTTCTAGTGTCCCGGTGCATTGTGAAGGTGTGGATTGCCACAGCGGTCCCCTCTGGGAAGTAACTAATGGCCACCGGTCGGCATCAAACATTTGGCGCGAGCGATTCAAAGTGGTGCGCACTATGAACCAAACGTCCTCCCTTTTGACGGATCAGGATCTGGTCCAGCATCCCTTGGCGATCCACTCGGAACCCCAGGTGAAAGGCGAAGAGCCTCGTTGATACACGCATCGAGGTAAGTCATCTCTTGAAAGTGTTTGCTCGACACAGCTTCACCGGCGGGGTAGAAACGGTCAATTTCCCCTCTCAACTCGGCAAGCTTCTCCGGGTTGCGGAGAAGGTAAAAGAAGAGGGAACAGAGGACCGACTTCGTGGTATCGGTTCCGGCAACGATGACGAGTTCGCCATCGTTGACCACAATCTCGAATGGTATTTCTTCTTTTTCTGCGCCAAGTTCGTCGGACTGCGGGGGTGATGCATTCAGGCCTGAAACTCAACCGACGAGGAACAAGGAAATCCCCAATGCTTACAAGATAATAGTACAGATCCTTCTGTTTGCTCCCTTCCTTCTTCCTCGCAATCGCCCGCTCACTACCGGCTTTTCTCATGGCGGTCAAGCCATTTGTACTACCGGGAATTAGCAAGATGAACCGTGCGAGCCATGGGATATGTCCGACGAGAGTGAACATCCTGTTGGAACGTTCAGAAAAAACGCGAATACGTGGACGGAAAGGGACGGTAACACCTCATTCCTGCCTCAATCATGGCCCAGCGTCCGGTTGTATCTCCCTCACGAAGCATCTCCGAACCACCGCCAAACGCCATATCGCTCATCACATCGTACCTTAGCCGGTGAATTAGCAAGCACACGCACCAAGGCCGAAGAGGATACTCACGAAAGATACCCAAACAAAAGAGAAAGGTCCACGGACTTGCGAGCGGTAATCGTTTCGGTGAGCTGATTCACCCTCTTGCGGATAGTCTCCTCGTGGTCTTTCAGTGCGATAGGACTGAACCCCCTGGTCCACGTCCTACGCCTTCGAGCGTGTTCAACGGGATCGCTTAGGCTGGCCAGAGAGACCACTGGAGCGTGGAATGCCCTGGCCTTCCAATCTACATGTGGGCAATCAGTAGGTGTTAAAAGTATCCTCCCGTTGCTACGTACGGACTCCTTTACCCCAGCCTCCTGGCCCTAGAAGCGGTGCGATCGCAGAAACATCATTGAGCATCACCTCGTTTGGCCCTGGTGTGGTGTGTGTTAAAACGAGTTCGGGTCCCCCAAGGTAAACCTTACGTACCAACACGAACGGCGTCTCCATATTTCTCGTGAAGGTTCATATAATGGATGTGCTGCTTTCCTTGCCAACCTAGGTACGCCTTGGGTAGATGTAGAATCAGCCTTGAGCACTTGGGCGCACTTCCATGGATACTCACAAACCACAGATTAGATATCTTGGCCAGCGCGGGACCAGGGTATTTCGCTAATGGATGGAAGGGAGACAACCGATAGAAAATGACCGACGAAATCAAAGTCGTGTAAAAGATAGCATATGTGCGGAAGAGAAGTCCCGGGTTAGAGGATGGGCCTTCTATGAGGGCGCTCGATCCCACAGCTGGCACGACAAGGAGGAGAAATGCACAAATCCCTGGCGATTCTAGGTCATATTTATGGAAGAATCGATACACGATCTGCGGGGGGATGTTAGAAGAGCGTTGATTAGCTTTGGTAGTAGTTTAAATCCAGGTCTGCGACGCACCAAGGCCGATATGATGGTGGGCAGAGGATTCTTGATCTTCTCAAAGAGTCGTCCAATGAGGAACGCGACCACATCCGTTGCCTCAGTCATAGCGGCGAACACGGCGGGTAGTGGAGAGGAGTGCAGGCGCGCTCCACACGAACGCCACGACTTTTCAATGCGAAGGCCCGCAGGCGTTCTTTCAAACGCTTAAACGTTCATTCGGATTATCGATGTGATGTCCTCCCGATAAAGGAAGCCTGGGAGGCGAGCGGGCGATGATTTGGACTGCCATGTCGAAAGTTCACGGCCTTGTGAGCACTGTTATCTGGAGCGTGGCGGCGCATTCGTCGGTTGGAGTATGTGTAGTGGCTGGGAATCCTGGCCCTCCGTCTGCTAGTCGGCCGACGCCGGACGGCTTCGGCGTTTCCCGATGCGCCCGCTCATTCAGCCTCAGGTAATTTACAATTCGCGATACTCCAGCCACTACAGAAACTACAGAGGAAATACGATTCCACGGTCGTTCACCTTCTCTCTGAGAACACAACCGGAAGTTCACCCGTCATGAGCACGAACTGGTCCCTCCAATCCTCCTCCCATGTCCTTGCGTACCCATCCTCAAACCGAACGTCGAGACTTTGGAGAATGCCAACAGTCGTCATCCGAAGCTCTAGAATCGTACCAAGTCAGTATCGCGTGGAAGGGGACACGTCGGTCGGGTTTTGTTTATTCACCAAGCATCCCCAGTGGCTTCCCGACACAGTTGGCAGGCCCTGCGGGGGGGAGCGTGCGTCAAAAGCCTCGCATAACTCTAGGCCATAGCCACCTACCATAGGAGAACGGTATAAACGCAGCAGCATTGTGCACAAAATCTGCCTCCGGAGTGGAGCTTGAGAGCGTCATCAAACCTTGGGCAACAAGCCATCGCTCCGGCCAGAACTCTTCGGTAAATGGACTAAAGTTCCGAGAGTCCCGGTGGATTGTGAAAGAGTGAATCGAAACTGCCGTCCCCTCTGGGAAACGACTGAGCCCTAGCTATCAGCATCGAAGGCCTGGCAGTGGTGAAGCACGCACTGAGGTCCAAAAGTTCGCCCTTTGGATGGGTCCGGGTTCGGCCCCGCGTCCCTCTGTGATCCGCTCGGAACAGGGGGTGCAAGTCGAAGTGTCTCGTTAATGCACGCATCGAGGTAACTCATCTCTTGGAAGTGTTTACTCGATAGTGACTCTCCTGGGGGGTAAAAACGGTCAACCTCCTCTCGCAATTTATCGAGCTTCTCCCGGTTGCAGAGGAGGTAATAAAAGAGGGAGGAGAGAACCGTCTTTGAGGTGTCAGATCCAGCGACGGTGATGAGGTCTGCGTCGTTGGCCACAATCTCAAAGGGTATCCCCTCCTTTTCAGCACCGAGTTCGTCCGACTGCGAAGGCAGTCCGTCAGTCGCAAGTCCCGACGGCGGAAACGAGGTAGACGATAATACCAGATAGTAGAACAGGTCCTTTTGCTCAGTCCCTTTCTCCTTCCTTGCAATGGCCCGGTCGATGCAAACCTGCCTCATATTGTTTAGATCTTTCACAGTGGTGGGCACCAACACAATAAACCGTGCTAGCCACGGGATGTGCCCAAGGAGAGTAATCATCCTGTGGAATACTATCATCAGCAAGGGTGCGGGCTCAATTGTAGGAGGGTGAAAACGTTACTTCATTCCTACTTCAATCAACGCCAAGCGGCCAGTCAGGTCACCATCGCGGAGCATCTCGGACCCGCCGCCAAAACTACAACGGGGAAGTAATCAAGCGTGCTCGCATGCTGATGATAAACACGAACGCCATATCGTCCATAATGTCATGTCTAGGTCACAGCGTGAGTAAGTACTTTGGCAATCGGATAGGATCTCAACTCACGAGAAGAAACCAAACATCCGCGCAAGGTCCACAGACTTCCGAGCCGAGAGCGTCTCGGTAAGCTGCACCACGCGTCTGTTGACGATATCCTCATAGTCTCTTAACGCGGCTGGGCTGAACCCTCTCGTCCAAGTCCTGCGCCTCCGGGCGTGCTCAGCGTGATCACAAGTCGAGCCTAGGGAAACAACTGGAGGGTGTAATGACCTGGCAGGCCAATCTGCAATGACGTATGAGGGAATCGAGTGTTGAGAACCGGTTTCAAGAGTCACCTACAAGATCCTTTACCCCAACCTCCCGGGCCGAGGAGTGGAGCGATCACGGAAACATCGCTGACCATGATCTCGTTAGGTCCTGGTATCGTTCAGATCAAGAAATGCTGCCACGTCTGAGGATCGCTGCGTACCAACGCGGACGACACTACCGTATTTCTTGTGGAGGCCCCTGTAGTAAATGTATTGCTTCCCTTGCCAACCTAGGTGTGCCTTCGAGAAAACAGCGTCAATCTGGGGCCGTTGCACACCGCAGATGATCAAAACGCTGACAAACCACAGTTTAGACATCTTGGCTAACACAGGGCCAGGGTATTTCGCCAATGGATGGAAAGGCGACAGGCGGTATAAAACGATTGACGAAATCAACGTCGTGTGGAATATGGCGTATGTTCGAAGGAGTGGGCCCAGGATGGATGATGCGCCTTCTTTGAAGGCGCCTGACACCACAGCTGGCATGATAAACAGAAGAAATGCGCAAACTCCTGGTGATTGGGGTTCATATTTCTGGAAGAACCTGTGTATGAGCTGTATAGGACGGGTATAATCGAACGTGGGTGAGTGTGAGGAGTGTTTCTGAGGGGCGATAAATGTGTGGCATACCAGAGCTAGGATGAATGTCGGCAAAGGCGCGTGCTCTTGGATCTCCCCGTAGAGCTTCCCAATGAGCAGCACAACCAAATCTGAGAGACCGGTCATGATGACGAGGGCGATGGGCAGCGAAAAGGCGAGCGGACGTGGCACGCAAATGCTATGCCGTTCTCAAGTCGGGGAGGCTGTCTAATCAACGGCAGCAATATAGGAAGCGGTCGCGAGGCTGATCATTCGCCTCGTCCCAATCAAATCGCAGTGGAGGAGCGAACAGCAGCAGCCCGAGTTGATACAACAAAACCTCCACAGTTGTGTAAACGATAGTACAAGGAATGGTGACCAAAGGAATCCCAGACACACAGGGCGAGCGTAGACGGTCTCATCTTTCCGCGGCTTCTTGTTCCAGAATTTCACGCTCCAGTCTTGCTCGCTCAGCCTCTCGCATCCTCATGAGTGTGAGTGACTCGTAGTCTAATCCGGGTACTGAACGCGGCGCCGGTATCGACGGAGGCACACCCTTCCATCGAGCGTCGGAAAGTTAGATCGGGACGAACAGAACAGAGGAGAGGCTTACCAAAGTGGGACTCGAAGCTGACGGTTTCTGTTCCTTCGTAGCTTCTGGGGGTGCCCCCAGCTTCCCATGCCTTTTCAGCCAGCCTATTAGCTCGGGTTCCCCCCCACTATTACACGCCCAAGAGATCTGGACCCCCTCCAACCCACGCTCCTTCACCCCACTTGCGCATACGGCCGCGAACGCATCCCCGATCCGTTTGAATGGTACAAGCGCTGTTCCGAGTTTTACTTCGTCCAAGGGAGCCTTCTTCTTCTTTGAGGTCTTCGCCTTGATTGAAAGTACAATCGAATCACTGTCGGTCTCGCCAAACGGTCGCAGGAGGGTGGCGAGTGATTCCGCGGTGGTCAGGTGGGGGAGGGCCGTGGCTGAGTATTTAAGCCGGACAGTTGTATCGAGGGGACCTATGTTGTGATGGATTAGGGGATGCTCGGAACGGACGAAACAAGCAAATGCAACCGATCCATGCACACGCACCTAGTGATGGGGGCTCATCGACTGGGGGTTCGGCTGCTTTCCTCGCCTCCTCCTCTCGTTGTTGCATCTCCTTCTCTTTTTGTTCACGAAGTCGCCTCCCTTGCTCCATTAGTGTCTCATTCTCCCGATAGATCTCCCGCTGCTTCTGCTGCTGCTCGACCTTGACCTTCTTGAACTCGCGTTCGCGTTGTTCTAGTTCGTCGAGCATGTGTTTCCGTTTGTCGTTCGCGGCGGCATACCGACGTTGCTGGGCCTCCTTTAGCCTTTGTTTGGCATCCAGGGCCATCCGCCGTAGCGGGTCGAGCAACAGTTCATAACCCTGAGTGAGTTCATGAAACTTTCGTCCTGTATCCAAATCCGCGCGTCAGCTCCCAGGGCGTGTTTAGACAAAGACGGATTCAAGAGCAACGGACCTGCTTCTGGGTTGTTCCTGTTCTTTCAAGGTAATGCGATGAGCGAAATAAAGGGTTGGATGAGTGAGCCTCACGTACTCTGTCTGGGTGTACTTTTAGAGAAAGTTTCCGATAGGCGGTGCGGATGTCCTGGTCGGTTGCGTCGGTAGAGAGACCGAGCAACTCGTAGGGGTTTATCTCTGGATCGTCGGGCATGAGTGGTTAGAGTGGGAGATGATGACCGGTCGCCACAGCGGCTTGGAGCCGATCATGCCGCCCACGTCCCTTCATACACCCTATATAAATTCTGTTCGACTGGATCGTCCACTGTGGCAACCCTCCACTCCTCTCTTTTCTTATGGGTCTCGCAACTCGCAGGATACTTCCCCTCGCATTCATTGCCAATCTCCTCCTCAATGTCGCCTTCCTCGTCTACTCCGGCACTCTTCGCTTCCCTCACTTCCCAGGATCCAACCAGCTCCACGATGTCCAGACCAAACCCCATACACACCCAGCATGGACAACAGAATCTGCCCAACAGCCCCTCGACCCCGTCTCCTTCGCGATGGTCATGTATGGAGAGTCGTCTGCTAAGGAAGGGCTTCTCGCTTTCAAGAGCGTTTTGATGCATGTCTCTCGTCCAGCCGAGTTCCACATCATCTGTTCACCAGACGCCATTCCCATAATCCAGAACAAACTCAACCTTTTCTCGCGGTGAGTTGGCGAACCCCCCAATCCTTCCCTGCCTTCCTCGCTCTGCGGTGCCGCGTGTTTCCGTGCTCGCCCAGCGCTCCGCTCGCCGGTTGTTTTGATGGCGCGCGTGTCACCGTCGCCAGGCTTCCTTCCGCCCTGTTGCCTCACTCGTGGATCATGCTCACGTGACTTGTGTTTCTCCCCCATAGACCCGCGTACTCAGTCTCCGTAAAATATTACCCAGTCTCCGAAGCCTCGATCCGCGATCGAGCACGCCGTGCTGGAGTGGCTTCGAAGCACACCGCCGGCTACGGTGGTCTTGTCAAGGCGTTCCTCCATGAGGTTTTACACGATGTCAAGCGTGTGATTTATTTAGATACCGATATGCTATTCCTGGTCGACCCTTACCTTCTCTGGAGGGACTTTGAACGCTATTGGAACCAGAGCCGAGACTTCATGGTCGCATTCCCAACTCTTGGCGAGCGCAGCACATCAGACGTCGTTTGCACGTGCGTTATGTGAGTATGCTCGCCTTTCGCGACTTGTCGTTGTCAGGCTGACACCACCCGACAGGCTGTTGGACCTTCAACAAATGCGGAGACGTTTCTTCATGCCCTCCACAAGCTTCCCGTCTGGCACGGTAACTCTCGGCAGCAATAAAACCTGGACAAGAGCTGGTATGTTCCTCGGCGTTCCCTGTCGCGTTTTATTCACCCCACGTCAAGGGATCGACCCCGAGAATCCCGAGTTCGGTGACCAAGGTCTTTATTTTGCGATCTGGAAACGGTTTGGTCGGGAACTGTTCAGAGATTTGAGCGTCTCATGGGATATGACGCACTGCCGTTACTCGTAGGTCCCGGGGTCCGTTCTCCGCGACAATCATTGTTTACAATGTCCTGCAGCTATGGCTTATCGTTGGCCGATGGTAGCGATAGCATGGATGAACCGGAGCAGGTCTCCAAACAGATTTTCATGAGGGAGGGCAAGGTTTACGATCGGTGGTCTCAGTTATACCCCGCCCTATTGCATTTGTACGCCGCCGCCATCGTATTTTTCGCACCCGCCAAACGATGCTGATCATTCCTTTCACAGCAACTGCCAACCTGACAATGACGTCGTCTGGGACGATCCTCTCAACACCAATCGGCCGAGATGGGGACCCTTCGTCACGATCGCAAAGCAATACAAGTGGGTTTGGTTAAATCGTGGTGATGGAACTGCAAACGTCCACGCCGAAACCATCAAGGAGAGACCGTTTTGGGATGAACTCGCGTTCGAGGAGGGGTTTCCGCGACTAGGTTCCTGAACCTCCTCTGATCTTCTGACTGGCCCAACCCGTCCTCCCTTATGTGATTTCTAGGCGGGTGTGGCTGGATATCTCACCCCAACACCCGATGTTGCCCCTTCATTTTGGATCAGTTGCCGGCCGTTTGGTCCCCTAGACATACCCCCCCGCACCGTCTTGTTAAATTTCCTCTCATGCTGTTCCCCGTCCATGCTTCCATAAGCCAGCTCTGCAAAGTTCCGCCCCCCCCTCTTGTATACAACACCCTCTCGCCCCTTACTACCACCCATAATCCCCCCAAGCTCCCAACCCCGCTCTCGCCTCACCGCCGTTCATACATTTCAAGCGGTTCGATACTTCATAACACTTAGATATCGTACAGGCATACACACACAAACAATTGTGATATATCATCATCCCTTTCGAGAAAGACCTCAGGGTCGATTCTGACTGTATCGTTGGATCTGAGACGACTGGGCAAAGGGTACGTGAAACTCAGCGTCCAAGAACGAATAGTGTACGTCCAAAAAACTCTTGGGTCATTGAGTCTGACCCTTCATCGATCACCGATTCGCCATCATACACCATTAGGGGACATATGAACGGCGAACGGCTGTACTGGAACTGCGCGGGGTCGTTGGGTGGGTGGGGCAATACTGGGATCTGTCGATCGAACGGATTAGAGGGTTCGGGCGTAGTTAGATGGTGCCAAGTCGTCGAGGTTTGCGCTGGTGATCCTTCCCTCATACACGAGTTCTGCGAGGACCTTGGCCGTTCCTGGGGCGTTACAGATGCCCTTCGGAATTCAAAAGCGCCATCGTATTGAATCGTCAACCCCAGCGTGCAAGGGCGTCATGCGGGGAGTGGTTGTTCCGATTTATTTCCGAGATAAGATAACGATGAGGTTGAACTCTTGTTTATATAGCGGGGACTGTAAGAATGGTGCTCACCCAGCAGGTATGTCCGGCGGCGATGTAATAACCTTTTGCCATACGAGGGGCTGGACCCACTATCGGGCCTCCAAGCCCGCGTTTCTTGACAGTTGGCAGGAAACAAGCTTGTTTCTTCACCACGGTCCCAGCTCGGAGTTCAGGGCTTATGGCCGCGACTTGTTGAAAGATAGCCTCGCACGCGGCGTCATCTACCTTGGCGTCGTCCACAAAGTATGGGAGTGGGGATTTATCCTCAGGGCCGCTTGCGTAAACCTCGTTGTTGGGTCGTGCGCCAATCTCTGGCGATGCGAGTCCATCGTCAGTCTTGCCCGGGAGGCTTATCCTCGTGAATAGGGCGTAAGGGGAGATATGGACGCCGGGTTGTGGATGGATCACGATGCTGTGAGCGCGGGTGGCTTTGATGGGAACGGAGGGTAGGATGGTAGGTGTCCACGGCCCCGCACAGAGAATGACGTGTGTTGCGGGGATGAATTGCATTGGGGCCGTCCGAGATTGGTAATGAACCCCTGTCACATTCTCCATGTCGAATGCGATTGCGGCTGCGATGGCTCCGAGGCGGAGTTTTGCGCCTTTGGATTGAGCGAGTTCAAGCATGGAGGTGGTGAAGAGGTATGGATGAACCTGAGCGGAGTCGCCATCTCCGGAAATGGGCGAGTACGAGTCTGTGAGCGATTCCTTGACCCAGCGCAGGTCATCTGGAAGCTTTCCTTCCCTCCGTTCTGGATCAGACTCCCCTGTCTCCTCGAGACTCGTTCTGGCGGGGGATGGGTTGTCCTCACCACGGCCTTCCCACTTCCCACAGTTGACGTATCGCCATCCCCAACGTTCCGCGCCGTTGTGCAGCTCGGCGAGGCGGGCGTGCTCGGGAAAGGAGATGTCGACGAGCTCAGTGGGGTAGGCCCACTTTGCGATGAGCCCGGCGGCCTTTCCAGAAGCTCCTTGGGCGACGCCGGTGGTGGATGCCTCTAGGATGGTGATTTCGTCGATGCCTCTGCGGAACGAAGGGTGGTGGGAGAGGTAGTATGCGGTCGTGCAGCCGATGATTCCTCCACCGACGATAACGATCTTCTTTCGCGGCCCAGGGGAAGGATTCGACTGCCTCGGGGGCATTATGTACGGCGTCCCGCTCGTGCGAAATCCCGTGAGCGTAAAGGTCAATCTTCGAGGTCCCTAGTTCGGGTCACCCCTATCGGTGTGTCAATCATGATAATGGTGTTGGCGGGTCGAGCGGAATACGCACGGTCTGGACTCGAAAATTCTCAAAGGCCTGCCTATTGGAGACCGCGGTCTCGCCCTCTTTTTTGTTGCGTGGGGGTGTGTCCGAAAGTTGCGGAGGCTCACGGGGTCGTGTCACTCTTGGAAGTCACATAAAGCCGCCGCGAGATCTACGAGCGTAGATTCCGATTGAAATGTCCCGCCCTGGTGGTTGTCGAGTGTCGACATGGGGCTTGGGCAAACGATTTGGCCATGTGGCCCACTGCGTGTTGAAACATGATAAGAGTGGTACGGGGGATCGTCCCCACATGTCCTGATCCTCACTCAATGATGGGCGCATGCAGTGCATTGTACTCTAAATCCCGTCTGGCCTCCCTTCCCCAGAGGCTTCCCCAAAGTCAGCGGTCGCGACGAGAAAATGGGTGTTCAAGGCAGGCGTCGCAAAGGGTTGCCCGGACCGCGTACCGATGCAGATCAACACTGGGGAACCCAATCCAGGTACCTTGAACAAAGTATCCAGCTCGTGCTGGAAGTTCCACCGAACTGATGGTAAGTATAGACACGCGGATTGGACGACTTTGGGCGCGTTTCCGGCGATCTCACCAATGGAGGAATTGCACGTGGGACGGGTCGGTTTGCATTCCGTGTCCACGCTTTTTGGTGTCGGCCGCATGTGTCCCGACTCTCGAGCCCACCGCTGTCCCTGCAGCGAACATCAGATCCCCTACCTTCGATATGAGTGCCGTACTGGCACAATCAACTCGGGGTCCCGCAAGGGATGACACTGACAGTGGCAGATGACCGCATCATCAGCGACCTGGCTGCTGCAAGGTTTGACGAAATTTACGTACGATACCCCAAAGTCAGGCCTGTTACTCGAGGTTTACGCGGGTCGGAAGGGGACTCTCGACCTCTCGCGATGAGTTTTTCAATGTTTGAGGCTCCCGAGGTTCAGAGAGTCGGAAGAGCCAGAAATGGATTAGATTCTGGGCGCAAAGGACCCTGACGTCCGACCCCGCTTCAGTGAATGATGAATGGGGGTCATATCATTCGAGAACGTGCTGTCTGGGTGAGCGGCGCGCCGTAAGAAAAATAAAATAAAATACTTTCAGTCCCCCCATAAAAGGAGGCAAAGATCAACCTTCGCTTTCATCCCACTTCTCCTCCATCCCCCACAATGGCCGATTCCGAGAACGCCCCCGTCAAGATCCACCCCATCGCCCCCCGGGTCAAGCAACATCACAAGAAGTCGCACGTTGGTCCTGATATCCAGGCTTATCACGACCACCACGCGAAGACCGTCGGAGAGGGCTCTGACGAATGGTGGGCACAGGTTCGTCTTTTCACCGTCGATCTATGCCTACCCCCACCGACGATCGCTACACCGTGTAGATGGCCAGGGAAACCCTCCACTGGGATCGCCCCTTCAAGACCGTTCGTGCTGGTGACTTCGAAAATGGGGACATCGTCTGGTTCCCTGAAGGTGGTCTCAACGCTTCGTACAACTGCGTCGACCGATGGGTCTATACCCACCCCGATAAGGTTGGTCCCATCCATCTATTTTTATTTCTCTTTTCTGTCATTATCTTGGCGATCGGCGGTCAATCAGCGACTCTAAAGCGCCTGCCATCTCTGTTACCAAACCTTCATCGGATCATTCCATGGCTCACATCTTCTCACCTCTCACCACCCCACCGTGATACTCATCGCGCTCAAACAGACTGCAATCATCTACGAGGGCGATGAGCCGAGCGAGGGCCGTGAAATCACCTATGCTGAACTTCTCCGAGAAGTGTGCAGCGTTGCCAACGTCCTCAAGGGCATGGGAATCAAGAAGGGCGACACCGTCTCCATCTACATGCCAATGACCTGGTATGCCGTTGCCGCTTTCCTTGCCTGCGCTCGTATCGGTGCCGTTCACTCGGTCGTCTTCGCCGGTTTCTCGTCCGAGTCACTCCGCGACCGCATCAAGGATTGCAAGTCCCGTGTTTTGATCACGTCTGATGAAGGTCGGCGAGGCGGAAAGACCATTGCCACTAAGGCTATCGTTGACGCCGCTCTCGTGGGGTGCCCCGAGGTAGAGCACGTTCTCGTCTTCAAGAGGACAGGAAACCCCGTTGCCTGGACCGAGGGGCGTGACAAATGGTGGCACGAGGAGACCATCAAGGTCTCAAACTATTGCCCACCGGAGATCATGGCCGCTGAAGATCCCTTGTTCATCCTCTACGTCAGTAGTCGGAAATCCCACTCGCTCAGCAACTGTACCTGACAGTGAATCCTGACTCTCTTAGACCTCTGGATCCACTGGCAAGCCAAAGGGCGTTGTTCACACTACTGGTGGTTACCTTCTCGGAGCCGCCTTGACCCTCAAGTACGTCTTCGATGTCCACCCAGAGGACAGGTTCGCCTGCATGGCCGATGTCGGCTGGATCACCGGTCACACGTGAGTTCCACATTCCGTGTCAATACATCCTCTGATCTCGTCTATTCCATTAGTTATATTGTGTATGGACCCCTTCTCAATGGTGTCGCTACTACTGTCTTCGAATCCACCCCAGTGTATCCTACCCCATCCCGCTACTGGCAGACCGTTGAGAAGCACAGGATTACCCACATCTACACTGCTCCCACCGCCATCCGCCTCCTCCGTCGTCTCGGCGAGCATCACGTCCATCCCCACGACCTTAGCACCCTCCGAGTGTTGGGTAGCGTCGGCGAGCCTATTAACCCCGAGGCTTGGAATTGGTACAACGACCACGTCGGAAAGAGGCAATGCGCCATCGTTGACACTTTCTGGCAAACCGAGACGGGGTCCATCGTTGTGACGCCGTTCCCTGGTGCCGTCGAAACCAAGCCAGGATCCGCTACCGTGCCCTTCTTCGGTGTTGAGGCAGTCATTCTCGACCCTCACTCTGGGAAGGTCCTCGAGGGCAATGGCGTTGAGGGTGTTCTGTGTATCAAAAAACCCTGGCCGTCAATCGCCAGGACCGTCAATCAGGACCACAACCGTTACCTTGACACTTACATGAGGGTCCGTGACACCTGTACGTCGTGTGCGATGTTGTTTCTGATCTTGACCTTCTTAGCCATACCCCGGATTTTTCTACACTGGTGACGGTGCCGCCCGTGACGAACACGGATACATTTGGATCAAGGGTCGCGTTGATGGTGAGTTTCCCGGGTGATTCTAACTTCATTGAGCACGGGCTGAGCTGGAACCCAGATGTCATCAACGTCTCTGGACACCGTCTCTCCACCGCTGAGATTGAATCGGCTTTGATCCTCCACAAGGGCGTCGCAGAGACCGCCGTCGTTGGTGTCACTGATGAGCTCACCGGTCAGGTCGTCTTCGCCTTTGTTACCCTCAAGCCGTACGTATTCCCTCCTCAGCTTTCCGGGGCCGAGAGCTAACCAGCACCCCTCGTCAAGTGAATTCACCTACGACCCCAACGATGTGGGTGCCCTTTCGAAGGAGCTCATCCTCCAGGTCAGGAAGGTCATCGGACCGTTCGCCGCTCCAAAGAAGATTTTCATCGTTCCAGACCTTCCCAAGACCCGGTCTGGCAAGATCATGCGCCGTATCATGCGCAAGATCTCTTCCGGGGAGGGTGACCAGTTGGGTGACCTCAGCACCTTGGCCGAACCTGGCGTGGTCGACGCCATTAAGGCGAAGGTCGCTGCCTCATCCTGAATCCCAAAACCTCCCACTCCGCCGCTAGAGAGGGTTGCGGAGGAGGCTGCCAAAGAGGAGACGACTAGAAATGAGGGGCTCACTCAGCAATCGTTCACAAAGAAGAGGGGTCTGCTCTGTAGGTTACGCGAGCTGAAGAAGAAAGTGTTAAACCAGGTGTTGTGTATGTCTTGAACCCATCGTTTATGGTGTGGTGTTCCTCCGTTGTTGATTATTCCCCACTGTTCTGTATACGGGTTTCCGGTATAAATATATCCGCTATTTCCGACGATTCACTCGCTGGCAACGGACATGCTTAAAGGATTCTATCCTCAAGGTGGGTCAAGACACAGTGACTAACGCTTTGGTCGATTCGGAAAAGCGAAAAGTGTCTAACTACGGTGTCCTCCTGTGCTTTTATCTAATCTAGTTTGGGTTGATCTTTGAACAAGCTGACGCGTCCTCTTGCTTCCTGATGACGTAGGACCTGTTGCGTCGCGTCGTGTCGCTCGTAAGTCTTCGCGTTGTAATCTCCGAGATTACAGGTGTACAGCAAATCGGGCGAGTTCCGGATCCCGGGAATCATAGATATTGTATTGTACCATAGAAGCACATCAAATTACATCAGATATAGCGTACCCTTCGAGCCGCACAAATCCCGCGGGTGATCCCATCCCCCGTTCTCGATATCCCCTCTTGTGAACTCGGAGCTGGGACAGGGGGCAGTCCGTGAGATCACCACAAATGCTCCTTCACTTTCCACAGATTTTAGTACACATATTACCTACACATACACTAGTCTAATCCTACATCTATGGACCAACCGGGCGTGTATTGCGTGCCCGGGGGAGACTGACTCTTGGATCCAGTGGTTCCCACGATCACTGCCATCTCTCGATCGGGACGGACTCGACCTCCACCGGGCACGCGATGGGTGCCCGATTGGTCTCTAAATGTAGGAAACAATTACTGTATATGTAGATAACACATATACGAAATTTTAGAAAGAACTGATTGGTGGTTGCGCTGATCTTTTTAATCACCCCTCTGTTTTCACCCCGGGTTCCCAAGAGCGTACATCGCGAATGGGGGATGGGATTGCCTGCGGGTTTTATGCGGCTCAAAATGTACGTTACGTTTGATGTAATCAAACACGCTTTTACGGTACGATATGATATCCTTGATTACCAGGACCAGGAACTCGCCCGATTTCGTGCACATTCCTCCCTGCTGTATACCATCACAGGAATTACTCTATTGGGGTATATATGGTGCTGGGATGCATAAATATAATCTATTATACAAGATTTGGCCCTCCCCTAGCCAGAAGAATCCATAAAATACAACAGAAATGCGACAGTCTATAAGGTGTTTTGAGGGTGGGGAGAAAATGCAAAAATCGAAATAACTTACCAACCATTCAACCGTTTTAAAAGCGGTTATAGGGGTACATACTAGACCCGCGGGCGACCCAGGAAACGGTAAATACGGAAGAAAAAACTGAGGAGGAAGGGCATGAGCGAGGGAGAAGGATCTGTCAAAAAATCGAGATCAAGAGCGAACTACTCACAGAAAATGCGCAATAATGCGCGGAGTCTGTAGGCATAGTATATCCTAA
>Ga0307516_10004419_pt1 | contig 17372 bp, 15 predicted proteins | sample 19_EM_MG_FD_203310 | JGI IMG/M metagenome (GOLD analysis project Ga0307516, IMG submission 203310) | Populus trichocarpa ectomycorrhiza microbial communities from riparian zone in the Pacific Northwest, United States - 19_EM | ecosystem: Host-associated > Plants > Roots > Unclassified | place...
GTTGTGCCGGTCGCCGGTGACCAGCCCTTCGAAGTGATGCTGAACAATTCCGGCAAGACCCTCCTGATTCCGCCGGACAAGACCATCCTCGCCGTTCTGATCGAAGCGGGCGAAGATCCCCTTCACGATTGCCAACGGGGTGACTGCGGCATCTGCCAGGTCAACGTCATCGAAGGCACGCCCGACCATCGCGACTATATCCTGACTGATGCCGAGAAGACGGCCGGCAAGGTCATGCAAATCTGCGTCTCGCGGTCGAAGACGCCGCGACTTGTACTCGATCTCTGATCCCAAACGGAGCACTCATGGCCAGATATCGCGGCAACACCGAAGCGATCAAAGCCCTCGTCCGCGAGACCGAGGTGCACCGCGACGTCTATATCGACGAGGAAGTGTTCCAGCTCGAAATGGAGCACATCTTCGCCAACACCTGGGCCTATGTCGGTCACGACAGCCAGGTGCCGAAACCAGGCGACTATTTCGGCACCAGCATCGGCACCCAGCCGATTCTGATGGTGCGCCACACCGACGGCACCGTGAAGGTGCTGCACAATCGCTGCCCGCACAAGGGAACACGCATCACCACGGAACCCTGCGGCAACACCGGAAAGTTCTTTCGCTGCCCCTATCACGCCTGGAGCTTCAGGACCGACGGCTCCCTGCTCGCCATTCCGCTGAAGAAGGGCTACGAAAACACCGGCATCGAACGGAGCCACGCCGGGCAAGGCATGAGCGCCGTCAGGCATGTGCGCAACTATCGCGGCTTTATATTCGCCAAACTGAGTGACGTCGGACTCGACTTCGAGGAGTTCTTCGGCGAGAGCCTGTCGAGCTTCGACAACATGATCGATCGCTCACCGGCCGGCCGACTCGAAGTCGCCGGCGGCGTGCTACGTTACATGCACAATTGCAACTGGAAAATGCTGGTCGAGAACCAGACCGATACCTGCCATCCGATGGTGGCCCATGAATCCTCGGCCGGCACCGCGATCGCGGCCTGGAAGAACGCGCCTCCCGGCACCAGGAAGCCCATGGCGGTCGAGATCTATGCGCCCTTCATGGCGCCGTATGAGTTCTTCGAGAACATGGGCATCCGCGTCTGGCCCAACGGTCACGGCCATACCGGCGTGCACCATTCCATCCATTCCGACTATTCCACGGTGCCAGGCTATTTCGAGAAGCTGGTGGCCGCCTATGGCGAGGACCGCGCCAAGGCGATCCTCAATGAGAACCGGCACAACACCGTATATTTCCCCAACATCATGATCAAGGGCCCGATCCAACTTGTCCGCGTGTTCAAGCCGATCGCGGCCAACAAGACGCTGGTGGAGAGCTGGACGTTCCGTCTCGTCGATGCGCCGGACATGCTGCTGGAACGCACCCTGATGTACAACAGGCTGATCAACGCCCCGACCTCCGTCGTCGGTCATGACGACCTCGAGATGTACGAGCGCGCCCAGGAAGGCCTGCATGTCGACGCCAATCAATGGGTCAACCTGCAGCGCCTCTATGATCCCTCCGAGGTCCCGGACACGACCGCCGTCACCAATGGCACGACCGAATGGCAGATGCGCAACCAGTTCCGCGCCTGGTCGAAATTCATGACGATGTCGATGTCATGAGCGGGTCCATGAACGCATTGCCCAATTTGCCGACCGATCAGCAACTGATCGATTTCGTCATTCGCGAAACCAGACTGATCGACCAGCACCAGTTTGAGGAATGGCTCGAGCTATTCGCAGACGACGGCTTTTACTGGATGCCGCTCGAATGGGGCCAGACCGACCCGCGGCTGACGACGTCGCTGATGTACGAAGACAAGCTCTTGCTCAAGATCCGGGTCGAACGGCTCAAGGGCAACCGGACCTTTTCGCAGAAGCCCAAAAGCCGCTGCCATCATGTTCTGCAAACGCCCCAGGTCGACAGCCGGAACGAGACGGCCAACGAATATGTGACCTGGACACCGATGCATTATGTCGAAACGCGCCTGGACCAGCAGACTCTTTACGCAGCCTGGGCAACGCACACATTGGCCGTGGTCGACGGTGCGCTCAAGATCAAGCTGAAGCGGGTCGATATCGTCAATTGCGATGCTGCGTTCGGCAATATTCAGCTGTTCATGTGAGATTGATATGCAGCTCCCGATCGAGGCACCGACAACCGTCTTCGAAGCCTTCGCCCGTACCGCTACGCGTCATGCCGGCAAGCCTTTTCTTGCGGTTCTGCCGGAGACGGCGCAGGTCTATGGCCTTGTCGCTGGCGAGATCACTTACGGCGAAGCGCTCGCACAGATCCGGTCGCTGACCGGCGCCTATCGCGCCAAGGGCTACGGCTCCGGCCACCGGGTCGGCATCCTCACGGAGAATCGCCCCGGCTTCTTCCTGCACTGGTTCGCGCTGAATGCGCTCGGCGTCTCGCTGGTGCCGATCAATCCGGACATGCGCGCGGCGGAGCTCGAATATCTGATCGGCCACTCGGAGATCGTGGCGGCGGTCGCGATCCCCTTGCGCCAGAACGACATCGCAGCCGCTGCCAGGGCAATCGGACGCGACATCCCCGTCGTCGGCCCGGACGGCGAACCGGCGGCGATCCATGCGCCGGCGCCGATCGCAGGCGCGCCTGACCGGGACAGCGAATGCGCCCTGCTCTACACGTCCGGCACCACCGGCCGGCCCAAGGGCTGTGTGCTGCCGAACGAATATTTTCTCTACGCCGGCCATTGGTACGCCAACGCCGGTGGTCTGATTGCGATGAATGAGGGCTCGGAGCGGATGCTGACGCCGCTCCCGGTCTTCCACATGAATGCCATGGCTTACTCGGCAATGGCGATGGTGACCACGGGCGGTTGTCTGATCGCGCTCGACCGCTTCCATCCGAAGAGCTGGTGGGCAAGCGTCAGGGCAAGCCGCGCCACCATCGTGCACTATCTCGGCGTGATGCCGCCAATGCTGATGGGCGCCTCCACAGACTCCGACGACCGGCGTCATAGCGTACGGTTCGGTTTTGGTGCAGGCGTCGACAGGGCCCTCCACGATCCGTTCGAAGCGCGTTTCGGTTTTCCTCTGGTCGAGGCCTGGGCCATGACGGAGACGGGTGCCGGCGCCGTGGTCGTCGCCTCCAGGGAGCCGCGCCATACCGGCACAAATTGCTTCGGCCGCCTGGGAACCGAACTCGAGGCGCGCATCGTTGCCGATGGCGGCGCAGAGGCTGATGTCGATGAGCCTGGTGAGCTTCTGGTCCGCCATGCCGGTGCCGCGCCGCGTTACGGCTTCTTCCGCGAATATCTCAAGGACGCAACGGCCACGGCGGAGGCATGGGATGGAGGCTGGTTTCACACCGGCGATGTGGTGCGACGCGGCCCGGACGGTTCGTTTCACTTCGTTGACCGCAAAAAGAACGTCATCCGCCGCTCCGGCGAAAACATCGCCGCGGTCGAGGTCGAGAGCGTCTTGCTGCAGCACCCCGCCGTAAGACAGGTCGCGGTTGCCCCCGCCCCCGACGCGGTACGTGGCGACGAAGTCTTTGCCTGTGTGGTGAGCGAGCAGCCGCTCGCGGACGCAGCATCGCGCCACCAGGTTGCGGCGGATATCGTCGCATGGAGCCTCAGCCGTCTGGCCTATTATAAGGCGCCCGGCTATGTCGCGTTCGTACCGGCGGTGCCGCTGACCTCGACGCAGAAGATCCAACGCGGCGCGCTCAAGGAGCTTGTCGCCGCGACAATCGGCTCCGAGATGTGCGTCGATACACGCGCATTGAAGAAGCGGCCGGTACGCGAAGCCGTGTGAGGACTCCATGAGCGACATCGCCATCGTCACGGGTGCGAGCGGCGGCATCGGCCGGGCCATCGCCGAAGCGATGCTGGCGGCTGGCCGCCACGTCGTCTCTCTCGACCGTCGCCTGCCGGACTGGTCCCACGCAGAACTCGAGCCGGTTCTAGTGGACCTCTTCGACGCGAAAGCGACAGCAGCCGCAGCCGCGGATATCGCGAGCCGCCATGCGGTTTCACACGTGGTCCACAATGCCGGAGTGATCCGACCCAATCTGATCGAGCAGGCGACGCCTGACGATATCGCCTCGCTCAGCCAACTCCATCTCGGCGCGGCACTGACACTGGTCCAGGCCGCGCTCCCCGGCATGAAGCAACGCCGGTTCGGGCGGATCGTTCTGATCGCGTCGCGCGCCGCGCTCGGCGCCGCGACCCGCACCGCCTATTCGGCAACCAAATCGGGCATGTTCGGAATGGCGCGGACCTGGGCTCTGGAAACGGCAGCTCACGGCATCACGGTCAATCTTGTTGCACCTGGACCGATCGAGACCGACATGTTTCACGAGATCATTCCGCAAGGCAGTCCGAAAGCGGATCAACTCGCCCGCTCGATACCGGTTGGCCGCGTCGGACGGCCGGACGATGTTGCGCGGGCCGTGATGTTCTTTTCGAGTCGAGACGCCGATTTCGTCACCGGCCAAGCGCTCTATGTCTGTGGTGGCGCGAGCATCGGATCGATCGCCCTTTGACGGAGTTTGATGTGCTCGTATCCTCCGCCGTTCGCGCAGGAGCTCGCTGTCGTGCCGACCGAACCAAAGCATATGCGGGTTTAACATACCGTGCGCCCCTGGTGGTTCCTCGGTTGCGTTGGTGTCTGGCAACCGATCCTACCCGCGGATCGCCGATGACCACCCGCGAGCTTCCCCTCATGCGGCGCTGTAGTGGGGGACGCGTGCACAATCCGCCCGGACTGCTATTGCCGTGCGCCTGAGGTTGCGGCTTTATGCGCCGTGATAGCGCCCGCGAAGCAGAGCGGCCTTTTTGGGTTGATACCGCCAACACTTGAGTGGATCATGGATCCGATCGATAGCATCAAACCGAACGCGGATGCCAATGCGGCGGCGCGGCCATCCGAACGCGGAATCACTGCAGATCTTATTGCGGTTCTCGTAGCCGTGACCTCAAGCGAGCCTCGCGTTCTCACGATCCAGGAGCAACGCGCCCTGCCCTCCGGGCCTTTCGAGCTTGCCCATCGTTCGCTGCAATCGGGGCTGCGCGCCTGGGTCGAGCGACAAACGCGGCTGCCGCTCGGATACGTGGAGCAGCTCTACACCTTCGCCGATCGGGATCGCGCCGGCACCGCCGCGCAGCACGTGATCTCGATCAGCTATCTCGGCCTGACGCGAGAACAGGCGGCATCCGGCGAGTACGAGGCAAGCTGGCGCAGCTGGTATGACTACCTGCCCTGGGAGGATCATCGCCTTGGTGCGCCGCCGCTGATCGAGGCGACATTGAAGCGCGGTCTCTCGACCTGGGCCTCCGCCACGCCGGACCGGACGACACGCCGCGGCCGCCGCGACCGAGCGGAAATGCTGTTCGGTTTCGAGGATCACGCCTGGAACGAGGAGCTTGTGCTGCAGCGCTACGAGCTGCTTTACGAAGCGGGGCTCATCCCCGAAGCCTTGCGCGGCGCTTCGCCCGCGGCCACACCGGACAAGGCGGCAACAGCGATTGCACCTGGTGCAGCCATGATTCTCGATCACCGCCGGATTCTGGCCACTGGCGTTGCCCGGCTCAGGGCCAAGATCAAGTACCATCCGGTCGTGTTTGAGCTGATGCCGGACAGCTTCACACTGCTGGAACTGCAGCGCTGTGTGGAAGCGTTGGCAGGAAAGCTCGTGCACAAGCCAAATTTTCGACGACTGATTGAGCAACAGGAGCTTGTCGAGGAAACCGGCGAGACGAGCCAGGACACTCCGGGACGCCCGGCGAAACTGTTCCGGTTCCGCCGCGCGGTCCATGCGGAACGCGCTATCGCCGGGACCAAACTTCCCATCTCGGGGGCTTGACAAGGCTTATACTCATCTCCAGTATATTATATACTCAACGAGAGTATATAATCATGCCATCGATGCGCGAGATACGTCACTCGGATAGCTTGTACCCGAAGGTACGGAATGTGATCCCGGCGGTCGAATGGCCCGCCTTTGCCGATGATATCGACGCGATCACCGCGCTGAAAAAGCGCCGCAACGCGGTCATCCTCGCGCACAACTACCAGACGCCGGAGATTTTCCACTGCGTCGCCGACATCGTCGGCGACAGCCTCGCTTTGGCCCGTGAAGCGATGGACGTAAAGGCCGACGTCATCGTTCTCGCCGGCGTCCACTTCATGGCCGAGACGGCCAAATTGCTGAATCCCACCAAGACCGTTCTGATTCCCGACCGTGGCGCGGGCTGTTCGCTGGCGGACTCGATCACGCCGGAGGACGTGCGGCTGTTGCGGCAACGCCATCCCGGCGTCCCGATCGTGACCTATGTCAACACATCGGCCGCGGTGAAGGCCGAATCCGACATCTGCTGCACGTCGGGCAATGCCAGGACCATCATCGAATCGCTCGGTGTTGAGCGCGTCATCATGCTGCCTGACGAATATCTGGCCAGGAACATCGCCGCCCAGACCAATGTCAAGGTGATCACCTGGACCGGTCATTGCGAGGTGCACGAACGTTTCGGTGCGCTAGAGGTGCGGCAGTTGCGCGAGAACCATCCCGGCGTCGTGGTGCTGGCCCATCCGGAGTGCCCGCCGGAGGTCCTGGCAGAGGCCGATTTCGCCGGGTCAACGGCGGCCATGTCGTCCTACATTGCCGACCAGCGACCGCCCCGGGTCGTGCTTTTGACGGAATGCTCAATGAGCGACAACGTCGCCATTCAGCATCCCGACCTCGAATTCATTCGTCCGTGCAACCTTTGCCCGCACATGAAGAGGATCACGCTCGGCAACATCCGTCATGCGCTGGAAACGATGCAGCACGAGGTCACGATCGACCAAGACGTCGCGGTGAACGCGCGGCTCGCGGTTGAACGGATGCTGGCCGTAAAATGACCGTGTTGCACGATACCAACGGCGCACCCGTCGTCATTGGTGGCGGTATCGCCGGGTTGATGACCGCGCTTACCCTCGCGCCTCGGCCGGTCATGCTCCTGACCGGGGCACCACTGGGCTTTGAGTCGTCGAGCGTGCTGGCCCAGGGCGGCATCGCCGCCAGTATTGGATCGGACGACGATGCCTCAAGGCATCTGGCGGATACGCTCGCCGCCGGCGATGGCCTTTGCGACGACGTCATCGCGGCAGCGATCCTCGCAGCCGCACCTGCCGCCATCGAACACCTCGAGCGGCTCGGCGTAACCTTCGATCGAGATGCTGACGGCAAGATTGCCCTTGGTCTCGAAGCCGCGCATTCGCGCCGCCGGATCGTTCATGCCGGCGGTGATGCCAGCGGCCGGAATTTGGTCCGAGCCTTGACCCGCAGGGTCCTTGAGACGCCTTCGATCACAGTCTGCGAGGCCACCATCGCGCAGCGTCTTGTCGTCGAAGACAATGCGGTGACAGGGCTGCTCGCCCGGGCCGACGGCGGATCTGTGCTGTTTGCGACCGATCGCGTCGTGGTCGCGACCGGCGGCATTGGCGGATTATTTCTACATGGCACGAACCCAGCAGGATCGTTTGGCCAAGGCCTTGCGCTCGCCGCGCGGGCCGGCGCGGTCATGGCGGACCTTGAATTCATCCAGTTCCATCCAACCGCACTCGACAGCGGATCCTTTCCGTTAAGACTCGTCAGCGAAGCCGTGCGCGGGGAAGGCGCTGTTCTCGTCGACGAGCGCGGCGATCGCTTCATGGCTGACGTACCCGGTGCCGAGCTTGCTCCCCGCGATGTCGTCGCGCGTGCGGTCTCGCGGCATATCGCGGCAGGACATCGGGCCTTCCTCGACGCAATGAATATCGGGGGACTCGACTTTGCGCGACGTTTTCCGGCGATCACCGCATTTTGCCACGAGGCCGGAATCGATCCGGTCACGCAGCCGATTCCCATCCGCCCCGCCGCGCATTATCACATGGGCGGCATATTGGTCGATCAGGCCGGGCGGACATCCATCGAGGGCCTTTGGGCTTGCGGCGAAGCCGCCTGCAACGGCCTCCACGGCGCGAACCGGCTCGCCAGCAATTCCCTTCTCGAAGCGGTGGTATGCGGCGGCTGGGTCGCCCGCGATATCGCCGCGACGACCTTGGTGAGCCGGCGCAGCCCCCGCCTGCCAAGTGGAGGCACCAACAGCGATCCCACCGCGGTGCGTCCATTGCTGTCGCCCGCCGCGGGCGTGTTGCGCGACGGCGAGAGCCTGCGCGCGGCGGCCAGCGCTCTTTATCCGCTCGCCATGTCACACCAACAGGCGGCCAGCGATCCCGCCATCGTCGGCTTGATGATCGCGATCGCGGCCTTGCGACGCAAGGAAAGCCGGGGCGCACATTCCCGTGTCGATTTTCCAGAACGCGCTGAGATTGCGGTGCATTCAACGCTGCGCCTCGGGGACGCCGTTGCGGCCGCGCAGGACCTTTTACCGGATTTGGTGATCTAGCTCGAAGGAACGCGATGATGCCCTCAGCTCTTCCATCTGTCATGATGGAGCCTCTTGTCCGAATGGCCCTGCTCGAAGATCTCGGCCGGGCCGGCGACCTGACAACCGATGCCATCGTGCCGGCCGACCGCCGCGCTACCGCGCTTCTCGTTGCACGGCAGCCGGGCGTGGTCGCCGGTCTCGACCTCGCCCGCCTCGCCTTCCAGCTGATCGATCCCGCGATCGAGCTGGCGATCAAGCACAATGACGGCGCGGTTCTCGCAGCAGGAGACATGATTGCTTCCGTCACGGGTCCTGCGCGAGGGATTTTGACAGCAGAGCGGGTCGCGTTGAACTTCCTATGTCGTTTGAGCGGTATCGCGACGGCGACGGCATCTGTGGTCGCCGCCGTCCGGAACTATCGCACGAGCATCGTATGCACGCGAAAAACAACCCCTGGCCTGCGGACGATCGAGAAATACGCCGTGCGGGTAGGCGGCGGCAGCAATCATCGGTTCGGGCTCGACGATGCGGTTCTCATCAAGGACAACCATGTTGCCATCGCCGGCGGCGTGACTGAAGCCGTGCGGCGGGCAAAAAGCGGCGTGGGCCATCTGGTCAAGATCGAACTCGAAGTCGATACGCTCGATCAACTCCGCGAAGCCCTCGATCAAGGTGTCGACGCGGTGCTTCTCGACAACATGGATCCCGCCACACTTGCCAGAGCGGTCGCATTGGTCGCAGGCCGGGCGGTGACCGAAGCCTCCGGTCGGATCACGCCGGCCACGGCGCCTCAAGTGGCTGCCGCAGGCGTCGATCTGATCTCGATCGGCTGGTTGACCCACAGCGTCAGCGTTCTCGACATCGGCCTCGATTTCCGTAGCTGAGCTTGTTGCGTCGGAAGCGAGTCCGGCGAAGCATGACTGCCCTTCCCCGAACCACTCGGGCCTGTGATATCTGCTGCGGTCAGTCGCGAGTTCACCGGGAGTCCGCTATGCCGCAACACCACTGTCGCGGCTGTTTTCCCACCGCCGCGGCATAGCGGGTCATCAATGCTCTCCCGCAACATTTTCATGCTTTAAGAACACCAAGAACAGAAACCATGTGTTTCGCGAATAGACCTTATCGGGACGACGCGCAGCCACTTAATTGCTACGCAATGACGCCCGTGAAGGTACGGGCGTGAATGGCCTGCCCCGATCTCGCACACCCGTCACGGGATGCGTTATGTCCAGGCGAACCGAGAGAGGACAGATGAGCCCACGACTCGAATTTGGACTGGATACGTTTGGTGACATCACCAGGGAGGCGGCCGGGACGCTGCTGCCGCAGGCGCAGGTCATCCGCAACGTCATCAACGAGGCCGTCCTGGCTGACGCACTTGGCATCGACTTCATTGGGCTCGGTGAGCACCACCGCGCCGACTTTGCCATCTCCTCGCCCGAGGTGGTGCTGGCGGCGATCGCCGCACGCACCGGGCGGATCCGGTTGGGCTCCGCCGTGACGGTGCTGAGTTCGGACGATCCGATTCGTGTGTTCCAACGCTTCGCCACGCTCGACGCCGCGTCGAACGGCCGTGCCGAGGTGATCCTCGGTCGCGGCTCCTTTACCGAATCCTTTCCGTTGTTCGGCTTCGACCTGCGCCAATATGAAGACCTGTTCGAGGAGAAGCTCGATCTCTTCGCAGCGCTCTTGAAGCAGGAGGCGGTGACCTGGCAGGGCAAACTGCGCCCGCCGCTCAACAATCAGCTTGTGTTTCCGCCGATCGAGCACGGCACGCTCAAAACCTGGATCGGAGTGGGCGGCAGCCCGGAGTCGGTGGTGCGCGCTGCGCATTACGACCTGCCGCTCATGCTGGCCATCATCGGCGGCGACCCGAAGCGATTTGCGCCCTATCTCGATCTTTATCACCGCGCCTTCCAGCAGATCGGCCGACCGGCCAGGGCGATCGGCGTACATTCGCCGGGCTATGTGGCCGATACCGACGCGCAGGCGCGCGAGGAGCTGTGGCCGGACTACAAGACCATGCGCGACCGGATTGGCAAGGAGCGTGGCTGGCCGCCGATGGGGCACGACGAGTTCGTGCGCGAGGCCGATCACGGCTCACTCTATGTCGGCTCGCCGGAGACCGTGGCACGCAAGATCGCCGCCACCGTCAAGGCGCTCGGGGTCGTTCGCTTCCAGCTGAAATACTCGGCCGGTCCACTGCCGAACGACAAGCTGATGCGCAGCATCGAGCTTTACGGCAGCAAGGTCGTGCCGCTGGTGCGCGACATGCTGTCATGACCGGGGAACTTCGGAGCGATGTCGGTGTGGTCTTGACCCCATCACCACTTGAAGGCCGACGCCAGGAAATCGGGAATGCCGCCACAGGCCACGCAAAGGTCGAGGAGCTGCGGTTCGGCAAGCGATCGGTGAATGCCCGTTCGCACGAGTAAAGTCTGCAGGCCCATCGCCTTGGCGCCGACCACGTCATGCTCGGGACTGTCCCCGATCATGACAACGCGACCCTCCGTCCACGTCCCCGCGACGTCCAGCGCATGGCGGAAGATCGCGCCCTCAGGCTTGCCGACATAGTCGACCAGGCCCCCGAGGCTTTCGTAGACCCTTGCGATTGCGCCCGGCGCGGGGACGAGTTCGCCGTCCCGGATCATGGTAAGATCGGGGTTGACGCAGAGCGCCGGAACGCCAGCTTGCGCTGCGGGCGCCAACATCGCGCGATAGGCTTCGAGTGAGGTTCGCGGCGCATCGGATCCCGCGAACACCAGAAAGGCAGCATCCGCCGGCCGGTCGACCAGCCTGAAATCGTCAGCTGAAACGGCGTACCGATCGCCGCTGCGCCCTATGACACAGCATTCTGCGCCGATCGCAAAGCGGGAGCCGAGCGCACCGCTGCGCACGAGATGCAGGCCGACCTCTCCAGAACTGACAACGGCATGGAAATACGAACCTTCGATGCCTAGCGCAGCGAGCCGCGCCTTGTTTTGCGACGCGTCCTTGCCAGAATTGGTCAACACGATGACCCTGCTCCCTCTGGACCGGAGTCTGGCCAATCCGTCGATGACGCCGGGATAGGCCGCAACCCCGTCGTGCAACACGCCATATTGATCCACGAGGTAGAGATCGAACTGATCGGCGATATCGGATAATCCGGTGATGCGCTTCATTGCCAAGGTCACTCCGGGAGCGCGCGCAGGGCAAGCCGAGCAACACCGACGGCAGCTTCCTCGCTCTCCGACGTTGCGATCGGGACGCCGATTTTCCTGGCCCGGATGCGACGCCAAACCTCATTCGTGGCGCCGCCACCAACCGTGACGACGCGGGTTAGCTGCGGGCCGCCGAGTTCGGACAGGCGCCGGTAACCCAGCGCTTCGATGCTTGCAATGCCCTCGAACAGCGCCTGCAGAAACACCGCATCGTCGTCCGGGCGGGGCGTCATCCGCGGCTCGATGGCCGGATCGTTGATGGGAAAGCGCTCGCCACGGGCGGGAAGCGGATAATAATCAAGACCAGTGCTGACGCCCGGGTCGATGCGCAGACTGATGTCGCGGATCTGTTCCGCGGTGAAGAACTGTACAAGAGCCGCGCCCCCGCTATTGGAGGCGCCACCGGCGAGCCAAAGATCGCCGACACGATGGCTATAGATGCCATATTCCGGCGCCGACAAAGGCTTTTCGCTCGCAAGCTTCAAGACCAGCGTCGAGCCCAGCGACGTGACGGCATCTCCCGGTTGGGCGGCCCCGGTCGCCATGAAGGCCGCACACCCGTCGGTCATGCCGGCGATAACGACAGTCCGGGCCGGTAGCCCAAATCGCCGCGACGCGTCCGCCGACACTTCGCAGATGATGCTACCGGCAGCAACGACCGCGGGCAGTTTGTGAAACGCGACGTCGGTCGCCGCGATCCAGCCCGGCCATGTCCGCCTGATCGGATCGTACCCGGTCTTCAGGGCGTTGCTTTCGTCACTGATATCGAAGCGTCCGGAAAATTGTCCGGAGATCCAGTCGGCCTGGTGGAGGATTTTTGCGACGCCAGACGCCCGCAACAGACGTCTCGCCCGCGCCAGCGGCGAGCTAACGCCATGGACCGCCGCATGGGCTGGCGCGACGCGTTCCACCGCGGCGATATCGGCGGCATCGGCGCGATCGTTATAGAGGCTCCCGGCCGTGACCGGGGTCCCGCGATCATCGACCCCGACAAGCGTTCCCGACGTGCCGTCGACGGCCAGCGCGCCCACCCGCGACAGGTCTATCGTTGAGGCAAGGCGCGCCATGGCATCGTCAAGCCCACGATCCCATATCGACGCATCCTGGGTGATCCGCTCGCCGTCACGACGCGCCGCCGGCATCGCCGAAGCAGCGAAGCTGACGAGCTTCGCCGCCTGATCGATAGCAGCGACCCGCACCCCCGAGGTCCCGACGTCGATACCGAGAACGAGATCGCTCATGGGGCCCTCGCATCGAGCGACTGGCGATATTTTTCCGCGTCCCAGTTCAGCAGTTGAGCTTCGTCTTCCGGGCTCAGCGGCTCGATCGGATCATCGCTGTTGAGCCGGCAGGTGACGTCGGCGAGACAGCGTATCAGCGCACGAGCGCCCGGCGTCGCCGCCTCGTGCAGCAGGACTCCAGCGCCGGGAACCACGACCAGCGGCACGGCGGCGCGGCCATATCGCCTTGACGCATCAGCGGCGCTTTCCCCCGCTTCGGTTGTCACGATGCCGGGGCCGAGAAAGACGACATGATCCGGGTAGAGCGACCCGCGCCGCGCAGCGGCGAGGCTGATCGGGTCAGTCGCGATCGCGTGCCATCGGTCGTCTTCGACGACGGAATAGCCGTCGCCCTGAGCGGCTTCCAGCACCGCGCGATCCGCCACCGGCGCAACACGAGCGACGCGGGCTAGTCGTCGCGACACGTCCGCGCGCAGCCGTTCCGCCTCCGACACGCTGTCGCCGGCCACCACCAGTCCATGTTTGCCGAGCACCACGACGTTGGTCCCGGCCACGAGATGTTCGGCCATGGTCCGCCCCAGCGATGCACCCGGACGAATGTAGGGCACGAAGGTCCAATTCAAGCCCGACAACGGCGCGGCAAGCCGTTCGGCCGCGTCGGACAGGCAAGCGATTGCAATGGTCTCGACACAATGCACATGCACCACGACGCGCTGCGGCATCACGGCATGCAGCGTGGTTTCGATCGAGGGGCGCAGCGGAAGATCCGAAAGATCGCGGCGCACGAACGCATTGCAGGTCTCGCAAGACGGATCGCCGACCGCCAACCCCTCGAGCACCGCAGCGAAGTCGACCGGAATCAGGATGGGCCGCTCCGTCGCCTCCGCCATCCAGGTGCCGCTCGCCTTGACCCACATCACGCCGTCACGCTTGAGCGAAATGTTTCCGCCCGGCCCCTGAATGGCGAGCGGATTTCGCCCGAGCCGCGCCGCAAGCTCGACCAGGTCCCGCTTCTCGGAATCGTCTGCGCCGGTCACGCCGATTTCGCCATCGTGAACATCCAGTCCGTGAAAGCCTGTTTCTGCTCAGGCGTGAGATGAAGTCCGTGCTTGGTACGCCGCTCCAGGATATCCTCAGGCGTCGAAGCCCATTCCTCGCGTCGCAGAAATTCGGCTTCGCGTTGATAGAGCGCACCGCCAAAATGACGTCCCAAGTCGGCGGGCGTGCACGCGCCGCCAAGCAGCTTGTAGGCGCGCGTCCCGTAGAGCCGCACATAGTGATCAACCACTTCGTGCGGCAAGGCTGGATATTCGTACCGTACGCCCGCGGCGAACGCATCGAAGTCGGCATCTGCGATATCGCCGCCCGGTAACGGGGCATCCGCCGTCCAGGGGCCGGACATGGTGCGGAAATATGGCTTCAGCTTCTCGAGCGCGTGCTCCGACAATTTCCGGAAGGTCGTGATCTTGCCACCGAACACCGACAGGATCGGCGCCGCGCCATCGACGTCATTGAGCTCGAAAACATAGTCCCGCGTGACTGCCGAAGGATCCTCCGCATTGTCGTCGAACAGCGGCCGAACGCCCGAAAACGAGTGGATAACGTCGGCGCGCCCGAGTTGACGCCGGCAATAGCGATTGACGGCCCGAAGCAGGTAGGAAATCTCGTCTTCACTGGCCGCGACGCCATCGGCCTCGCCGCTATAGGGGATGTCCGTGGTCCCGATCAGACAGAGATCAACCTGATAGGGATTGACGAAAATCACCCGGCGATCGTCATTCTGGAACAGATAGGCCTGCGGACCGTCCCAGAACTTCGGAACGACAATGTGGCTTCCCTTCACCAGGCGAACACGATGGCCAGCGTTCAGCCCCGCGTTGTGGCGGAGGACGTGCTCGACCCATGGCCCCGCGGCATTCACGATGGCGCGGGCCGATACGAGAGTGAGCGCTCCGGCCTGATCCCGCAACTCGGCGCGCCAGATGCCGTTTTCGCGGCGCGCAGTTGCCAATGCTGTTCGTGTGAGAATCCTGGCGCTGCGTGCCGCCGCATCCAGGGCATTGAGCACGACCAGCCGCGCGTCATCGACCCAGCAATCCGAATATTCGAAGCCGTTCCGGAATTCCGGCTTGAGCGCCTTGCCGGCGAGTTCAGACGACAGATCGAGTCGCCGGGATTTCGGCAACAACTGTCGGCCACCGAGATGGTCGTACAACATCAGCCCCAGCGAAATCATCCAGGACGGGCGCTGCTCCCTTGAGTGCGGCAGCACGAAACGGAGCGGCCAGATGATGTGCGGCGCCGCGCGCAACAGCACCTCCCGCTCGATCAGCGCTTCACGAACGAGACGGAACTCATAATATTCGAGATACCGCAAGCCGCCGTGGACCAGCTTTCCGGAGCGCGAACTCGTTCCCTGCGCCAGGTCGTCTTTCTCGCACAACACGACGCTGAGGCCGCGACCGGCCGCATCGCGGGCGATCCCGACGCCGTTGATACCGCCGCCGACAACGAGAAGATCGACTGGAGCGGCTGACATCACGCTTTTGCGGTCTTCTTCGCGGTCTTGGACTGCGGCTCCTGTACGCCATAGCTGCCAAACGCAGCAGCGGTTTCGCTGATGTCGGCTTGGCTGAGCAGGACCGGTCCACCGATCGCCAAGGTCAGATAATATTGCCGGGCGATGGTCTCAAGTTCGACCGCCAGCCACATGGCCTTGTCGAGCGTCGTCCCGGTCGCGATCATGCCGTGGTTGGCGAGCAGGCACGCGGTCCGGTTTTCAAGCGCCTTGAGCGCATGATCTGACAATTCCTTGGTCCCGAAGCGGGCGTAGTCCGCGACGCGAACATTCATGCCACCGAACGCAGCCATCATGTAGTGGCAGGCCGGAATCTCCTTGTGCGCGATCGCGAGCACCGTGGAATAGGTCGCATGGGTGTGGACGATGCCGCCGACCTCAGGCCGCGCTCTCATGATATCGAGATGAAATCGCCATTCGGTGGACGGCTTCAGGGGGCCGTTCCACGATCCATACTCCCCTGCGATCGGCATCGCTGCGATCATGTCGGGCGTCAACGAGTCATACGGCGTCGCCGACGGTGAGATCAGCATCGTGTCGCCGTGCCGGGCCGAAATGTTCCCGGATGTCCCCTGGTTCAGGCCGGTGGCATTCATCCAGCGGCACTTGTCGATGATCGCTTTCCGCAACTGCAGTTCAGTGTCGGCCATGGTCAGCTCCTGACAGCTCAGCAAAGATGGTGGAGGGATTCGCCGTTGAGATATCGCCGCACCTCCTGGGCCGCTGCCTCGGCCGCGATCCTGACGGTCTTGACCGAAGCCCCGGCGATGTGCGGGGTCAGGGTGACATTGGGCAGCTGAAGCAGCGGCCAGTCCGGCGGTACCGGCTCGACCGCAAACGTCTCGATCGCCGCGCCGCGCAAATGGTTCGAAGCCAGCGCATCGTGCAGCGCCTGGTAGTCCACCAACGGGCCTCGCGCCGTGTTGATGAAGAAGCTGCCCGGTTTCATCGCGGCAAACTGCGCGGCGCCGATCATCCCCCGGGTTTCTTCGGTCACACGCGGGTGAAGGCTTATGACATCGGATTGCGCCAGCAGCCGGTCGAGACTGACCTGCTCCACCCCGTCATGCAGATCCTCGACCGCCAGCTGGACATAGGGGTCGCAAACCAGAATGCGGCAACCGAACGCCTTGAGCAACCGAACCACCCGCGTGCCAATATGACCGTAGCCGACGATGCCGACCGTCATCTCCGACAGTTCGTCGCCGGTGAGATCCGCGCGATAGAGGTCGCCGCGCCAATCGCCACGCCGCAGCGCGTCATGGCCGCGCATAATCATGCGGGTCTGCGACAGAATGGCGCCGATGGCAAACTCCGCGACCGCGCTGGCGTTGCGCCCGGGCGTGTTGACGACCTGGATGCCCCGCGCGCGGGCCGCAGCAACGTCGATGTTGACAGGTCCGCCACGGGATACCGCGACCAATTTAAGCAGGGGCAAGCGATCCATCATGGCAGCCGACAACGGCGCGAGATGCGTCACCAGGATCGGAGCATCACCGATGAATGCGACGATCTCGTCAGGCTCACCCATATATTCCTTCAAGCCATCCATGCCCGCTTTGGCATAACCGTGCTCCATCGGTTCGTCGGGCCACGGCTGCTCGAGCGAACGAATGGTGAGCGCTTCCCCACAGATTTCCCGCAGAGCCTCCTCGAACAGACGCGGCAGCATGAACCTGTCCCCGATGATGGCGACTGAGCGCGTCATGGATTCGTCCCTCGCACTTGCGCCAGGGCGGCCCAGACCGGCGGCATGGCTTCACGAACTGACCGGTAGATCGGGAATAGTTGGTCGTAGAACTGGCGACGCTTCGGATCGGGCTCGGTCAGAGCCCCGAGCGTCGGCGTAACCCAGGATTCCGCACAGGCCGCGAGGCTGGAATAGCGGCCGAGGCTGATCGCCGCGATCATGGCCGCGCCGGCGGCGCCGGTCTCCTCGCGCATCACGCGTCGCACCGAAGCGCCGA
>Ga0307516_10004420_pt1 | contig 17369 bp, 28 predicted proteins | sample 19_EM_MG_FD_203310 | JGI IMG/M metagenome (GOLD analysis project Ga0307516, IMG submission 203310) | Populus trichocarpa ectomycorrhiza microbial communities from riparian zone in the Pacific Northwest, United States - 19_EM | ecosystem: Host-associated > Plants > Roots > Unclassified | place...
CATTCCAAAAGTGTTTTATCACTATTACAATCCAACAGGAACGTGGCTCAAAGATGTAGGACACTCCTCATCTCTCACTGCTCAAATGGTATGAGGCTTCACTAGTCACGCATCTGTTGGGCATTATAGACACCGCTTCAATATTGGAGACAAAATTGAAGCATGTCCACACTGTGAAGGAGGGCCTCCTAAGACCTTCCATCACGTACTATACCAATGTCTGAAGCACCCTACAAGGCCTCCAGATGCTCCACGTTTCTCAGAATTGTCCCCTCTGTGGGATGACTTTGGGAAATTCACTATGGACAATCCGATGGCATTTGCCTTCAAGGACAGTCCCGCCTACAGTCAAACTGTGGACGACAGTACCCGAAAGATCGTGCGCTGGGCTAAGGTTGCCCCCACCAGCACACGTATCCGAAAGGCTAAGTCGCAGGTTCGCCCATCAGGAGGCAGAGCATTGCCACCTAGAACTGTCCCCATAGGCCACAAACTCTTCGAAATAAGAGTGCGTGGACAAATCTCACATTGTTCAGAAGCGTTAACTTCTGCACATGTTAACGTGTTTGTGTTTCACAAACCCATCAACCCATGCACGAAGGATAACAACACATGCAAGACCGGACTTATGTTCATGCCCATTAGGGATAATTAGATGTAGTTTACTATGTCAAGCGGACTGTTTAGAGTACACCACTATATAAATTGATAATATTAAAAATAAAAATAAAAATAAAAAAAGCAACCATTTCCATGATCATTCCTATCTCCCCTGTACTAGTAGCTGATACTAATAAGAAATTTGTTCAGTGTTCCCTTATTGGTATCTGGAGAAGAAAGAAACGCCAACAGAAGATTTGAAACAAACACCCTGATAGACTCAGAAGCTGGAGGAACTTTCATCAACAAAAAGTTCACTCAACAGAATGAAATTGCCTTAATCCTGATAGAAAAACCAATCCAGGCCTTTAACATGGATGAAACAAAGAACAACACAGGAACTATTGAGCATTGTGTATGGCTCAAAATACAGATGGGAAAGAAGAAGATCAGTACCAGATTCCTTGCCACAGGACTGGAAAAAGAGAAAATGATTTTGGGGCTTCCATAGCTAAAGCAATACAACCCAAAGATAGATTGGAACACTGGAACCATCGACATTGACTCAATACAGGTGAAAACCACTTTTGACAGAATGCTTTTGAGAAGCATAGAACTAGCAAGAATGGAGGTCATTACACCATGACCCAGACCTACCATGGAAGAGATCTTTGAAGATACAGACCATTTACCAGCAAACAAACCTCTTCCAGATGATGGATTCATTCTGCAGAGCCTTCTTATGACAGAAGAAGAACTCAAGATTGACTTAATGAGAACATACCTTGGCAATGAAGACAAAGTCTGGATAAAAGCAAAGACTTCAATATCCCAAGAACTATCACATAAAACAATTGATGACAAAGCCAAAGTTGAACTCCTCAAAGTTTATACTGAATACAGAACAGTGTTCAAGAAAGAAGCCTCCAAATGAATGCCAGAACACAAACCTTGGGATCATGCAATTGATCTGAAACCCAACTCCATCCCAAAAGACTGCAAGGTCTATCCCCTCTCTCCCGAAGAACAGAAAGAACAGGACAAATTCCTGGAAGAGAACCTCAGAAAAGGGTATATCATACCCCCAAAATCCCTGATGGCATCACCTTTCTTCTTTGTCTCCAAGAAAGACTCAAAGAAACTGAGACCCTGCCAAGACTACCAATGTCTGAACAAAGGAATAATAAAGAATGGATACTCTCTGCCAAGGATAGATGAACTACTGGACAAGCTCAAAGGAGCCAAGTACTTCACGAAACTGGATCTCCAATGGGGATACAATAATGTCAGAATCAAGTTGAGCAACAAATGGAAGGCAGCGTTCAAAACGAACAAGGGGCTCTTTGAACCCCTGGTCATGTTCTTTGGATTATGCAACTCCCCCACAACCTTCCAAAACATGATGAATGACATATTCCTGATAGAAACTGATGAAGGATAGATCCTCATCTACATTGACAACATTCTGATCTTCTTGAAAGAAAAAAAAGACCTCCAGAGACTGACCCTATGAGTTTTGAAGAAACTCCAAGAAAAAGATCTGTTTGTGAACCTAGATAAGTGCACTTTTGAAGCAAAAGAAGTTGACTATCTAGGAATGATCATTAGTGAAAACCAGATCAAAATGGATCCGGCAAAGTTGGAAGGAATCAGAAACTGGCCAACTCCAACAACAGTGAAACAAGTCCAATCCTTTCTAGGATTCGGAAACTTTTATAGGAAATTTATCAGACACTACACAGACATCGTGCGACTGCTGAATGACTTGACAAAGAAAGATTTGATTTGGAATTGGACAGATGCTTGTCAAGAAGCATTTGAGGAATTGAAAGAAGAATTCCAGAAAGCACTAGTGCTTCTGATGCCAGATTCAATGAAACCATTCATCATTGAATCTGATGCCTCCAAGTTTGCCACTGGAGCAGTCATACAACAAAAGGATATGAACAGAGACTACCACCCTTGTGGATATATATCACACTGGGCATAGTCTGCGCCCTTGAAATGTGGTGACACTACCTCCAAGGATCACCTTTCCTCATGGTAATCCTCTCTGACCACAAGAACCTCACATACTTCAGAACTGCCCAGAAGTTGAACAGATGACAAGCTTGATGGAGCCTATTTCTATCAGAATTTGATTTGAAACTTGTCCACACCCCTGGATCTAGAATGATCCAATCCAATGCTCTCTCCTGACAACCCGACCACATCACCAATGAAATTGACAATGATGACATCATTGTCTTACCTGATAACATATTCATCAAAATGATTGATCTGGAACTACAAAATAAAATCAAAAATGAAAGCTCAAAGGATGATTTCTTTGCGAAAGCACTACAAGCTGTGAAAGAAAATGTCCCATTATCAATCAGATCATCCTTAGAAGAATGGAAGATTGAAGAAGGAATACTATTCTTCAAAGATAGGTGTTACATCCCACTACATGAAGAATTACGATGAGAAGTGGTGAAACAATACCATGACTCCCTACCTGGAGGACACCCAGGACACTTTAAACCCTGCAATTGATATGACGCTACTACTGGTGGCCAGGAATGACAGTTTTTGTCAAAAACTATGTCACAGGATGCACAATTTGTCATCAAATAAAGATCAACACACACTCATCTTCATCCAGTTTAATACTGATCAAAGGACAAAAGTGTTATAGAACAGCCCCTTGTCTTATCTCATCTCATCTTATCAATCATGCCTCTCCCATCTTATCAAATGAACTATCTAACACTTATCTTATTTTAGTTTGGTTGTTATAGAACAGCTCTTTATTTAATCTTTTACATTTTATCATTGTTTGGTCTTGTGGACATTATTATAAGGTTTGACAGTTGCTTGGCATTACTCCACACTGCTGACTCAATGCCAAGCCATTACTTCATACTGCTTATATTCAAACCTTAGCCTTATTCAGCCAAACTATATTCTTACTCAGCTATTTTCTTATATGTTTTTTCTTTCACACCTTATCTTCTTATCTTTTTATCTCTGACTCATCTGATAGCAGGATCATATTACATTGGAGGATATCTGGACCATATCTTATTGGATGATAAGCCTGGGCTAGTATAGTATATATAGAGTAGCACAAAGCCTGTAAACTCTAGTCTTATTCTCTTAAGATTCTCACTTGACTGTGGTGATATCTAAAGTCAATATAAACTGGTGCTTTCCTCCATCATCCTCTCTCTCTAAGCTTATATATGTGAGCCCACAATGCTTGATTCTTGGCATAGTCTTTGGATTATGCTTTGAGAAGATAATTAAGTGGTTGCCCTAACAAAAAGGACACAAAACCCTTTTCACAAGTCACCTGTGACTTCATAACAGACCTCTCAGAAAGCAATGGATTTGATAGTCTCATGGTCATGGTAGACCATGGATCTACAAAGGGGGTAATTTCTATCCCTTGCAACAAGACAATTGATGCCACACTCATGGCACAAAATTATATTGACTATATGTACCAACACTTCAGACTCCCCGACTCTTTCCTCTCTGACTACAGCCCACAATTTTCCTCACAAGTCTTCAAAAAAATGGCCCAACTCCTAGAAATCAAAATGCTCAGAAGCACAGCATATCACCATCAAACTGATGGAGAGACAGAGAGGGTCAACCAAGAACTTGAAATCTATTCTGAATTTTCTGCTCCAATAATCCCGGAATGTGGAAACCACTCAACTCCCTCATGGAGTTCAGCCACAATCAGAAGATTCACTCCACCACAAAACAGACCCCATTCTATCTCATGATGGGGTATGAACCGAAAGATATCCCCTTGGCATTTGATAAGACAAATGCTTCAACTGCAGAACAACGAGTGAAAGCTCTCCATGAGGCAAGAAATGAGGCTGCTGCGGCACATGAACTAGTGAGACAGAAGATAGCAGAAAGGTCTACATGAGGCTTTACTCCATTCAAGAAAGGAGAATAGGTGTGGTTAGATGGCTGGAACTTGAAGATAGGTTATCTATCTCAGAAATTGGCACCAAAACAAGAAGGACCCTTCATGATAACAGAAGTCTTGGGACCAGTCACCTACCACTTAAAACTCCAGAACCAATGGTGAATTCACAATGTCTTTCATGCATCACTCTTATCACCCTATCATGAGACTAAGACCCACAGCTTCAATTTTATAAAACCACCCCCTGATCTTGTTGAAGGCGAAGAAGAATACGAGATGGAAACTGCGAGCAGCTTCAAAAACACTCAAGAAATCCTGACAGAATACCAACTCGTCCACCACCTCCTCTGATTGCCCCTCACCTCTAAACCTCATCCTCTACTATGTTTTTCTTATTCTCGAACTACAGAATCACATCCTCCCTCTCTGCCAGATCTGCTGTGAACCCAGAATAGTGATGGATCTGCCTTAGACAAATTCTTGAATGAAAAGACCTCCAATCCATCATCATTGACCACCTGACCAACCCTGTCAACAAATACATTACCAACAGCATTTTTTCCTCCCTCACCCTCCTACAATAACACCAACTCATGGTCCAACAAATCAAGAGACAGTTGGACAGAAATACAGATTTCCTCATTGAGAGAAAAGGCAATGCCCCCCTCTACCTTTTTTTTTTTTTTTTATATCATCAATTTTTATACCAGTGTACTTTAAACAGTCCGGTCGCTACATAATTCTAGTGAAGGGGGCAGCAGTAAAGTAGAATATGTGGAGCATAACACTGCATACTTTCCCAGAGGTGGATGGCAGCATGAGTGTTCGAGACGACACAAGAACATACAAAAATAAATGATGAAAAGAGACATTGAAACCGAAAGGTAAGGTAAGATACCCCAGGGTGGCATCCAGGGTCTTATTGATACATACTCACCCCGGAGGGGGTGCCACATATTAAGACTCTTCTAGCCGGATTACGCCTCATCATCAGATCCCCCCATCTGAACATCAGCCGGTGCAGTCCCCAAAGGGTCCGCAGTGGCTTCAACTCTGACAGTTTGTTTCCGTTGGCTACTGGTTTCCCCAGTAAGATGAGCACGGAAGCAAGGGATTTCTCCCTCACCTCGCGATTGAAGTTGTGAAAAGATCCATTCATGATCAAAACAGTGCTGCCAGAATTGGCAGCTACGTGAGTTAGCAGCATGGGGTTTACCGCAGTTGAGGCAATAAGCAGGATGAGGGCACAGTTTCCCATCTGTGGTAGGTGGCATGGGCAGCACATGGTTCAGCTTACCTTTGCAGCAAGCCGCAAAGGCACGATGGTTGGATTTGCAATGTGGTCCCATACAAATAGGACACACCATGCGGATAGAGTGGCAGTAGTCGAGGTTGTGTCCCCAGCTAGAGCAACGTGAACAGAAGGGAACACCTAATTTAGGTGATGCCCATCAAAAAAAGCAGACTGATTCACGAATGTATGCATCCGAGATCCTTTCTGAGAATCCCAGATGTTGAAGTAAATAGTGCACGCGTCTGCAGTCCTAGAGTCATGAATGATCCTAGGGGGGGCAGCCAGGCAGATGTTGTCCTTGTGGACAGAGTTTAGGAGGAAGCATTCAGCATCTGCTGGAGTCATGTGGTTCCCACTCAGAGAGATGAAGGGAATGTTGATGAGTTTGCAGAAGGAACGGGAGGATGGTACCTCGTATTTCACTGCGGTGCCTTTGGGGACGATACCACGCACAAAGGTTTCCACCTGAGATAGTTCAGGGGATGTAGGGACTTGGGTAGTGGTGACTGTTAGGCCTCCATAACCCAAGCAAGAGGATTCGGCCATCAGACTGGGGTTTATTCCAGAGATAAACCAAGAGATCTGTGGTGCCAGCACTAATAAAGAGTCCGAAGAAACTTCATCAGCGGTGACAATCACGTTGCAGCGGGAGAGCCCGCAAGAGGTATTGAAAGGACGATGATGTCCGGGAGCAGGGTGGAGGGTGCATTCATGAATATGAACAACGTCCTTAGCAGTATAATGCAGCAGTGCTTGCGCGAGGTGCGCCAAGCTAACTGGAGCGGGAATGGGGTTGGCCAAAAGGGAGTCATGTGCAAAACTCGCTGGCAAGTTCTGCACATGATGTAGCCCCAGTCTGGTGTGACAGGTTACAGCAGGTGGGGGGAAAGGCACAGGCATTCCCTTAGCAGAGGCATCTCGGTTAGCCGTGTAATGGGCAGACTTTCGAGTACGTGCCAGTTCCGCGCTGACAGCTTCAGAGCGGGAGAGATATGCCACATTGTGATGAACAGAGGCATTCTGTCCTGGACTAGAGAACAGGGCAGCTTGTCCACTTTGACGATAGCTTGCGGCTTTGGGGGTGGCAGTGGTAGGGGGCAGACGTGGGGTGGTTGGAGGAATGGGATCTTGTCACAATCCTGCTGGATCTTCACCAGATGGGCGAGGTGGAGGGGAGATAGTGGCAAACTTTTGTTTAAGTTTGCACGCAATGTTTGGGTGTGAGTCCAGGTAAGTTTGAGATTCTGGGAGTGAAAGCCAGGAGCTTAGCTTGTCAACCATTACCAAGGCCACTTCAGCATCCATATGGTTCATGTCTCCGTGGGCACGCATGGAACCAATCTTGGAGTTGTCTGAGAGAGCCAGGAAAGCCACTATGGTATCCTGAGCGAGTACCGACTTTGCTTGAGGTGCAGGAGTTGCGGCTGTAGTGGAAGAGGGTGACTGGGAGAGTTCTTGTACCTGCTTCTTGGGGGAGGCGCCCAACGGCATGGTCAGGATGGAATGTGTGTATTCAGGGACACGGGTGACCCTGGCCATGAAATTGAGTGGGTCTTCTTCATCGTCAGGGCTAGATGAAGAGGGAGCTTGAGGTAAAGGAACGCGAGGGCGTCCTCGACCTAGACCAGATTGGACATTCAGATTTCTTGATCCTGAAGCCATGTTATACAATGTGGCTTCAGGAGTCAGAGGATGTAGATGAGAGGGGAATCAGACCAGAGATAAGAGAGCTAAACATTGACGAAGGTGATTAGGTACCAGAATGTGGCTGTACACATTGTGGTAAGAAGTCAAGAAGCAGTGGCCCCTCTCTACCATATCTTGTTCCCCGATGCCCCCCACCCAAAACAGACGCAATGGAAACAGAACCCCACCTTCTCCTGAACCCCATTGGTGAGATTCTCCCCTATGAACAGACCCCCAACCCCCATTATGCAACCCACAATCACTGTAAAATGTGTGCCCACTGCTATATTCAACCCAAAAAGAAAATCTGTCCTCAACCTCAGTGATGACCCAGATTATCCCACTGAACGAGCTTCCTCTACCATCTTCTGACTCTTTAAAAAGAAATTGAAGATGCACAACTGCACTATTTTCCACAAGACCAGACACGATGAAGTCCACTGTGACTGGTATTGTTGCGAACACTGCAATTTTATCAGAGTAGAACACCTACCGATTGAATGTCCAGTCTTTTTAGCTGCCTCCATTGTCCCCATCTCTTTGACTTCTGCCCAACCACCCAGACCAACCCCTCCCCCGTCATATTTTGGTAACTGCACCAGATACCTCAACCAAATCATCTCCAGCAACATTCTTTGAAATGTGTATGACGAAGGTCATTTCAATGATGACTATGTTGAGAACAACATCTATTGTGACGACTGGTGCCCAGAGGTGGAACATAATATGGATACCTGAAGAAAAGTTTGAATCCAGTGGCTTCAAATGTAGAAAGGGAGTAATGTTACAACTTTTACTTACTCCAAACCATGACAACATCTCTTTTACTCATTACTCCAACCCGATCGCTCTTGAGTCATCATATATGACATACTTACTGCACTCTCAGTCAGCTTAACTGTGGACTTTCCCCTTACAGACTATTTTCTCATGATTACTCATCCTGACTCATTACCTATGACACCTTATCTCAGATTGACTTGGTCTGTGTGCCAGATCTATTAGTATATAAACCCTCTGTACAAACTGTATTTCTTTAGCTTTGACCTAGGCTAACAACCTATTTTCTGCTCATCTGATCCACTCTCAAACTAAGGGCTCTTGTGAGAGACTTAGCTCAGCCAAACCAATATCAGTGACTAGACTGTCCATGGTCAGGTTCGCGAACCGTGAGAACTGGGTTTGAACCTGGACCTGACCAGAGGTTCAGGGTGCAGTTCGCCAATCCATCGGACCTGAACCTCATTCAGAGGTTTGTGTTCATGGACTGATGGAACCTGGACTGTAGGTTCCGAACCTCGAACCTTGTTGTGAACCATGTGATGCCTTGGTGATCTCCGGTGCATGCATAACCATTCACAGTCAGTCCATCAATGTTTCAATGACCATCCATTTGTCATCCTAACACCTTCCCTCACTCCTCCCATCATCACCTCATGCCAATTTTATAATACCATCTCACGAAGCCTTCTGAGGTATGTCCTCCTTCCTCTGCTCATTCCCCACATTCTGATCCCCTGTACCAGACATTGTGGCACTTCTGCTTGTTGCCATGTCACTATTGTCCCTCATTCCACCATGTCCTTTTTTTTTTTTTTTTTAATTCAACAATTTATAGTGTGGTGTGTCTTAAGCAGTCCGTGGGCAGTATCTACCTATTAGCTATCAATACTATGTCTACATAATTAGCGGAGGGAGAAAAATGAATCCATATTGTTGCCCCAATGAAACAGTGCGGGTATCAGAAATACCCTAGTTACACCCGACTCAAAGAGAAGGGGGGGATGGTGGCCTGACCAGGGTTAATGGCCATTAAGTGGTTAGCTTTTGTCAAGTCCATATAGAACAAGACATTGGGCAGGCTAGAAGAACAAGTCGTCTAGGGACACTGGAATACTCGCAAACCTTCAGCCTCATGCCTCAGAGATAGCACCACTCATGTGGGGGTGTGCTCCTGGACACTACCGGGGTCTGGCGATGCTTTCCTCAGACAATGTCTGCTCCGTGTGGCATGGAGGTACGTCGTCAGACATAGTTCCTTTTTTTTTAGCTTTGGCACTTGCCCTTCGACGTTGCCATCTAGAGTGAGTCCAAGTCTTTTGAGTCATGTGATCTCCGATTTTTTCGGAGGTCACATGACTGGAAGTGGATGTACCAACCCCCAAGTTATCTGCCACTACCCTGCTCACATGGGGGGGCTGCTGCATCGGGCTTGAAGGATTGAGATTGGGAGGGTCATGTGCAGAACTTGCTGGCGAGTTTTGCATGTGATGTGTCATGGTATTTAGTGGGTACTTAGAGTCCCCACCAGAAGCGACGCCGCACATTGAGGATCCAACACGTGGGTGAGTAAGTAGCATAGCCTGAAGTTCCCGAAGGGCATTCATGCTTGGCATAGTGGGAATGAATAAATTTTCATTCAGTAGAGTATTTAACATGCGTATAATAGCATGTTGAAAAGCTTCGACGCTGTCTAGAGCCCTATTTATGCTATACAGAAGTGTCTGGCATAGATAGATCATATCCTCGTCTTCTTCAAGACCGAATATGATACCGTTTATATCGTCAGCCATAGAATCCAGTAATGGGTTCCTATGTCAACGGATATTGGTCTGCCAGTTTGACATTGCACGAGACTTGTCTCGTGCATTGTTAAACAGGCATGGATTGTCATCAGATGACAGATCCAAGCTGTTGTCCATGCTCCAGCCCTCTGAGTCACTTAAGATCTCAGGGGCTGAGAGCACCGATCTGCGATGAACACGAAATCTGCAGTCCATCATAATCTCAAATACCATTGATTCGAGCCCGGGTCTGCCATGGTGAATCAGAGCAGCGGCCCAGGCGTTGATAAGAAGTCTATCTTTCCAGGGAGGGAATGGAATCCAAGTGTATCTCTCTCCACTGGGTAGTGCATTGTGATCGAATGGTGCGAGGGAGTAGCTAAGACCCCCGGGCTCTCACAGCCACTTTATGTAGTGGTGTTCGTTAGCTGCCCAGGTCAATACTCTGTCATACTGGGAGCTTGAGAATGAGTGTGTGATGTGGTGTGGTGTAGTTCCATCAGGATGAGCCAAACTTCAAACCACTCAGTGTACGAAGAAGCACCATTCTTCTTGGTGAAGAGGACGAGCTTCTTCCCCTCAGCCACTGTCATCGGCATCCCTTGTGGCACTGTGGCTATCCAGCTACACCCCGATGCTGGGCTAGGGCCTCGTCGTCCCCCCTTGTTCCAGTCATACATCTGGTGCACCAAAGGCCCTGGGTAGAGGAAATTGGTACGTTCATCATACCAAAAATCCCAAGGATACATCCCCCAGAATCGGTTGTCTCTCTGCCAGCGGTCATCCCTGAACACCACACCTAACAGCTCCAGAAAAGGTCCCTCACTGAGGTTGGCTGTATGGTTCGTGTCATGTTCAGCCAGCGAAGTAGTATCTTTCTTCGTCAGCTTGCGATCAGGAGAAGAGGAATGCCCATCATCTGAGTCGTCCAACTCTGAATAAGATGAGTATACCACCTTCTTCTTAGGTTTTGGTGTCGTCTTCCTCAGTCCTGGAGCAGAAATGTTAGGTGGAGGAGGGCGCAGTGGATATGGCTTCGGGAGGACATAGGTGGTAATCAACCCTTCCTCCTTTGGGCAGGGCTGCTGATCGCTCCCCTGTTGGAATGAGGACACGACAGGACTCGGATCTTGTTGCATAACACGCAATGATTGCACACTGGGTTGTGATTCCTGGGACGTATCTTCATGAGGACAGATATCCGAGCCTCGAGACTGTCTCCCCGGAATAGGGGCTTCCCTTTCCTATACGCTAGACAATGCTCATGATGATTCGCATTCGAGTGGTTGGGCATAGTGAGAGGGTTGTCGAGGAGGATCTCTGGAGAATGGTGCCAGTAGAGGCCTGATATCACATGGTGGTAGCTGCTGATTATCTGAGGAGAGCCCCATCTGGGAGTATTCCCTGGGTTCTGGTGCTTTCCTTTTCCGTCCCCACTGCAGCTTGTTCGTCGAAGCGCGTGGTGGTGACCCATCCTGGTATTGATGCTCATCTCTCATGTTCCGCAGTTCTTCTTGTAACTTTGCATTCTCTGCCTCTACCCTCTCCTTTCCCCTTTACATTACTTGGGCTTCGTCCCTTAGTGCATCAATACGCGCAAGAAGAGCCTCTACCATGGCCTGGACCCCCTCATTATCAATGGAGGCCCTGGTGAGTTCAAGATCCACTCCTGCATCTTCAGCATGCTGGATGACTTCTTCCAAACATTGTTCCAACTCCTCAACCTCTTGACGTTGCAGGTAAGTGTTCATAGCCTTGGTCTTTCTCTTGTTCTGTGTAGCAGTAGAGGTTACAACAGGTTGATTCGCTCCCCGTTGCAAGGGGGCAGATGGGGGACTTTCATTGTCTACCTCCATAGCCAAAGGTTGATTCCATGAGGGGGGGGCAGGGTAGAACCCACCCATGATGCTCTGCAGTTGGAATGGAAACATAGGGAAACTTCCCATATGTGGTTGAAAGAACTGAGGGTAGGGTGGCATCGCCATGCCTGGTTGGGTTTGCTGGGGTAGGTGGGGGTATGACAATATCGTCATCCCCTGCTGATGTGCCGCATGCTGTTGCAGTGGCACTTGTTGTCCAGAAAACGGTTGTTGCAGTCCTGGAAATAGCGGCTGTTGTCCTTGGAATCCTGAACTCGCATTCTGAAAGGGCACCGACGTGTACCCTGACTGGAATGTTTGGGGTTGCTGGGTTACGGGCTGGCCCTCCCCCTCTGCTGAGGACCCTGTTGAGGGTTCACACCCTGATAGAGGTGAAAATCGCCTCCACCAGCGATGTGTTGTTGATGCTGCTGCTGGGAGTTGTCTATAGGCATGCGAAGTCTTTGCTGGAAAAAATTTAGGTTATGTAAGCACCCCCATTTGAGAATGCATCCACCAGTCCTGTTACGACAAAGGTTTAATTCTATGTCACAATGGCAAGTCTTACTCTATCTGTCTGTTCTGTTCTGTCGTACCCCCTCTGTAAGGTCGGTATACGATATCGGTGCTTGTCCCTCTTCAAGGTAGATCAAGTGTTCTGATGAGCCAAGTCTTATTCAAGATACTTGGTTTGAGATCGTTCAGTGAGCAAAGAGGAAGGTGGATTGCCTAGGTCAAAGCTAAAGAGTATAGTGTTTATCCTAGGGTTTATATAGTAAATCGTCTAAGGGTTATGAGTCAAGCATAATGTGTCACGATCAGTAAAGCTGAGTAATCGTGAGAAGAATAATCTAAAAGGAGAATGAGCTGACTGAGCTCCGCAGTAAAGTGCAGTAAAGCTGACTGAGTTTGGAGTAAGTATGTCATATGGAATGAGTCGAAGGCGATTGGATCGGAGTGATGAGTCAATATGAAATAGTAATAGTTCGGGATAAAAAAAGTTGTAACAAGTCCCGTGATGTTTGTCCATACAAACACAGGGCTTGAGCATGCCATCCCTTCCACCACCAATAGGATGTCGATGAGTCGTCATCCCATCATCAAGTCGAGTTCTGCAGCAGCGGTGATGTTCACCACCAGCGCTGGGAGAGCTCTGCAGGGCAGTGTACACCCTGTATCTCCAGGTACCGATCAAGAGCTTCCAGCTCTATACAGTTCTCAAATGGCTCCCAGGTGGTGTCACCTAGACTCCATCTCACCTCAAACTCGAGGTTCTTTCCCTTCCATTGATGCCCAAGCAGTTCATCTATGAACCATTCATGCTCATCTGGCACTCCGAAGTCATATGGCTCAGGGTCTACTCTGTTAGAGAACATTGAATCTTTCGATGCATGGTATGCTCTCAGCAGCAAGACATGGAACACAGGATTAATCCTCCATTCCTGGAGTGCAGTTGGTAGCTCCAGCTCATATGTGGATGTTGATGGCCATGCTCGTTTGACCTTGTACGGTCCCACAAACTTAGGACACAGTTTCCTGGCTCGTCTCTTGGGCAAATTCAAGTTCTTAGTTGAGAGGTATACCAATGCCCCTTCTCGGGTCTCTGGTTCAGCAACGCGTCGAGCATTCGTCCGATGAGTCTGAAAAACTCGCACTTTGATTATTGAATTGTGTGCGTCTGTGAGGTTCCGCAGCGCCACTTTGGTGAATGCTCGAATTCCAGCAGGTATCGCTTCATCCAACCATATCTCCTTCAATATTGAGGGCATATATCCTCCATTCAGTTCAAATGGGGCAAACTTTGTCGTCTCTGCAATACTAGCATTGATGGCAAATTCTGTCATATCTGTTCTGTTGACCCAATCCTTCTGATCGTGTCTAATGACCGCTCGGAATATCTGTCCAATATTGCGATTTGCGCATTCCGTTTGTCTATCCATCTGCAGGTGGAAAGACATCAACATCAAGAGCTTTGCTCCTAACACACGATGGAGTTTTCTCCAGCATCGCAATGTGAATTTGGAGTCACAGTCACTAACTATGGAACTGGGGAGGCCGTGCAATTGCACAATCTCCCGCATGTATATTCGCGATAATTCCCTTGCAGTCATTTTGGTGTGTACCGGTATCAGGTGCACCATGCTTGTCATCCGACAGATGACAACCCACAGGTAGTTAAGACCCTTTGACTCAGGGAATGGTCCAATGAAATCCATACCTATGGAATCCCATGGCTTGGTTGGGATGGGTAAAGGGTGGTGCTTGCCTGCTGGCAGTTGATTCAAGGGTTTGGAGTGCTGACATGCTTCGCAAGTCACGCAGAATTCCCGAATTTCCTTGAAGCTATAGGGCCACCAGTATCACCAATGAATATACTCATCAGTGCATTGGCTACCAAAGTGCCCTACGATTTCATAGGCTTGTACAAGTACTTCGAGGATCATCTCCTGATCTCGTGGCAGACATAGAACATTGTCCCCTCAAACATTCTTTTTCCATATGAGATTGTCCTTCATTGTAAAGAACTGATAATCATGTGGTTTTTGCTCAACCAGTGACAACAGCTTGTCACTTGCATATCCATCACAGACGTGCTGGATGAACAGTTTGTCATCCAGCCTCTCTGGCCTATGATTATTCAGTTTCTCAAAAATCATATCGGCAAGGGTTATCTCATTGGAATTTGGTGCACTGGTACAAGGGGCTGGCGCCAGTTTCTTAGCACCATGGGCAAGTGGGGGAGGTACTTCCTCCTGCATTTGTGTTGCGTCAACCATTTTCACAGCTTCTAAATCTCTCTGCTCCAGTCTCTCACATAAGCGTCAACTGTATCACTCCTCCTCAGCCTTCATTGCTCGAATTTCGATGACATGCTCTGTCATTTCCTTAAACTGCTGGGCAGAGAGATCTTCCCCCGTTGGGTCAATCCGTGCATCAGTGCATATGTATTTGTCATACTGATACATGTCCTTTATTGTATCGTTCTCGTAGTATCAAGACAGACAGTCGGCTACTTTATTAAGGTCTCCTTTAATATATGTTATGTTGAAAGTGAATCTCAACAGATAGTCCATCCAGTGTCATTGACGATTTGTCAATGACAATTGAGTCTTGAAGAATTCAAGAGCTTTATGATTGGTGATGATATGAAGTTCATATCCCATCAATTTATCTTCCCACTTCAGTAACGCCTCAAGAATTGCGAGCGTTTCAAGTTCATGTACTGCATAGTTCTGCTGAGCAGTAGTGAACTTTTTGGACATAAATCCCACAGGGCAACAATCTTTCCAAGTAGGTCCTTGGCCATACATTGCACCTACTCCCGACTTCGATGCATCACAAATGAGCCAAATAGGTTCTTTTGTGCTCAGCTCAATTGGCTGAATGACTGGGGCCTTTTCACAAATGTGTTTGATCATCTCAAAACATTTGTCATGTAAGGGGTGCCAATGGAACAGTGCACCGTTCTGGGTCATTGATAACAATGGTCCAGTATACGCGGTTACATCAGAGAGAAATGTTGCGATGTAATTGACAAGTCCAATGAATCATTGTATGTTATTATAGTTCTGGGGTGTTCTCCACTCCCGGATTCTGGCTACCTTGTCGCTATCGACATGAATACCTTACTTGTCAATAATATGCCCAAGGCAATCAACTTGCTCAGCATATAGGTTGCATTTGACCCATTTGAGGTAAAGGGAAAATTCCCATAACTTCTCGAATATGAACCGAAGATGTTCTTCGTGTTCTTCAATTGTGTTTGAATAGACGAAGATGTTGTCTAAGTACATGTGCATAAAACGGCCTATTGCATCACGAAAAATCATGGTCATGAGTCGCTGGAATGTAGCAGGGGCATTACAATCCCCTATCCACATCACATGGCTCACATACGTCCCAACGATCGTTGTAAACACATTCTTGATAACATCTTCTGGCCATACACGAACTTGTTCATATGCATCTGTGAGGTCTATTTTAGAGCGGATTTTCGCTCTTGCCACATCTTCTCGGATGACCTCTTGGTCTGGCAATGGAGTAATGTCCTTTATCATATTATCATTCCGTTGTCAAGCATCGACTACGGTTTACAGCTTCCCATCCTTCTTGAGAATGCACAGTAATGGGGCAGCTTGTTTAACCGATCTCAGTTCCCACCAGCCCTAGTTAACATATTGATTGACTTTGACATGCAGTTCTTCACGCAACGAATTAGGACATTGTGGCATGAAATATTTGTACTGCTTATTATCATCTATAAGATGAATCTCATGGTTGACTTCTCTCCATGGAGGGAGTTGATCCCTGGTACCATTCACGATGTCTGCAAACTCATCATGCCATCATTGTCGCAATTGCAGATAATTCTCTTCTGTCAATGCTTGGGATCTTCCCTTGCCTTTGACGAGTTTGGGTCGGGGAAGTCTTTCCTCGTCCATGATATTATTCATAGAAATTATCCTTTTCAGTTTTTTAAACTTATCCTTCAACACTTGTATGCGGTCATCCGTTTTGTCGCATCCAAGAATAGTTGATGCCATAACTGCGTTTTGGTTCTGTTGTACCCATTCTGGGCTACGGTGAAGATGTCAAAATAGTTGTGGTGCTGAGATCTCCTCGCTATCCGCCATTCTAAATATACATTCACTATGATGACGCTGTGCATTGTCATAGTCAATCATTCGTGAGACAAGGTCATTCCATTCTTGTGGCATATGAAGGTCGTATTGCCAGTCTAGTCTAGGCTTTGGGATTGGTCTATCCTTTAGCTTTTGTGTTGCGTCTTCTGATGTTGACGATCCTTTTGTCGCACATCCAGTACGCCCTGGTTCAGTTGTGGGTGGTGGTAGGGTATCCTTCGCCACTGCTATGCTTGATCCATCAATTTTCTGTTTTGATTTGGGTTTAGATGTATCCTGCCCCCGTTTGAGAGTCCTTTGGAACTCTATCTCATCTATAAGGAGCGATTCTGCTCCATCCGCCAGTACCCCGCCCTTCACCTGAGGTTCCTCATCTAGAACCTCCTCAATGGTTACCTTCCGGCGACCATGTAGTCAGTTGGGGTGCTTGTCAGTCGTCCTGTGCCGACGAATATTGTCATCGGTAAAGGGAACCAGCACCTTGGTGGCAGGAACTTCCTGGTCACCAATCCTTATGATATTTCGTTCGAAATCAAGGATGACTTTTCTAGCACGCATAAAGGGCGTGCCAATGATCATGTCGTAATGGTCAAAATTCACCACATCAACATATTCTGTTGGATTGTAATAGTGATAAAACACTTTTGGAATGATTTATATCACTATTACATACATGCTAAACATTGAAAAACGCGTTTTTACATATAAATACACATTCCCAATGATTGTACATACTTATATACTTGTATATACACTAAATATGCAGAAACACGATATAGTGGACACCTTGTA
>Ga0307516_10004421_pt1 | contig 17369 bp, 17 predicted proteins | sample 19_EM_MG_FD_203310 | JGI IMG/M metagenome (GOLD analysis project Ga0307516, IMG submission 203310) | Populus trichocarpa ectomycorrhiza microbial communities from riparian zone in the Pacific Northwest, United States - 19_EM | ecosystem: Host-associated > Plants > Roots > Unclassified | place...
GCTCTCAGTGACCCGTCTTGAGATAGGTTCACGAACTGACCGTGACTGTGACATTTGTACCCACAGGTTCAGTTCACAGTCTGGGTGTGACCAGTGACTGAACTTACGGTCGTAATGATACAGTATTCGCAACCCAACGCTCGATGGTCTCTAAGATATCGCGTCGTGTCCCAGGATGACATTTGGATGGGGGATGGCGTCCTAAGGAATCATACGCTGCATCCTTTGCCGATACCTGAAGAAGCCTGGCGAGTCCTACGAGGCACAGGAAGGTCAAGATCTGAGGAGATGATAGGAACATGAGCTTGACCTGGTTCGTGGAGGTTGATGCTGCCGTTAGCGTGATAATAGTTGCCATGGATCTCAGTAAGTGAACTTCCATGGATAGAGAGGTTGGTGGTAGTGGTGTTCGGAGGAAGCATGCGAGGGGAATGGTGATGGCAGGACTGATGAGGGCACAGCCTCATGACATCAAAATGATCGGTGGTTTGGAAATGACGAGCCGTCGACACGTCGCGCCGCTCTCAAAGAAGCGAAGGAATGTGCCAATCGTGTGCGAAGTTGTCCATTGATTTTCAATAGTCCACATTGGACTTCGAACAGGAACTCATTGTTATTGAACATATCCGAGCGGAGACGGTATCATCAGAAAAGGCTGTCCATTCGCATAATGGACGAGCCAAGTCCGTTGAGCTTTGGGATATTGATCGTCATTGGAGTGTCCTCGACATTCTCGTCCATCTCAAGAAGCAAGTCCTGTATATAAAACTTGCCCGAGCATACAGCCTTGCACTCTTCAAGCTATAGTCGAGTTCATGCACAATCAGCCTACTCCACCTCAGTCGTCGAGCTTTCAGGGCGCGCATGGGTTCGTTTCGTCAATCTCGTCCATCGACCATCAACACGCGTCATCCATCGTGATAAAACGGCTTCTGGCGGTTCCGGCCACCTCTGTGATGAACAAGTTTGCCATCCGTCAGGGGATGGTCAATTTGCAAGAAAGAATGGCTACCGACCTGCAACAAACGCACCACCTGTTCCAGGAAATTGTTATGAGCGCTGAACACCTCTGCGTTGTACACGTTCGAGTTGTTGTGGACGTCAGTGAACGAGCCACCTTGGATTGTGTAAGTATGCTCAATCCCAACGGCGGCCTATTCATCTGGCAGGATCCATTCCTCAGCAATATCAAAACATCTTGTCACGTCCGAAGACATGCAGCAAGTTTCGTAGTGGGGTGGGGTGGGGATGCCTGTGGAGGAACCGTGGTGGTGACAAAGTTGAAGAGGTGTGATCCTGGATCCACATAACAGTGGTCAACACGTGCTCACAAAGTAAGTTTAAATCCCCTGATCAAGTTCGAGGGGGCATCGGTATAGAGAATACAGCGGATGGATGGGTATATGCTGAAGCTCGGACGATACGGAGGGCCGCGATGATGATACAGTTTCGATGTCCTCGGGTGGGACAGACGTTAACACCACCAGAAGAGAGTAAGTTTCGCGCCGTAGCGTTTCCGACGTGTGTTCCGCATCAGGTAGCAGTACTAGTTCTAGAAGGCGAAGTAGGGGTGTTCAGACAAAGCAAAGACAAATGGAGGGCGAACTTACTGCAGATGTTGCGATCACCGGAATGAGCCTCCAAACGTGCACAAGCGGAGATCGGTATCGTTGCCGTTGACCACATGCGAGGCTGCAAGACGTACATGAACAGACTTCATGTGAGGAGGACGTTGTTGACCCCGGAGCATGCACATGTACGGAAATGAAATTGGGGAACGTCCCCGATGTGAATAAAAAGAGTTTGACGGGGAAGATGATGATGGTGTTCCGAGCATGGTAGCAAAGACATACGACCCGTCGCATATAACCCCAGCGATAGAAGGGGAGATTGGGGTCTTTGAACTTTGAAGAGTATCGATAGGAACATTGCGCCCTGTACGATCGCGCTGCAAAGAATATGTTAGATGGGATGAATGTAGATTCAAGACAAATGGACCGACATTCAATACGCCAACGTGGTGGATAACGTACGAGCCGCCTACGTGAAAGCTGTTGAGGCCCACATAATCCTTCTCCGAATCAACCATCATGTGTGTAAGACGTCGTGGAGGCGAGTGGATGCGGGAATGTCCATCAGACCAATAAAAAGACGACAGACTTTGCACACAGCAGGGAACACAGCATGTCTCAACCCTGATATCCTCAGTTCTCCCGGGCGAGAGAAGATCGTCGTCGGTTCAAGTGAAGTAGTGAGGAGACTGACGACGAAGGCACGGACGCCGAGACCGCTGAGTGAGAGGTGTCTAGCAGTGGAACTGTGACGGGGCAGGGGTTGAGATGGGGTTCGTTGAAACATCGGAGAGAGGAAACGGTGAAACGGAAAGGGAGACGGTGCGTGCACCTGATGGTGTGGAAGTAGCCATGAGACTCCAGAAGGGCCGGAGAGGTTGGAGGTCGGCGTAGGGGTCGTGTTCGAGGGTGAAAGAGCGGAGGGATCTTGGGAAGCGGATGAGTACGGTAGGAGGGGGAGAAGTTGAGGTGGATGTGGGTGGCGTCGTGGATGTGGTGAGTGAGGTGGGGTTGGAGGCGAGGATAGTGAGCAGGCAGCGGCCCAGGAAACACAATCAGACCTTAGAGAGTTCGACGACTTTAGTGTGTGGCAAGGCTTGACGCATGCCCCTCCGACGCCGAGATTTCGTCGAATTTGCTCCGGAGGAATTTGTAGACATCACCATGCTCTGTGCCATGTCCGTAGATCGAGAACGCAATACTGCTATTGTGATTGATGGAGACATCGAAGAAGTGCTTGATATGGGGTTCCGGGTGGCTGACGATCAAGAAACGGACAGGAAGATGGTACTGCGTCGTCAATTGAAAAACGTGGAGTCTAATCTGCGATTGATAATCATTGCCCTCGCACTCATCTAGACCGTCAACAACGACTAGAAAAGGAGCGGAGTGGGAGGGAGTACTAGATCGCAAGGGCTCGATAATCAACTTCATGAGTTGTATTGATGTCGATCTGTGAATGATAGTGAGATCCACATCCATAGCGTTTCCTATGGATTGCCGTAGATCCGTTCTCGATGTGCCAACTTGCAATGCCAGAGTCGGGATGAAATTCCTGAAAGTTCCCCAGTCGGGCGAACCCCGCAGGAAGAAGCTGGCAAGCAAGTGGTTGCGTTCGGCACTGGACTCACAAATCGTTTGCGCGATCGCATATTTCCCTGTACCGGCAGGGCCATAGGAGCGAGAATACACCCGGTCCTGCGGTATTCGTAATCCAACGCTCGATGGTCTCTATGATATCAAGTCGTGTCCCAGGATGACACTTGGTGGGGGATGGCGGCCTAACGCATCATACGCTGCATCCTTTGCCGATGCTTGGAGAAGCCTCGCGAGCCCTATGAAGCATAGGAGCGTCAATATCTGACGTGATGGTAGGAATGTGGGTTTTGATCTGATTCGTGGAGGTTGATGTTGCCATTAGCGTGGTAGCATGTATTGTCATGGCTCTCGGCGAATGAACTTCAATGGATAGAAAGGTTGGTAGGGGTATTAAGAGGAAGTATGTGAATGGTGGTAAGACGGATGTGAGGCATGATGAGGGCACAGCCTCCCTCAGGACAGCAAAAAGATCAAGTGACTGGGTGGTTTGGAAAAGTTGGAGATGACTAGTCGTCGTTGTCGACACATCGCATCGCTCTCAGAGCAGCTCCTGTGACGGAGAGTGAAGAAACGAGGTCGTGTGCGAAGGAGTTGGAGGACCTCAGTGTTTTGGAAAAAGTGAACATGTCGCTCGGAAAATTGCTCAAAGGTTTCTTGAGGGTGTCCACTGGCAGCAGTGGCGGGACGCACGAGGAGAGGCTCTCTGTATGGCCACCATGGGTCGTGTGGCAGCGCGGAGGACAGAAAAGATTCCTGGTGTTCAACGTTCATTCCTGAGCCGCTCTGCTGTGATACCCGAAACCGAAAAAGACTTTCCGATTTTCGTTCAGTTTGGGATGGGGTGTCCTCAACTTTCTCCACAATATACTGAGAAGCGATGAGGCATTGGGTCCAAGAAATCATGGAGTTAAACTTACGTTCAAAGAATTCATCGACTTGAGGACATGTTGGAAAGCTGGTTGCTTTGCTCCTTGGTTCAGAGAGAAATAATTGTAGCTCAGAGCTGGGGCCTGAGGCCTGAGGCCTGAATATCAAATCTTGATTCGTGACATATCCTGGCCCGCAGTGCATGAACACCCGAAGCTATGGAGGGAGACGTGAGAAGAAACAATTTCGTCTTCATTATGACGGCCGCTACTCTCAACGGTGCCACGACAATCTCTCGTCGTCCGACCACGACAGATCGGATTTCGTGTTCTGGCGACACTTCTTCCTCTCACCAAGTTAAGGAGCATTCTACCTGAAGAAACCCGCCAAGGCAATGCTGCTGCGACAGCGCAGAATCTGACCGACTCGACGGGGTGACGCCTGTCTTGTGTATTAGCAGAAACAAGCACTGGCCGTACATCAGTTCCTACTATGTTCGTCTCGTCAGCCATTTCTACACCAATCTTCCTTTAGGGCCCCTACTGGAATTCCTGCTGGTTCTGAATCTGAATCTCTCTGCACCTGACACCCATCTCTACTCCTGCTTACGACCTCCAGCAAACGGCGAGACGGAGGCTATCATATCCTCGGCGACTCCTCTACTCGCCGTAAGAATCTTTGACATTCTCCTCCCACCCCTTACAATCCCTCCCATTTCCGCCTCCTTCACAGCCCCATCTCTCCCAGATAAACCCACACCCCGCCCATTGACCCAGGTGCCTTCCGCTCCGTAACTTGATCCTCCCAATCTGACTATTCCTCCAGCTACAAGTCCAATAAACGGAGGTATTCAAGTACGCTCAGGTTTTTTTCTCTGGAGATTGCAACTGGATTTTTTTGCTACGTGCAGATCCGGGTGACATGGATGCAAAAGATGTCCGTTTCTTCCATAGGAAAATCCTCTCTGCACGTCCCCCCAATCCACACTGCTGCACCCTCAGGTCAACACACCCACAATCTAACTATTAACTGCAACGCCTTTCATTCGACCAAATCCATTTCTAATGTTGACAGACCGTCCTTTGACCTCCTCGTACCTTCACATCAATCGCCGTGTCCCGCGTGATGTTCAGCATCCACTCTTTGGCCACAAAACTGGGATCTGACACTGTGGCTTCTCACACATGCCCAACCCACCCGTGGTGTGCATGAAGGAGAGATCATTGTTAAAGACGATACGGGCTATAATGATTGGAAGGTGCGGATTCGAACGACACGCGTCGGGATCCATGATGTCGATGAACCTTGATGCACCCAGCTGCTCGCTGAGCGCTGACCATTCATACCTTCGAAATATTTAACTGTTCATTTCGCGAGTTCGGGTATATAGAGATGTGTATGCATCACCAGTAGCAGCATGCGTTTTATGATATCCACCGCTTAACCTTACTGTATCATGCATCGGGGATTCGCCAGTTTGGGAGTGGATTGACTATCTATAGAAGGTTCTTGACTCTTTTGTGTCGTACGTCGGGGATTCGCCAGTTTATGAATGGATTGCGAATAAGCGACAGGATCCCTAGAAGGTTTTTGACTCTTCTGTGCCAATCGGGGATTCGCCCGTTCATGAATAGATTGCCAACGAGTGACAAGATCCATGGGGGGTTCTTGACTCTTCTGAGATTGTGAAATAAGAATGAGTCAAGTATTCCAACACGAGTAAAATAATCCAAATACCTTCAACCATTCCACTATTCGGCCTGCATGGACGGCATGCAGGTCAGACAAAACGTCCGAATCCGACCAAGGAGTAAGTTTGCGAAGGAGAGACACAAGTGTTACATCGCCAGGCGGAGAAGCTAATAAAAAGTAGCTCCAAACCTTTTTGACTGCCATGTAATCCGTATCATATACCCTGCGCAGAAACACAAATTCCAATGGTTCTTAGCACAGGAAAGATCACGGCTATGATTTACCTGTATCGGAATCCATTCTTTGCCACTTCCAGCCTAGGTTTCGCAGTCGCCAAAGTCGTCATATATCGCTGAGCAACACGAGCGTTGCGCACGCCAAAGTCGCAATACAAAGCGCCGCATTTCTTCGGGTCACCCATGAGGTTATCCAAAAACTCCCAACCTGCACGATCTTCGAATGCCGTTATATACCTGCAAAAATCGGTTACGCGTTCCGCCGAAGTAGTCCCGATGGGTTCAAAGAACATGGAGACGAGGAAAGGATCAATAGGATCGGAGTTGTCATCGTTCAGTTGGCTTAGTCCACGTAAAGCCGTGTAGACGTTTTGCATGCATCTCGCCTCATCTGTGGATGCTGGAGCTGGACATTGGGTTTGGAAGGCATAAGCGAGAAAATCATCATTGTACTCAGTCAAGTCGGGATAACAACCACTCATGTCCTAAAAATCTCGGAGGAGCAGATGCGATTACATGCAATATTAGCGGGGCAGAAAATTTAACACACCTTGAACGTCTGTGTCATGCAATGAAATATAGCAAGCAAATCCCCTCTGGGGCCCGGCTCCCATTGGCGAGTCTTCGAGAGAAATGCTATCCAGAAATCGGCGTTCCATTCACGGGTAATGTACTTGATCAGTGGTTTCATTTTTTTATCTGAAATATGCTTGAACCCGAAGTCGACAAACTGCTCCAACAAGATCAAGATGTCCCCTTGACTGAGGGTAGTTGAGTCATTCAGGAGAGATGGTCGACAAAAATGCATGAGCTTACTTCATGTCCCCTTCTTTCGGTTCCCAGTGAGTGATTAAGCGCAGAATGCAAAGCATAATGTCTACATGACATATCTGCGGGTCAATGTAGAATCTGTTCGACCGGCTTTCATCAAAAAGAAAGTCCGAGAATGAAGCATGAATTGGCGTGACGGTTTCGTGGTTGAAGTCCAAGACGGCATGCAGTCCCCGAAAAATGGTCATACCTTCACCGGGCCAAAGCCCGAGAACGCCCTCTATGGTCTGAGGGCTTTGAAGGAGTTTATACTTCGGCAGAAAAATTAGGCAGCCGAGGGCACGAGAGAGAAGTTGGAAATTCGGGGACGTTGATAGAATTTGGTTGTATAGCTTGTCCAGTTCACCAAACGCTGTTGAAGAAGGCCCGGCAGCCTGTAGTACCTCCTGGAGTCTCTTGGTACACGGCGAGAATCCATCGTCGATGTATTTGAGCAGCGTAGATGCGTAGATGAAGTACCCATCCGACTTCCTTGAAAGATGGTGGACGATGTCATCAGGAGGCCATGGTTTACGGATATGGGCAAGGGTTGACGCATGCCTCTCCGAAGCCGAGATTTCGTCGAATTGGCTCCGGAGGTATTTGTAGACATCACCGTAATCCGCGCGATGCCCATAGATCGACAATGCAATGCTGCTGTTTTGATTGATGGAGAGGTCGAAGAAGTGTTTGATGTGGGGTTCCGGGCGACTCGCGATCAGGAAACGGACAGGAAGATGGTGCTTTGTCGTCAATGCAGATATGTGGGATAGAATCTGTAATTGATGATCTTTGCCCTCGCACTCATCTAGACCGTCGATGATGACTAGGAAAGGAGCGGAGGAAGGAGTGCTAGATCGCAAGGGCTCGATAATTAACTTTGTGAGTTGTGTTGATGTCGATCTGTGAAGGACAGTGAGATCTGCCTCTATAGCGCGTCCTATGTGCTGTCGTAGATCTGTTCTCGACGTGCTAACTTGCAATGCCAGAGTCGGGATGAAATTCCTAATAGTTCCCCGGTCGGGGGAACCCCGCATGAAGAAGAAGCTGGCGAGCAGGTGGTTGCGTCCGGCACTCGACTCGCAAATGGTTTGTGCGACCGCAGATTTCCCCGAACCGGCAGGGCCATGGAGCCAAAATACACTTTGTAAATCAATTATATTTGTGATTGTTTTGTTTTTATGATTCATGATCCAATGCTCGATAGTCTGTATGGTCTCGAGTCGTGTCCCGGGATGACATTTGGATGGAGGATGACGGCCTAACGCATCATACGCTGCATCCTTTGCCGATGCTTGGAGAAGTCTCGCGAGTCCTATGAAGAGGGTCAATATCTGACGAAATGGCAAGAATGTGGGTTTGACCTGATTCGTGGCGGCTGCCATCAGCGTGGTAATGAAACGTGTTTTCGTCGGTATGGATCTCCTTGAGCTTGCTTCGATTGAGATTGGTAGGGGCGTTAGGAGGAAGCATGCGAGGCGAATGGCGGTAAGGATGTAAGGACTGACGAGCGCACAGCCTCCCTCAGGGCATCAAGATTCAAAACGATCAAGTGACATGGTGGCTTGGAAATGACTGTATTCATCGCACCGCTCTCAGAGCAGCTTCTGCGGAGGGCCATGAAGGAACGAGGTCGTGTGGGAAGTTGTTGTTTATTCCACGTTGGATCTCGAGCAAGACCGCAGCGTTTTGGAAAAAGTGGACGTGTTGCTCCGCAAGATATTCATGGTCTCCCGAGTATATTCACTGGCAGGACGCACGAGAAGAAGCCACCGTGGAAGATGGTAGACAAGACATGAGAAGGCATGCAGATATTGACTGAGAGTGTCCTTGACAGTCAGAAAAGACTCTTGGTGTTCATTCGCATAATTGACGGGCGCTGTCCCTGAGTTTTGGGAACGTCATTAGAGTGATCCCAACGTTCTCCTTAGCGACGAGGCTGAGTCCGAGCAATCTGATATGAGACTTACATTGAAAGAATTCATTCTTGCTCCCGTTTTAGGAGGAAGAAAGTCCGCGTCTGATTTCGTGAGAAGAAACTTGAAATCTCGTCTTCATTGCCGTCATCATGCCGGCCGCTACTCTAAACGCTGCACACGACAATCTCTCCCCGTCTGACCTGGGCGATCCCGCTACGACCGCGACGCATCCGATCTCGCGTTCCGGCGACACCCACCACGTTGAGGACCATTCTACTTCCCTCACAAGCCAGAAGAAGAAGAAGAAGAAACCCAAGAAATCCGCCAAGGCCAAAGAGGCCGCTGCTACTGCTGCCGCGAAGGTGCAGTGTCCGACCGACCCGGGGCGACCCTCTGTTCTGTGTATTAGCAGAAACAAGCACTGGCGCTACATCAGTTCCTATCATGTTCGTCTCGTCTTTTTCCCCATTTCTATACTAATCATGTTCCTTTAGGGCCCCTGGTTGCAGCTGCCGCTTGAACTGCTCGAATCCCTGCTCGTGTTGAACCTGGATCCATCACCCCTCTCTGCAAGTGACCCCCATCTCTACCCACCTCTGTCCACATCTTCCAGCAAACGGCGGGACAGAGGCTACCACATCCTAGGCGATTCCTCCTGCTCGCTGCCAGATTCTCCCACATTTTCCTCTTACCCTTCTCAACCCCTCTCGCTTCCGCCTCCTTCACAGCCTCCTCTCCCCCCATCTCTCCCAGGTAAACCCACACCACCGCCCATCGATCCAGGCGCCTTCCGCTCCGTAACGCATATCCGCCGTCTCATCGACGAAGCGGCCGAACTCTCCGTCCGTGCCGCGTCCGGACTCTCTGCGGTTGAGCTGGGGTCCTTGAGGGGCGGTTCGGGGTTAAATGGTAACCCCTGGGTCGCTGCGCAGTCCTTGGGTATCAACCCGATGGGGGGAAACAACGGCAATGGCCGGAACGTAGCGATGTCCGCTATGCGCGTCCATAGACTCAGAGCACTGGCAGTGCAGAAGCTTGCACAGGCTTACAGGGCGGACGAGATTGCGTCGAGTGTGATGGTGATGCAAGGGGGAACGGTGTTCGATGATGTCGCCGAGCGTGTCCTCAAGCATGGTCAGCCTTTATTTTTTTTCTGGAGATTGCAACTTGACATTTTTGGTTACGTGCAGATCCGAGTGACGTGGACGCAAAATATGTCCATTTCTTTCACGAGAAAATTCCTTCTCGGTATGTACATTCCCAGTCTTTGTCTACATTTAACCCTACAAACATTTCCTCAAACAGTCAACTCTCAGAGTCAACCACGACCAAGGTCTTGGACGAACTCATCGCCGCCCAACCTCAACACCTCGAATACTACCGCACTCGCGGTATAGTCCACTGCTTCCGTGACGAATATCCCCAAGCCACCAAAGACTTTACCCATGCACTCAAAGAAGCCCGTGTAGCTCGCAAAGCCAAAGCGCTGCACAGCAACACCACCAAGCTCATCGGATCATCCCAATCCGACTTCTCCTCCAGCTACAAGTCCCATAGACGGAGGAAATTCCACATCAAAGGGAACGGCCAAGCCCCACTGGACGGGACGAGCCCCTTCGCGGAGTCGGACAGTACGGGTACGGATGGGCCAGACGACCTCCCTTTGCACCCGTCCGCCCTCCCATCTGCCCCGGACCCCATCGAGCCGCAGCTCCTCTTCCTCCGCGGCGCCGCCTATCTGCAGCACGCACTGTATCTTATCGAGTGTGCTGTCCTCGAGCTCGAAGGCGTGCGCCAGGTTGTGTCGGTCGATGGCGCAGAACTGCGGCTGTGCTATATCGAGAATGGGAAGTATGGCGGGGTGGAGGTCGGGAACCCGGATGGACCGCTGGGGAAGCGGGACGGGGAGAAGGCGAGGGCGTATCGCCGCGTGTTGGCTGGCGAAGGGGTAGGAGGAGCGGGGGGTCTGAGGAGCGCGGTGGAAGGGTTGGTGAGGAAGAGTATACGCGACCATGAGCGGTTTTTGGCGCATTTTGATTCGATCGATTCTGGTGCGGCTGCGGCGTTCCAGAGGTATGAGGGTGAGGGAGAGGGGGAAGTGGCGGCCAAGATGGACTATGCGTTTGTACTGGCGGAGGCGACGAGGCCTGGGAATCACCATCGTCATCCTACTCGCCATCCCTCCAACCACTCCAATGGGTATGCGTCATCATCCTATTCGACGTCGGCGTCTACGTCGCCCTATGCCCCACCTCTGTCCCCGTCCTCTTCCACGACCTCATCTTCGTCCTATTCATCCACATACACCACTCGCCCAAACACACCCACCATCATGACTACCACGACGACGACGACGACGACCTTCACGACTTACCACCCCCTCCTCGTTGAATCCTACTTTAGCGTGCTCATCGGGCAACTCATGCTCGGGGACTTCACGGTGCTCCTCCCTTCCTTCCTGCGGACTGCGCTATTGGTGGACGGGCTGGAGGGGTATCCCGTCTTTTTGCCACCGAGGTCGGTGGGACAGGCGGAGTTTGTAGAGGTGTTGGAGAGGCTTGCGGGAGGGTGGAGGCATGGGGCTAGTGATGCTGGTGGGAGGGGGAAAGGGAGGTTGGCGATTGAGCCGCCGCTGGAACAGGAGCAGGAACCGGAGCCTGCGTTCAAGAGGACGGAGTCGCCTGTCGGGATGGAGGAGGGGTCATTGGCATCTTCGTCTTCGGCGTCCTCTTCGTCTGGACCTGCGTCTACGTCTTCATCTAGGAAGAACAGCGATGCCCTGCGTGAAAGTTGTGCAAGCGGGAGTGGCAGCGGGGGGATGGATGGGATGGAAACTCCGACGGCGAAAGGCAGCAGCAGCGCCAATGGATCTTCTTTTTTTGCCTCTTCGTCCACGCCTGGTGGTTCTAGGTATACAAAGAAGACGGCGCATGGAGCCAGGTCACTCGAGTGTGCGCGTCTCTTGCTCGCGCCTGTGATTAAGCGCCAGCGGGAGCGGGCTGAGAAGGCTGCAGCGGCGAATAGGAAGAAGAAGGGTCAAGCTCAGGGTCAGGGTCAGCCGGCGTCGATCAATATCCCGCTGCATGGGCCGCGGGTGGAGGTTATATTGGCGTGGCTTGGGGCTGTGCATTTGCCGGAGTTGGAGGAGTATTGAGGGAGGTGGGAGTGTGAGGGCGTCAGACAATGGGTTGCCTTTGATGCCTGAAGGTGCTAGGTAAAGGCTTGTGAGCGGAATGTTCTTTTTGAATTATAATACTTTGAATCAAAAGCCTGGATCCCCATACTTGGGTAAGATTTATGGTCTTAGTATTAGCTACAGAATGCCTGGACTCCGATATTATATCCTACAAGTCATCCAGAGGATCATGATATGATACACATATATTCGCCGTTTAATCACGCCAATCTCATTTGGCCTAGCCTGTCGTACTGTGGACTCAAGGGGCCTTGCCCTTCGTTAGGTCATCTTAAAAATACATCATATTTCATCCGGGAAATGCACATGAGTGGTCCAATCGCAATAGTATACATCCTCGTTCACAAGAGTGCCTTTCCAGCTGTGACCAAGGTCTGTGCGACGAAATTGATGAGTCGGGAACTTGAGAGAGAACAGCTTTCAACTTACTTGGAGACCCTGGGGGTTAGCGCCAATGAGCTCTTTGACCTTGTTGCCGTCTTTGTAGACTTGGAAAGTGGGCAGCTAAGCAGGATATTTCAGCATAACACAACAGGACACAGTATGGATCGTGTTGGCTCACCGATCTAATGCCAAGCTCTTGCGCGATCTCTTCCTGGTCATCAGTGTTCACCTTGTAGAACTCTACACCATCAAAGTCGGCTTTATCGGAGAGCGTCTCGAAGACGGGGGAGATGGCTCTGCATGGACCACACCACTGCGCCCAAAAGTCGATCACGACGACTTTGCCGCTGTTGATCTGTTAGGAGGACAAGTGACATTAGGGACGCAACATCGGAAACGATCGAGTCCTTACTTTGTCGCTGAATTCTTTGAGGGAAGTAATTGGTGTGACGGGCATTTCTGTGGGAGGTGGTGAATGCGTGAAAGAGTTGGGTATGGTATGACCGGAAGTTTGGTGAGCTGTGCCCTTTTATCTGACTCTGATCTTGACGCTTGGTGAGCGCGTCACGTGGAGTTAGTTAGAGAGAATGACGTGATGCGCTTAGATATTCGAGTCAATGCTGTGCCAAGTTGGCTGTGCGTGTCGTAGCCGGTACAACAATTAAGAAAAGAACATAGGCACGTTTTTGATGTGGTTAACAGGTTTATCAAGTCGATTTATCATCGTCCGTTCGTCAAAGCGACATCGACCCATACTGACAGCTACGACTGATCGTCCCTAATGTGGGGATTGGAACCATAAGACGCGAGATGGGAATTATCGAGACCGGTGACACATGGGGCAAATCGCAGCTTGCTCCGATTACAAGGGAGTGGTCACGAGTCTAGGAATTATCCAGAGCACTGGTGGTTGATGGGTGGAGCTCTCTGCCAGAGGACAACATGGAATGATGAGAGCAAATTATTTTTCGAACGCAAGCAGATCATGACCCTATTCGGGATAAAAGTAGCCTACTGCCACAGGTACATGTGCAGGGAGAGGAGACCGGCGAAACCTAGACGACAACTGGAGATTAAAACAGTTCCCCCCTCAGGTTCTGCGAAAGTTCAGATGGCCCGTTTTCGGCAGTAATTTGGACTGTATGAAGCCATCGCGCATCTAGTTGTTCTTCTGATTGTAGACAGGGATTGGCCCAAGTGCGATGAGATAGGTCTGCCCGAGTTCTGTGGTAGACAGGCGCGAGAAGTTGTCAATGAGACTTGCAGAATCGTAACTGGCTTAATTGACGACCGAGGATCTGGTTCCGTGAGACACGATCATTTATCAGGCGTTGCAAGGCGCAGAAAAACACAGAGCTTTTGTGCTAATAGCATGGCGACTGCGCAGGCCAGACCCGCATGAGAGTGATAATCGCTGAAATCTCCCCAAGATTCGCTAGGCTGCATGGAGATCGGGCGTTGTACGAGCCACAATGGGAGATTTCGGTCACGTGTCATACATTTTTTGTGAGGACCGAGACTTTGAGTTCAGCCACTCACCATGCATTTGATGTACACGCTAGACGATGGCGGCAACAGAATATATACCCTAAAAGTGCGCAGCGATTACTCATTCTCTTCCCATTCTAATCCTTACCTCTCCAGAAACTCACGGATGCCGGGAGAATAACAAAATCTGCACATCCTGGTATCAACTGTTAGCTTGTCGTCCTAATGCTCGTCGTTATTGATCTATTGTCTCCTTTCTGCGTCGTAGCCCGATTCTCTCCTGATGACAAGTTCTCGCGCCACCGCGTCACCATTAAAAAGCGGTTCAATGTGTTGCTAACGCAGCTCCCTGCAAAACCCATGTAACTCGGTGTGTGTTGGGCATTATGATCGCTTGCAAGGTGCGACAAAGCTTGTGTGAGGAGCAGAGTTACTGCCCTTTGAGGAGAGATGTCTTTTTCTGCAGGCTACCGTGTGTTTTCCACTTCTCTGTGGGCTACAATTCTGCATAATCGTTTGAACGTCGTGTATTATATCTTCCCAAAAAGCCAATGATCCCCCCCTCCCCCCATGTTATTTCCGATCGACGAGGCGTTTCCAATCCATTTCACAACAGTGCCAAGGCCGTGTGACTACGTAAGTAGTGGCCGTTGATATCGTGATGTCGTATAAGAACTCGGCGAAGAGGGCCATGTGCCCTTCTTTCTCGTTTCATCTTCTCCTTTGACCGTCACCCCCCACTCTTCGGACATGTCGGAGAAAACGAGCAACGTCCTCGTTACCCCGGAACCCGGAACCAAGGTTAGCCCAATACACGAATATACAGAGGAACAAGCCACAAAGATAAAGGCTCTTCGTGAGGCGCGCCACGTCCCTACACCATCGTGACATCCCTCCATTAACCCATAGACGTCGGACAGTATGCAGACACGCTTATACTCCCTCAAGACGACCCCTACTACCCATGGGAACTACGATGGTTGAACGCACCAGATACCGTGCCTCGCTACAGCCGAGCTTCAAAGTGGAATCTGCAAGACGCACAAAAACGGATAAAAGCAACTATCGAGTGGAGACGGGAATTCAAGCCGGACCTTATCCCGCCAGAGGAAATCAGGATAGAAAGTGAGACGGGAAAAATGTACGCATCCATTCTAGATATATGCGGCTGAACCGACTGACGTCTTAGCATGCAGAATTCTCAATGGCTTTGACAGGGACGGGCGACCCATACTATATATGCGTCCAGGACGAGAGAATACAGAGACAAGTCCGCGACAACTTCGTCACCTCGTGTGGTACCTGTCCGTCGGCTTCTTGCGCATCGCTTGATACCTCCATTCTTACTGTCTCTCTCTTCCTCCTCCGTAGAGAGCGCGCGAAGGACCTCATGCCTTCCGGCCAAGAATCGCTGGTAATCATTGTCGACTACAAGTCAACAACCCTGCGAACGAATCCTTCAATATCGGTTGCACGAAAGGTCGGGATCCTTTCTGTGGATGAATGTATAGCTGACCAAAAGTCAATTCAGGTCCTTACCATCTTACAGCAGCACTACGTAGAGACTCTAGGGAGAGCACTCGTCGTGAACCTCCCCGTGCTACTTAGCTTCTTCTACAAAGGAATTTCACCTTTTCTCGATCCCATTACCCGAGATAAGGTCAGGACTTTGTTTGCAAGAAACTATATGCGCTGAAATCCGATGCAGATGCGCTTCAACCCTGACCTTTTGGAACTCATACCTCCCTCGCACCTGGACGCGGACTTTGGCGGGGATTTTCACTACGATTTTGAGCCCAAGAGTCATTGGGACCAGATTGTCGAGTCAGTTCGGCGCCGCTTCCCTTCTGTGGCCAATGCCCGCTGATATCTGATCATTTTTGCTTGGGTAGCGCGTGTGGAATAGCTCCCGATGGTACTCGAATTCAAAAGATGGACGACAAATGGCAACCGACACCTGCCACAGCCATTCCTCTTGAGAAAAGCACATCGTGAGTGGTCGGTACACCATAGCCTAGGACATGGTGCTCATGCTCGTCTGCCGTACTGCTTAGGGACGATACCATTGTTGCTTTACTTTCCACAGACCCCTCATCGGAAGATCACATTAGAGAAAAACTTGGAGATCTTTCACTCTCCCTAGCGGAGAAAGATGCACCTTTGATTGTTTCGTGATTGTTACACATAGATGCTGGCTGATAAAACCCCGATAGATATCCGATGTCATAAGAAGTTCTTAAGAATTACGGTTGCCTATCATTTCCTAACATGTATGCGCCGTTTCGTCACTCTAGATCTGCTAGAATGGAATGTGTATTATTTTGACTATCTTGTGTCCGTCGCTCCCTCGTAAATCTTCGCTGTGTGTAGCTTTGCTCGTTTGCTCCAGCTTCGCCCTACTGTACCCACTCGATTATGCAAGTAGATGCGGCCACGATTTAGTGGCCGCATGCAGGACTTCTCGCACCGAGTCCAACCCAAACAGCAGAGAATTCTATTATTGTCCGAAGAACACGGATGATCCAGACCACTGCAAATTCTTCTGTGGGTAGATGGAAATATCGTCTCTACGACACAGCCCACATTCCGATTCCCCATCTCATTGGATCAGCGGCAGAGGTTTTTTTCCAACTTGCAATGGTGACCGTCTCCACTCAGTGTCATCTGCATGCCTCAGAGGCTTGGACGACGGAAATACGACACAACAGGAAGTCGCATATGTATGCCTTTGATTCAACTAGACTTTGTTAAGACTTGATACAGTTAGATCAAGTTCTATCTAACCATCTGACCACTGTGCTAGCCTTTTGGTTCAGTGGTTAAGAATGTGACCTCGACAGACTTCGGACTCAATTTCCAAGCTTTCAATGCTTGACCGTCAGCCCATTTCGGGACTCCGTCGTCGCGGTGGTCCGCCCACAATGCCAGTCAACCTGAGGTTTCAGTGTCAAAAAGTCACAAATTGACTATAGGAATTCATATTCTCCATCGCGCCCAAGGGCAACACGTCGCCCGTTCCCCCTCTAAGAGTGCATCCGCAAGCTCTCGGCTAAGGGGAACGTGATGGTACCGCTTGAGACCAGAAGCCGGACCAACGGGGCGTGGAGCTGGCATCATCCGTATCTCAAGACGAGATAGAACGCCGGTGGGGAAGTTCGGTGCGCAGAGTAGACTTTCCCACTCAGATATGGCGGTGTAGACACTGTATGCAGGCCCGTGGCCAGATGCAAGTTTTCGTCTACAGATCCGGGATTCGGGAAACGCTCAAGTGGTGCCGTGAACCAAGTAATTCCAGCATTGAATGCGGGATTCAAGCTCCACAGACGGAAAGGATCATTTACTGTGAAGGTGAGATCTCGAGCGAGACAATAAGGTACGCACCCATTAAGCCGTTTAAATTCTCATCGTCGGTAAGTACTAAATTCGTATCATCCGTATGAAGTGGGTCATGAAGAATCGGCAGAAAAGCTGAAGAATAGGTAAATACTTAGTCTCGTAATAGAGAGGAAACAAACGGGTAGAAAGTCACGAAAATGTGCCCACAGTGCTTTTCATTCGTCCGAGGGCTCGGCTCGGTCTCAATACCATTGGGCTCGTCCCAGCCGAA
>Ga0307516_10004422_pt1 | contig 17366 bp, 17 predicted proteins | sample 19_EM_MG_FD_203310 | JGI IMG/M metagenome (GOLD analysis project Ga0307516, IMG submission 203310) | Populus trichocarpa ectomycorrhiza microbial communities from riparian zone in the Pacific Northwest, United States - 19_EM | ecosystem: Host-associated > Plants > Roots > Unclassified | place...
GCGGTCGTTCCCCGCGCGACATGGCGATGTCGCTCGGCATCCTGCTGCTGCCGATCGCGCTGCTGCTGGTCTTCTACCGGGTGGTGCTGGACGGCGACAAGCCGATCTCCATCGACCCTGGGGCCACCATTCAGCAGGCCCGCAGCGCCGCCGTCTTCGAGGTGGTCGTGCCGCAGAGGCTGGGCGCCGACTGGCATCCGGTGAGCGCGGCCTTCAAGCGCGACACTGACGGGGCCACCCTGCGGCTCGGCTACGTCGACCCGGAGAGCGACCCGATCCAGCTCGTCGAGAGCAGCACCCCGACGGCGAAGCTGCTCCCGGTGGAGCTGGGCGCGGACCCCAAGGCGGTCAGCACCTTCAGCGACGGCAAGCGGACCTGGCAGCGGTACGACGCCCGGAAGGGCGAGAACGCCCTGCTGCTGCTGGAGAAGGGCCGCACGATCATCGTGATCGGGCTGGCCGAGTCGCAGAGCCTGGAGACCTTCGCCTCCTCGCTGAGCTGAGCCGGGCCGAGCTGAGCCGGGCCGGGCTGACGCTCAGGTGTCCGAGCGGGCGGCGCGGGCGGCCTCGATCCGCTCGCGGGCGCCGTCGAGCCAGCGCTGGCAGACGTCCGCCAGCTTCTCGCCGCGCTCCCACAGCGCCAGCGACTCCTCGAGCGAGCTGCCGCCCTGCTCCAGCCGCTCCACCACCGTCGCCAGCTCGGTGCGGGCCTGCTCGTAACTGAGTTTCTCGTCCGTCATGTTCGCACTTCCGCTCGAAGCTCACCGTCGGCCAGCCGTACCCGGACGACGTCACCCGTCTCCACCTCGCCGGCCGCGCGGACCACATGGCCGTCGGCCCGCTGCACGATCGCGTACCCGCGCTCCAGCGTCGCTCGCGGCGACAGCGCCCGCAGCCGGGCCAGGGTGTGCCGCAGATCGTCGTCGGCGCGGCCCAGCCGCTGCTCCAGGCTGCGCGTCGCCCTGTCCCGCAGCCCCGTCACCTCGGTGGCCCGCTGGTCCACCAGCACCTCGGGGCGGGCCAGCACGGGCCGGGACCGCCAGGACTCCAGCCGGTGCGCCTCCCGGTCCACCAGGGCGATCACCGCGCGGTCGAGCCGGCGGCGGGCCTGCTGGATCAGCGTCGTCTCCTCGGTCAGGTCGGGCACGATCCGCTTGGCCGCGTCGGTCGGGGTGGACGCGCGCACGTCGGCCACGTAGTCGATCAGCGGCGCGTCGGTCTCGTGCCCGATCGCGCTGACCACCGGGGTACGGCAGCCGAACACGGCCCGGCACAGCGCCTCGTCGGAGAAGGGCAGCAGATCCTCGACGCTGCCGCCGCCGCGCGCCAGCACGATCACGTCCACCGTGTCGTCGTTGTCGAGCACCTTGAGCGCGTCGATGATCTGCGGCACCGAGGTCGGGCCCTGCACCGGCACGTTGATCACCCGGAAGTCGACGGACGGCCAGCGTCGGCGGGTGTTCATCAGCACGTCGCGCTCCGCCGCGGAGGCCCGGCCGGTGATCAGCCCGACCCGCTGCGGCAGGAACGGCAGCCGGCGCTTGCGCTCGCGGGCGAACAGGCCCTCGGCGCCGAGCAGCTTCTTCAGCCGTTCCAGCCGGGCCAGCAGCTCACCGATGCCGACCTGGCGGATCTCGTCGGCGCGCAGGCTCAGCGAGCCCCGCGCCGGATAGAACTCGGGCTTGGCGTGCAGCGTGACCCTGGCACCCTCGGCGAGGTCGGGCGCGCCGGCGTCGAGGACGTCGCGGTGGGCGGTGACGGTGAGGCTGAGGTCGGCCGACGGGTCCCGCAGGGTGAGGAACACCACGCCGCTGCCGGGCCGGCGGCTGATCTGCGCGACCTGGCCGTCGACCCACACCCAGCCCAGCTTGGCGACCCAGGCGCCGATCTTCTGGCTGACGACACGGACGGGCCACGGCTCGTCGGCGCTGGACTTCGCGGGCGCGCTCGGTTGCTCGGGCTGGCTCACCCGGCCAGCCTACGGGCGGGTCACTTCCGCCCGCCGCCGTGGTGCTTGCCGGCCCGGCGTGCCATCGCCACCAGCACCAGCACGATCAGGCCCGCGTACCCCCAGAAGAGCAGATCGGCCGCCAGCTGCGGGCTGTCGACGTGCCAGCCTCCGCCGTCGTGGCGGCCCAGGAAGGTGAACGGGTAGCCGTGCCGCACCGAGTACGCGGTCATGCAGCACACCGCGTCGTTGGCCGGCAGCGCGCTGACGAGCATGCCGCCGGTCAGCACCAGGCCGAAACCCGCGTAGCCCGCCGGCCCGGTCCCGGCGGCGCCCCAGCCGAACGAGATCAGCAGCAACCCGCCGACCAGGAGCAGGGTGTGGAACAGCAGGTACGCGCGGTCGGGCATCCGGTCCAGCTCGGCGAGCACGTTCAGGATCGCGATGGCCACGCTGAACCAGCCGACGAGCAACCGCAGCCCGGCGCCGAACGAGCCCCAGAGGCCGGGCACCTCGTCGCCGGCTGCCGGGCGGCCGGTGGCCGAACCGACGCCGCCCACCGCGCTCATCGCCCGAGTATCGCGCCGGCAGCCTCGCTACGTGCGGAAACGCGGCTTGTCGATCATGAATGCAGCGCGGGGTCCGGGATCTGCGCCGGGCGGCGGACCAGCCCGGCGGCCACCACCAGCAGCAGCCCGACGAAGGCCCAGAAATACAGGTCGGCGGCGAGGTTGACCGCGTCGACCTGCCAGGCCGACTGCTCGGCGACCTGCCGGGCGGTCGCCGCATCGCCACCGAGCCCGGCCCGCGAGACCCAGGCGGACGGCCAGCCCCGGCTCGCTATGTACGCCCACATCCCGCCGAGCTGAGTGCTCTCCGAGATCACGCCGGCGAGGGTGCCGCCCAGCGCCGCCGCGATCGTCGCCGCCGCGGTGGCCTGTCCGGGCAGCCGTACGCGGTGCGGCATGAGCAGCACCAGGCCGCCGGCCGCCAGCACCACGCCGACGATCATGTCGGTCACCGGCCTCGGCGCACCCAGGTTGAGCAGGATCCAGGTCAGCCCGCCGACGAGGCTCACCGCGCCGAGCACTCCCCGTACGGCGGCAACAGCCCGGCCCCGCATCGTCTGTCTTGTCGCATCCACCGCACGAGTATGCCGTGCGGTACGCACCACAGGCCTCGGCGGCGATCCGCCAGGCTGCCCGGTGCACGTACCATGGCCGGGTGACTGCCGACTCGACCAGCCCAGTTCGCAAGCGTGTGCTCCTCGCCAAGCCGCGGGGTTACTGCGCGGGCGTCGACCGCGCCGTGCAGACCGTCGAGGAGGCGCTGACGCTCTACGGCGCCCCGGTCTACGTCCGCAAGCAGATCGTGCACAACAAGCACGTCGTCACCACGCTGGAAAGCCGCGGTGCGATCTTCGTGGAGGAGAACGAGGAGGTCCCCGAGGGCTCGACCGTCGTCTTCTCCGCCCACGGGGTGGCGCCCGAGGTGCACGAGCAGGCCCGCGAACGCAACCTCAAGGCGATCGACGCGACCTGCCCGCTGGTCACCAAGGTGCACCACGAGGCGAAGCGGTTCGCCGCCGAGGACTACGACATCCTGCTCATCGGGCACGAGGGTCACGAAGAGGTCGTCGGCACCGCGGGCGAGGCGCCGGCGCACATCCAGCTCGTCGACGGCCCGGAGGACGTGGAGAACGTCGTCGTCCGCGACCCGGCCAAGGTCGTCTGGCTCTCCCAGACCACGCTGTCGGTGGACGAGACGATGGAGACCGTCGCCCGGCTCAAGACCCGGCTGCCGCTGCTGCAGTCGCCGCCCAGCGACGACATCTGCTACGCCACCTCCAACCGCCAGCACGTGATCAAGGAGATCGCCCCGGAGTGTGACGTGGTGATCGTGGTCGGCTCCACCAACTCGTCGAATTCGGTGCGCCTGGTCGAGGTGGCGCTCGGCGCCGGCGCGCGGGCCGGCCACCTGGTCGACTACGCCTCCGAGATCAAGGACGAGTGGCTGACGGGCGCGACGACCGTGGGCGTCAGCTCCGGCGCCAGCGTGCCCGACGACCTGGTCATGGAGGTGCTCGCGCACCTGGCCGAGCACGGCTTCGGCGAGGTGACCGAGTTCACCACCGCCGAGGAGCGGCTGACGTTCTCGCTGCCGCAGGAGCTGCGCCGCGACATGAAGGCAGCAGCCGCGCTAAAGAAGGCGGCGGCTGTCGTCGAGTAACTCCGGGGCCTGGGGCTGGCGCGGGGTCAGCTCCACCTGGATCGGCGCCGCCAGCTCGTCGTCGGAGACGCCCATCTCGGCCAGCTTGCGGGCGCTGACCAGCACCCGCGACTCCAGCGAGCCGACCGCCCGGTTGTACGCCGTCACCGCCCCGCTCAGCGAACTGCCCAGCTTGCCGACGTGGTCGCCCAGGGTCGACAGCCGGTCGTACAGCTCGCGGGCCAGGCTGTGCACCGCCAGCGCGTTGTGCGCCAGCGCCTCCTGGCGCCACGAATATGCCACCGTGCGCAGCAGCGCGACCAGGGTCGCCGGGGTCGCCAGCACCACGTTGCGGGTGAACGCGTGCTCCATCAGCGTGGCGTCGCGCTGCAGGGCCGCGTCCAGGAACGGATCGGCCGGCACGAAGAGCACCACGAAATCCGGCGTCTGGTCGAAGGCCGTCCAGTATGCCTTCGCCGACAGCGCGTCCACGTGCCCGCGCAGCACCCTGGCGTGCTGGTCCAGGTGGGAGTCGCGGGTGCGCTCGTCGCGGGCCTCCATGGCCGACAGATAAGAGTCGAAGGGCGCCTTGGCGTCGACCACCACGGATCGCCCACCGTGCAGGCGCACCAGCATGTCGGGGCGCACGCCCTGGTGGTCGGTCGACCCGGTGACCTGCTCGGCGAAGTCACAGTGCTCCAGCAGGCCGGCCGCCTCGACGATGCGCCGCAGCTGGTGCTCACCCCAGCGGCCCCGCACCTGCGGGGCGCGCAGCGCCGCGACCAGCTGCTTCGTCTCGGTCCGCAGCTCGCCGGAGACCGCGCCCATCGAGCGGACCTGCTCGCGCAGCTCTGCATACGCGTCCACCCGGTCGCGTTCCAGCTCGGTCACCCGCTGCTCGTAGCGGCGCAGCGTCTCGTGCAGCGGGGCGACCGCGCGGGCGACCGCCTCCTGCGACTGGGCCGTCGCCTCGTAGGACAGTGACCGCAGGGACTGCTCGAGCCGGCCCTCGCCGTCGCGGCCCGCCTGCAGGGTCGCCTCGAGCCTGGCGATGTCGGTGGCGGCGCGCAGTCGCGCGGCCAGCCAGCCGAGCGCGGCCCCGACCCCCAGACAGATGAACACCACAGCGAGCGTCGAGAAGGTCACCCTCGGAGCTTGCCAGAGGGGTATGACGAGATCGGCGAGGGTACCGTCGAGAGATGAAGGTGTTTCTGCTGCTGGTTGTCATCATCGTCGTCGTTCTAGCGATCATCGTGGCCACCCGGCGGAGCGGTGCGGCGCGCCAGCAGACCCGGCTCGAGGACGCCCGCGCCGAGGCCCAGCGCTGGTACGAGCGCCTCGGCGGACAGGTGCTGAACCTGCACGGCGACGACCCGGCGGCCCGGCAGGCGCTGTCCGACGCGAGCGAGCGGTACAACGCCGCCGGCGGGCAGTTGCAGCAGGCCAAGTCGGTGCGGCAGTTCGAGCTCGCCCGGGAGTCGGCGCTGGAGGGCCTGGCGTACGTGCGCGCGGCCCGGACCGCGATGGGCATCGACCCGGGCCCGGAGTTGCCGCCGCTGGCCAGCGCGCAGGGCGCCGGTCAGATCACCCGGGAGCGCGAGGTCAGCGTCCAGGGCCACCAGTACCGGGCGGGCCCGCAGCCCGGCGCCGAGACTCCTTACTACTACCCGGGCGGCCGGGTCCAGGGCCGGTCGGTGCCGTCGGGCTGGTATTCGACGCCGGTCTGGAAGACGGCGCTGGGCGCGGGCGCGGGAGTGCTCGGCGGCATGCTGATCTTCGATGCGCTGCTCTCGCCGGGCTTCGGCGACATGGGCTACGGCGACGGCTACCAGGACGGCTTCCAGGACGCGGCCGGCGGCGACTTCGGCGGAGACGGCGGGGGCGACCCCGGCGGCGACGCCACCCAGGCCGGCGACTTCGGTGGCGGCGGTGGCGACTGGGGCGGCGGCGACTTCGGTGGCGGCGACTTCGGCGGCGACTTCTGACGGCAGGTGGCCGCGTCGCTCCGGGCGTGCGGCGCCGGTTTAGTGCATGCGGCGGGCTAGCTCCCGGCGCAGCGCCCGGGGCCCGGGCCACACCTGGGTGAGATCCGCGGTGAAGGCCGGGCGGCCCAGCGGGTCCGCCTCGTCGTCGCGGATCGCCGGCCAGCCCTCGTCCTCGCCCGCGACCGGATGCACCCGGTCCAGGTCGACCGGGGTGACGTCCAGCACCGTGCGCAGGCCGTCCCGGCGTACCACCACGTGGTCGATGTCCGGCCAGGCCAGCAGCACCGGGTCGCTGCCCTGGGCGGCCAGTTCGAGGCCGCCGGAGGACGCCCGCACCCAGGTGCTGAGCGCCGACCGGGAGGACAGGGCGTAGCCGCCGGCCACCAGGACCGCGACCACCGCGCCCTGCGCGAGCGTGGACCACCAGGGGTCGTCCGGGCCGCCCAGGAAGAGCGCGACCAGCGGGGACACGATCACGTAGGCGACCAGCAGGGTGCCGGACAGCACGGCGAACGTGCGCCACGGCGACGACCGGAAGAGCACCCCGTCGTCTGCCGGGGCCTCGACCTCGTCGGGCGGGATCGACATGCCCCCTATGCTGCCGTGCCGACGGTCGCCGTGAGAGGAGAACCGGGCTCAGAAGGCGCTGGCGATGACCAACTCGGTCGTGCGGTCGGGCAGCATGTCCAGCTTGCCGATCCGGCCCGCCGCCTTCAGGTCGTCCTCGACCAGGGCCAGCCGCTCCAGCACCGCCGCCGGGCCCAGCGCCTCGGCGAGCGGCACCTCCGCCTTCATCGACAGCTTGCGGTCCGACTTGGCCCGGCGGACCTGGCGCAGGGCGTCCCCGGCCAGGTCGAGCAGGGTCGCGTCGCCGTCAGGGGCGACCCGGATCAGCTCGTACTTCGTCGGCCACGTCGAGGTGTGCACCGAGCCGTACCGCCACCACGACCAGATCTCCTCGGTCGCGTACGGCAGGAATGGGGCGAACAATCGCAGCAGCACGGAGAGCCCGGCCGCCAGCGCCGCCCGGGCCGAGTCCCCGCCCGGACCCTCGGCGTACGCCCGGTCCTTGACCAGCTCGATGTAGTCGTCGCAGTACGTCCAGAAGAACGCCTCGCTCACCTGCAACGCGGTCGTGTGGTCGTACGAGTCGAACGCCGCCGTGGCGGTCTCCACCACCTCGGCCAGCCGGGCGAGCACCGCCCGGTCCAGCTCCACGGTCACCGGCCGGCGCAGCGCGTCCGCCGCGCCCAGCCCGAGGGCGAACCTCGACGCGTTGAGCAGCTTGGTGGCGAGCCGCCGGCCGACCTTGATCTGCGCCGGGTCGTACGCCAGGTCGGCGCCCGGGCGCCCGTTGGCCGCCCAGTACCGCACCGCGTCCGCGCCGTTCTGCACCAGCAGGTCCATCGGGGTGACGACGTTGCCCTTGGACTTCGACATCTTCTTGCGGTCGGGGTCGAGGATCCAGCCGGAGAGCACCGCCGTGCGCCACGGCAGGGTGTCGTGCGCGAACTCCGACCGCACGATCGAGTAGAACAGCCAGGTCCGGATGATCTCCTGGCCCTGTGGCCGCAGGTCCATCGGGAAGACCCGCTGGAAGAGCTCGTCGTCACTGCCCCAGCCGCCGACGATCTGCGGGGTCAGCGACGAGGTGGCCCAGGTGTCCATGACGTCCGGGTCGGCGGCGAAGCCACCCGGCATGCCCCGCTGCGCCTCGCCGAAGCCCGGTGGACACTCCGACGACGGGTCGACCGGCAGCGCCGCATCATCCGGTATGAGAAGCTTGTCGTAGTCCGGCTCGCCAGCGTCGTCGAGCCGGTACCAGACCGGGACGGGCACGCCGAAGAACCGCTGGCGGCTGATCAGCCAGTCCCCGGTGAGGCCGTCGACCCAGTGCTCGTAGCGGTGCGACATGTGCGGCGGGATCCAGGTGAGCTCCTCGCCGCGGGCCAGCAGCCGGTCCCGCAGCTGCCGGTCGCGGCCGCCGTTGCGGATGAACCACTGCCGGCTGGTGACGATCTCCAGCGGGGAGTCGCCCTTCTCGTAGAACTTGACCGGGTGGGTGATCGGCCGTGGCTCGCCGAGCAGGTCGCCGCTCTCGGTCAGCAGCCGGACGATCTCCCGCCGGGCCGCGTTGACGGTCAGCCCGGCGAACGGCGCGTACGCCGCGGCGGGCACCCCCGGCGGCCGGTCCGGCAGGAACCGGCCGTCCCGGCCGAGCGCCACCCGGGTCTGCAGCCGCAGGTCACGCCACCAGATGACGTCGGTCAGGTCGCCGAAGGTGCAGACCATCGCGATGCCGGTGCCCTTGTCGGGCTCGGCCAGCGGGTGGGCGTGCACCGGCACCTCGACGTCGAAGAACGGGGTGCGCACGGTGCTGCCGGCCAGCGGATGCCCCGGCGGGCAGACCAGCGCCACGCAGGCCGGCAGCAGCTCGGGCCGGGTCGTGTCGACCTCGACCGGTCCGTCCGGGCCGTGAAAACGCAGCCGGTGGTACGCGCCGGGCCGCTCCCGGTCCTCGACCTCGGCCTGCGCGACGGCGGTGCGGAAGCCGACGTCCCACAGCGTCGGCGCCTCCGACGTGTACGCCTCCCCGCGCGCGAGATTGTCGAGAAAGGCCCGCTGCGAAACGGTCTGCGCCCGAGCCCCGATGGTCGTGTAGGTCAGCGCCCAGTCGACCGACAGCCCGAGCCGCCGCCACAGCGCCTCGAACACCTTCTCGTCCTCGACGGTCAGCCGGCCGCACAGCTCGACGAAGTTACGCCGGGACACCGCGAGCGCCTGCTTGGGCGGCGCGGCGGGCGGCTGCCACTGCGGGTCGTACGGCAGCGAGGGGTCACAGTAGACGCCGTAGACGTTCTGCACCCGGCGCTCGGTGGGCAGCCCGTTGTCGTCCCAGCCCATCGGGTAGAAGACGGTCTTGCCCCGCATCCGCTGGAAGCGCGCGACGGTGTCGGTGTGCGTGTAGGAGAAGACGTGCCCCATGTGCAGCTCGCCGGAAACGGTCGGCGGCGGGGTGTCGATCGCGTACACGCTGGCGCGCCCGGCTACCGAACGGTCGAACCGGTAGGTCCCCTCGTCCTCCCAGTGGGAGGCCCATTTGTCTTCCAGTCCGTCGAGGGTCGGTCGGTCGGGCATCCGGCCGCTAGCAGGCTCCGTCATGCGGCCAGCGTAGGGGTGTCACCGGCGCGCTGCCAGGCACTTTAACGTGGCGTGGCGGCGCGCCGGCGACTCCGGTCAGAACAGCGGCGCGCGGCCCTTGTAACCGGTAGCCAGCTGGACGCCGCCGAGGAGGGTCTTGCCGTTGCCCCGGTAGAGGATCAGGCTGCCGGGCGTCTTGAGGACCGCCGCCACGTCGGGATACCCGTCCCGGTCGAAGTCGCCGACGCCGATCAGGTCGCGCTTGTTGTTCCAGCCCGTCCCGATCTGCTTCTTGGCGGCGAGGGTGCCGCCCTTGCGGCCGGGGTAGAGGAACAGCTTGCCGGTCGAGGCCTGGCGGGCGACCAGGTCCGGGTAGCCGTCGCGGTTGAAGTCCGCGACGCCGGCCAGCTCGTTCATCGTGTTCCAGCCACCCGTGGCGATCCGCTTGGGACTGCCCAGCTTGGTGCCCTTCTTGCCCGGGTAGAGGTAGAGGTCTTTGCCGCCGGTCTGGGCGGCGACCAGGTCGGGGTAGCCGTCCTTGTTCAGGTCGCCGATCGCGGCGATCTCGCGCATCTTCTTGAACTTCTTCCAGAGCAGCTTGCGGGTGCCGAGCGAGCCGTTGCTCCGGCCCGGGTAGAAGTACAGATCGCCGGTGCTGGACACGCGGGCGACCAGGTCGGTGTAGCCGTCGCGGTTCAGGTCGCCGATCCGGACGATCGAGTTCATCGACCCCCACCCCCGCCCGATGCTGCGGCGGGCCTTCTCGTCGGCGTAGCTGCCGTTGCCCGGGTAGAGGAACAGGTTGCCCGTGCTCGACGTCCGCGCCAGCACGTCGGACCAGCCGTTGCGGTTGAAGTCGGCCAGCTTGGCGGCGGGCAGCGGGGCGAAGTCGACCAGGTTGCTGTCGATGTTGATGGTGACGCCACCCCACGTCTCCTTGTGGCCACCGATGTACTGCTTCATCCGGCGGTGCGGCGACCAGTAGGCGGCGGGCAGCCCCGCGTCGTTGAGCGTGGCGACCTTGTCCCAGCGGGCGAAGTCCAGGTAGTCGGGGCGGACGTAGCCGGGGGCGGCGTAGTTGGTGACCTGATCGGCGACCCCGGACCCCATGCTGCTGTAGAAGCCGGACAGGTAGCCGAGGTCGTGCAGCTTGGCGCTCCAGGCACCCATGAACGCGAGGACGGCCTTGCGACAGGCGGCGTCGGTGGTCCGGTATGCCTCCATGTCGTAGATCAGCACGCTCTGCGCGGCCAGGCCCAGCGCGCGCGCCTGGGCGACGGCGTCCTGCGCGGAGCTGGCGCCCTGGGCGGCGGCCTTGGCGTTGCTGATCAGGTTCTTCTTCGTCGTCGTGGTGCAGGCGGACTGGGGCCCGACGTAGAGCGGTAGCAGGTGCCAGCCGGCCGCGACCTGGGTGCGCACCCAGTCGGCGGTGAGGTTCTTCTGCGTGCAGCCCCGGTTGTTGCCGCCGATGTAGATGCCGATGCCCCGGTAGGGCGACGCCGTCCGCCACGCTGCCATGGTTTCGGTGGACGGCGCCGTGCAGGCGTCGAAGGCCTTGCCCGAGAAGGTGCCCGGCTGCACGGTCGGCGTGATGCTGGCGGTGATCTTCGCATCAGCCTGGGCGAGCGTCAGCGTCGAGAGCAGGAGGACCGCGGCGCCGAACGCTACGCCGACGACTCGCTTGCGATGAATCGGCGCCATTTTGCGCATGAAGACCTTTTCTCGACCAACGACAGGGGACGTCCGACCTAAGCAAAAGATCAGCGCCGCCGGCACCGCCGAACAGCCGATGTCCGGTGTCGAACAGTCATTCCCATCACTGCGCCGGGCCGCTTTCGTGCCCCAGTAGCCAGGTCTTCACGCCCAGTCCCCAGCGATAGCCGCGCAGCGTCCCGTCCGTGCCGACCACCCGGTGACACGGGACGAACAACGCGGCGGCGTTGCGCGCGCAGGCCGCCGCCGCGGCCCGGATGGCGGCCGGTCGGCCGGCCAGTTCGGCGTATCCCGCGTAGGTCAGCGGCGAGCCCGGCTTGATCTCGCGCATCACCTGCCAGGCGTGCGCCGTGAACGGCCCGCCGGTCCGCTGCTCGACCGGCACCGAGTCCAGCGCGGCGAGGTCACCGTCGAGATAGGACCGGACCACCGCGCCGATCGCACCCGCGTCGGCGGCGGGCCGCGTCTCCTCCCGCAGCGCCGGGTGTACGAGGGCGAGCAACGCCTGCACGTCCGTGGTGAACCCGCTGGCCCGCACCGCGCCGTCCGAGCTGACGACGTAGGTGAAGGGTCCGGTTGGGGTGTCGAGGGTCGAGTGCCACATCATGCTGATCTCCAGAGTCTCATCAGGGCATAGGAGCGCCAGGGCCGCCAGCGTTCGGCGTGCGCGGCCAGCGCCTTGGGGGAGTCGGGCAGGCCGAGCGCTCGCGCGCCGCGCCGGACCGCCACGTCGGTGGGGAGCAGGACGTCGGGGTCGCCGATGGCCCGCATGGCCACGTAACCGGCGGTCCAGGCGCCGACGCCGGGCAGTTCGAGCAGCCGCGCGACGGATTCCTCGCGATCGGCGCCGGGTTCGAGGTCGAGCTTGCCGTCCGCGATGGCCTGGGCCAGCGCCCGGATGCTCTCCCGGCGCGCGGCCGGCATCCGGAACGCGGCGTCGGGCAACTCGGCAACGGTCGCCGCGGCCGGAAAGCCGCGCAGCTCACCGGGGGCGGTGGGGGTCAGCATCCGGCTCAGCGTCTGGCGGGCCCCGGCGACCGAGACCTGCTGGCCGACGATCGCGCGCACCGCCAGCTCGAAGCCGTCGACCGCGCGCGGTACCCGTACCCCCGGCTCGGCCCGCACCGCGGCAGCCAGCGCGGGATCGGCACCCAGCATGCCGTCGACGGCGACCGGATCGGCGTCCAGGTCGAACAGCCGCCGGCAGCGGGCGACCGCGGGCGCGAGATCGCGGACGTCCGCGAGCCGCAGTGTCGCGGCGACCCACCGGTCGCCCGGCGTGAGCGCGACGGTCGCGCTCCCGTGCGGCAGATTCAACCCCCGCCGGTACGTCGTGACGTCGCACTCCTCGATGCCGGGCAGGGCCCGGGCGGCCAGGAATCCGAGCAGCGCCCCGGCGTGCAGGGGTGCCCGGAACGCCAGCCGCAAGCTGATCGTGCCCGCCTCCGGCTGCCGGGCGACCCGGCGTTCCCGCAGCGCGCTCGGCGACCGCGCGTACACCTCGAGGATCGTGTCGTTGAATTGCCGCACGCTGCCGAAACCCGCGGCGAACGCGATCTCGGCCAGGCCGAGATCGGTCGTCTCGATCAGGATGCGCGCGGTCTGCGCGCGCTGCGCCCGGGCCAGCGCCAGCGGCCCGGCGCCGAGCTCGGCCGTGAGCAGCCGGTTGAGGTGCCGCTCGGTGTAGCCGAGCCGGCTCGCCAGGCCGGGCACGCCGTCGCGGTCGACGACGCCGTCGGCGATGAGCCGCATGGCCCGGCCGACCAGGTCCGCCCGCAGGTCCCACTCCGGTGACCCGGGCGCCGCGTCGGGCCGGCACCGGCGGCAGGCGCGGAAGCCGCCCCGTTGCGCGGCGGCGGCGCTGGGATAGAAGGTGACGTTCTCCCGTTTGGGGGTGATCGCCGGACAGGACGGCCGGCAGTAGATCCCGGTGGTACGGACCGCCGTGTAGAACCAGCCGTCGAACCGCTGGTCACGGCTGTCGACGGCCCGATAGCACCGTTCGAAGTCCAACTCCATGGCACCGAGTCTGCGCCCCGGGGTGCCCTGTTGGCTGGCGGGATTCGGACATGAGCGTGTGGCCCGTATGCTTCCGGCTGTGATCAGTGCGAGGCAGCGGCTGTCGATCGGCTCCCCACCCGTGCAGAAGGCATTCGGCGTCGGGTTCGGCGGGTTCTTCGCGGTGGCCGGCGCGGCGTTCGCGCTGCTGCCGCTCGTGGTGGACGGCTGGCTGCAGAACGCGTTCGGCGCGGACGAGTCCTGCCCGACCTCGTCGGAGATCTCCGGCATCCCGCCGGAGCTGCTGCCCCCGTCGGTGCGCGAATGCGTGTCGAACGGCAGCTGGTTCAACGACGGCGACGGCTTCGGCGCGATGCGCCTGATCGGCCTGCTGGGCATCCCGTTCCTGCTGATCGGGGTCTACCTGGCGCTGAGTGCCCTGCGCACGGCTGCCTGGCTGGAGGGAACGAAGGCGACGGTGCGCGGTGCGGTCCGCACCCGCACGGTGGACCTCGCGACGGCGACGATCACGGCGGGCGCGACGACCTACCGCCGCAACCGTGACACGACCCGCGAGTCGACAGAGCAGGCACCGACGCTGATCGCCAAGGACCCGGCGACCGGCCGCGGCATCACGATCCCCCTGCACGGGGTGGGCATGGCCCAGCTTCCCCCACCGGAGCTGCGGGCGCTGGCCGAGGCGCTGAGCCCGAACCAGGACCGCGACGCCCGCAACGTGGCGGCCCAGCTCCGCGCCATGGCCGACAACCCGCTGGGGCTGACCAGCCGCTAGAGGTACTTCAGGAAGATGCGGCACTCGTCCGGCAGGAGGATCACCCTGCCGTCCTTGACGTCCTCGCGGACCGTCTCCAGCAGGCCGTGCGCCCATTCCCGGTAGCCCAGGCGCTGGTACAACCGCGCGGCCCGGGGGTTGTCCACGTCGACGCCGATGGCCACTCGCCGGTGGTGCATGCGCCGCAGCTCGCCTTCGGCGGCGGCGACGAGCTTGGTGCCCACGAGGCGGCGCTGCACCGGCTCGTCGACCATGAGCTTGTGCAGCATCGGGACCTTGCCCAGGTGCTGGATGATGGCCGACTCCAGGGCCGGTTCGGTGGACACGTACACCGCGCCCACCGCGCGGTTTCCCACCTGGGCGACCAGCAGCACCCCCTGGCGGTGCGACCGTTCGCGGTAGTAGGCGTACGCGGCCGGCCCGAACGTGCGGCCCAGCCGGTCGATGTCGCCGGGGACCGCGGGCGCGATGCGTAATCCGTCCAGGCCCCCCACGGGATCATCGTGCCCGCCGGCGGGCTTTCCGTCACCCCGAGGCCGGCGTCCACTGTGGGGGTGGGACGCCGACCCGCCGTCGGAGAGGCCGGCCACTATGTGGACATCACGAGCGCGGCGACCAGCATGACCACCAGGACTCCGGTCAGCAGCAGGGCGCCGAGCGCGGCGAACGCCGCCTTGACGACCTCCTTGAACGGCGCCAGCATGCCGCCGAACAGCCGCACGATCACAGCCATGACCACGAGCATGCAGACGATCAGGGCGCTCAGCACGCCGGCGGGGTCGTCCTGGCCGGCGGCCACGACGAGGGATGCATCGGTCGGATGAAAGGCTGATTTTGCCAACAACGAGCCCAGGGTTAGGGTGACCACGGCGACTTCTTTCTGCGGGAAGCGGAAGTGGGAGTGCCTTGACCACACCCTCGGCGGCCACCGAGGGTGTTGTCGTCTTCGCGGGGGTAATGCGGTGGTGCGCGCGGGAGCCGAGGCGGGCTCTGTCGGCCGGAAACCATGAGATCTCCTTCCGCAGCTATCCGACGTAACGGTTCAGATAACTTCTGCCTTTAAACTAAACTTCAGTCCTGAACTGAAGCAAGATACTGGCCGAACGAGTGTGCAGTGCTAGGGGCGGACGCGGCTTTCGTGGGTATTCCGCCGCCTCGGCGTTCACCGCGGAGGAAAATTCAGTGGGGAACTGAAGTGTGGACTGAAGGACCAGCCATGGTGGAAGGCGGCAAGCGGCGGCTTGGCGAACGTCTGCGCGCCCTGCGGGAGAGCGGCATCAGCGGCGAGCCGGTCACCCAGGGTGTGGTCGCCGGCGCCTTCAAGAAGAGCGTCCCGCTGGTCTCCTCCTGGGAGAAGGGCAAGGCGGTGCCGTCGGAGGAATGGCTGAACGCCTATGCCCGGTTGTTCGCCAGCCCGCGCTCATACGTCGACGGACATCCCCGGCTGTTGCCCCTGGAGGATCTCCACGACGAGGAACTGGATCGCTTCGAGCAGCTCTTCCGGGAGCTGATGCAGCTGCGTTCGGTCTCCGTCCCGGTCGGCGCGCCCGCGGCGCCGCAGAACGACGAGCTGACCACCCGTTCGCCCTGGGAAGGCATGTGGCACTTCGCCGACCGGTCGCCGATCACGCTGGTGTGCGCGCGGCTGCCCGCCGAGCTGCGGGCCAGCGAGGCATACACCTCGCCGGAAAGCCCCGACTATGTCGAGCTCTACGCCTACTCCGACCTGGACGCCCTGATGGAGCTCTACGGTCACGTCTACGCCGCGAACCCCGGCGTGATGGTGCACCGCAAGCTCGCCGACGAGCTGAACCAGAGCGACGTCACCAACCACCTCGTCCTTCTGGGCGGCGTCGACTGGAACCCCATGACGCGCCGGGTGATGAAGTCGTTGGACCTGCCAGTCGCCCAGGACCGGCGCGAGGGAAATGATCCGGACGTCGGTTCCTTCCGTGTACGTGATGAGAACGGCAGCTCGACGGTCTTCCGTTCGAAACTGGAGGGTGCGGCGCCGGATCAACGGCTCACCGAGGACGTCGCGCAGTTCTGCCGAGCACCGAACCCGTTCAACCGGAAGAGGTCGGTCACCATCTGCAACGGCAACTACGGGCGAGGCACCTACGCCGCCGTACGGACGCTGACCGACCCGCGCTTCCGTGACCGCAACCGGGCCTACATCGAGCAGCGGTACCGGCCCGAGGACGCGTACAGCATCCTGGCCCGGGCGAACATCGTGGCCGGCGAGGTCATCACCCCGGACTGGACGCGGGACGGCACCGTACTGCACGAATGGTCGAACGCGGCATGACCGCGGCGCTGCAGCGATCCGCCGGGCGGGCCGTCGGGCACCGCTACTCCCACGGCCACCTGCTGTCGCACCCGCAGGAGGTGGTGCCCGGCGACGTGCCGGCGATCGTGGTGCCGACGATTCGCTATCCGGCCGGCATGCGTGACTCGCTGCGGCTGGCGCGTGAGCTGAACCGGCCGGTGGTCGCCATGTGCAGCCGGTGGTCCGACGCGGAGGTCGTGCGCAAGGAGGCCGAGCTACTCGACGCCCCGGTGATCGCGGTGGACGTCTCCGGCGTCACCACCTTGCCGACCTTCGCCTGCGACGTCCTGCTCGCGGGGCAGCGGAAGCTGAGGCGCGCCACCGACGTCAGCGTCAAGCGCAACCTGGGGCTCGCGCTGGCCCGGATGATGCGCTGGCCGCACGTCGCCTTCCTGGACGACGACATCACCGGGCTGCAGGCCGACACCCTCCGCAAGGCCGGTGGCCTGCTGCGGGACTACAACGTGTCGGCGATGCGCAACGTGGGCTACCCGGACAACTCGGTGGTCTGCCACGCCCGCCGTGAGGTCGGCCTGCCGCAGGACGTCTTCGTCGGTGGCGGCGCCATGGCGGTGCGGGTCAACGCCCGCACCCCGTTCTTCCCGACGGTCTACAACGAGGACTGGCTGTTCCTGGTCGGCCGGCGCAACGTCGAGCAGGTCGCGGTGCACGGCCGGGTCAGCCAGCAGCCGTACGACCCGTTCCTGTCGCCGGAGCGGGCCCGGTCCGAGGAGTTCGGCGACTGCCTGGCCGAGGGCCTGTTCTCGCTGTCGGATCTCGAGCGGCCCATGCAGGCGGCCGACGAGCGGTTCTGGCGGGCGTTCCTCGACAACCGGATCGCCATGATCGACGACATCCTGGCCCGGCTCCGGCGGCAGCGCCGGGACGAACGCGGCGCCCGCATCGTCGAGGCCCTGAAGGTCGCCCGCGGCCGCTGCCAGATCATCGATCCGGCGTTCTGCGTGGCCTACCTGCGGGCCTGGCAAGCCGACCTCGACGTCTGGAAGCGGTACCAGAGCGGCCTGCCCGCGTACGACGACCCGGTCGCGGCCTTCGCCGCCCTCGGGCTCAAGGCGTACGTGCACCGGCCCGCCCCGTAGACTGGCCTGTCGTGAGCCTTACCATCGGAATCGTCGGCCTGCCCAACGTCGGCAAGAGCACCCTCTTCAACGCCCTGACCAAGAACGACGTGCTCGCCGCGAACTACCCGTTCGCGACGATCGAGCCCAACGTCGGCGTGGTCGGGCTGCC
>Ga0307516_10004423_pt1 | contig 17364 bp, 6 predicted proteins | sample 19_EM_MG_FD_203310 | JGI IMG/M metagenome (GOLD analysis project Ga0307516, IMG submission 203310) | Populus trichocarpa ectomycorrhiza microbial communities from riparian zone in the Pacific Northwest, United States - 19_EM | ecosystem: Host-associated > Plants > Roots > Unclassified | place...
CAAAAACTGAGATGATAACGTTGCCGGATTTTATGGGCCAAAGGACACGTATACAGAAGGTTGTCAGGTTAGGCGTCAATATATACCGGGGATCAGTCTCCATAAATCTATTTCAGAGTGAAATCAGACCTCGAAGTCTACCTTTACAGATACAATGTATCAAAATCAAAACCTTTTGGGTTCGCAAAACGGATCACAATTACAAGTACATTGAATCCATACTATTCTCTTTTCATGCTATGGATATTTTATCTTTATCAGTCAAATATATTTTATTTTAAAAAATTAGAAATATTTTGCTGATATTTTAACTCTTTCTCGTCAATAAAAAATGTGGGGCTATAAAAGGCAAGGAATATCCTTTAAAAAGAGGTTAAATTTTTCTCCACAAAAAAAAAAAAAACCTATTTTAAGGCATTTTTTTAAATTATAACTGTTTTTTTTCCTCAAACGATATTCATTTAATTATTGGAGAGTCTTCAAATACATAAAAAAAAAACCTTTTGCAAATATCAAGTATGATCCACTAGCCACCTCGCCAAGAATTGATGAATCAAATTGTTGTAACAAGAAGATTAACCAAATATCTCAAGTATCATCTTGGCCCACAAGCATATGGGATAAACTCGGACTTCATCAGATATCTAGTTAACTCATCGCTTAACACGAACACGAGCTAAGTGTAAAATCCAGCCTGGAGTTGATTTGATTTAACCCAATCAAAACTTGATTTGAATTTTTTTATCTCAAAATAACATCATTTTGATTATTCTTAAAAAAAAATATTAATCTGAGTTAACTCGGAAGAACCCGTTCAATCTATGATCTGAGCCTTGCACTTAATCAATTCCTGAATCTGGTTTAATAATTATGATTAAAGCGTACTAATTCCTAGATTAGTGATACAATTATAGATTTTTAATTTCTAATTTGATCACGAAATAATTTTGTTTATATATATATATATATATATATTATTTATTGAGTTGTTAATAATACACTTGGATAAATGAAACTTTTGATGCAATGAATATTATAATTCATGAGGTTTTCTTTAACGAAATTTAAGTGAAAAAATATGTAAAAAGTTAATGTATTAATTATTTTTATTATTAAATAAAACTGATTTTCCTTTTTGCTACCAGTGGTTCTATTAAATCGAGAAATGCAAGCGAAGCCTTTTTTTTTTTCCTTCAATTTTTACTGGCAACTTACAATTCTCACTTTAAATAATACCATCGTTTAAATGAAAAATAACTTTTCCCCATAGAAATTAATAGGTTATGCTATATTCACAATTTAATTTATTGTGAAAAAAAATTAAAAGTAATCTTATAAATGTTATGGGTCTGTTTTTACTCTTTAAAGACCAGTTTAATAAATTCATACAACTTAGGGATGAACGCTGATTATGAGTCATTGCCTCCCCAGGCTAGCCTATCTTCTAATTAATTAAAGATAGATACAAAATTAAGGACGCAATTAACTATTATGTGATACTGCTCATAGTTTTCAGCCTTGGCTTGGTGGTCGGCCCGGTCTAAGGTCTGGGTCTCGGGTTTTGACCGGGTCAATTTTTTTTTAAAAAAATCAAAGCGACGTCGTTTTAGTAAAAAAAAAGTCAACGGATCGCAACCGGGTTTTTGGCCGGGTCACGCCGAGTTTTTCCTTCCCCTATTTTTTATTCAACTCAGCCCGGTTCCAACCCCGGGTTAGCTGGGTCCCGGATCGACCCGCCGGGACGAGTCGGGTTTCAAAATCATGATACTGCTGTTTACAAATAGCGAATACACCAGCATACGCGAATTTGTATTTTTCTCACATGATCTGATTTATAATAATAGATATTTATTTAGACTCTGTTTTGTTTTTGTTGTATATATTAAGATCCTATAGATATTGTTTTAATTGCATATGCTAATTAAGACCCTATTAATTTTATTATCTTGTTTACTTAGTTTGATGAACAAATAATTAATTGCAAATCCCTCCTTTTAGTCTTAAACTATTTTTATAAACTAAGATACTGAAATTATCATTTATTGATATTTGTTTAATGTAAGTGTTAATTTTTTTTAATTGCATGTGAACTCAGTTTGTTTGATTCATTTTAGTAAATATCGTATTAGTTCTTAGAGTGATTATCTAGTCTGGCAGAATTCTTATTATTGCTAATTTATTTTTATTTATTGCTTTTTATATAAGAGAAATCATATAAGAAGTAATTAGTCACATTTCATTTATCCAAGATCTATCTTTTCATTGTATAGAATAGATTTGAATAAATGTTTTTGTTTATTTATCATCTTTATTCTTCAATTTAATTCTATTAAATTTTAATGTTTATATATCATTTAGAGTCTTAACCATATTATTACATATAAATATAATGTGTTCTTAAAAAAACCTATAATTAGCACTCAAACTAAAAGTTTTTTTTAATTGAGTTTATAAGATCTTAATCTTTTTTTATTACACTGAAATCAATGTTTAAACATGTTGAGTGACTTAACAGATATGAACACTTGTAAACCCAACCTGTAAACCCCAATCACCATGTTGGTTCAATTATGCTAGAAACCCTTAACATGTCAAACTTAGATGAACTATATAGTTAAACCACCAACCACCTCATCCCTGGTTAATTGTAAGAAATTATAAGTAGAGAGTTATGGGATAAACTATCTCATGATTCAAATATTGCAACTATCATACCTTGTAGGTTACTGCACCTTATAATTGGGCTATTTGTTTAGCCTAGACTTGCTTAACACAAAATAAATGAAGGATGCTACATTATTTATAATGAAGACAACTTCTCTTGCTTCTCCTTTTTAGCGATGTCGAATACTAACTCCTTGCTTTTAGTAATGAGTTATGATTTTGTGTCCTTTTTTTGCAATAACTTTCATCTTATAACTAAAGCAGATATTTATTGTGACAAAGTAATGCCATTCAGATTGAAGAATTAAGAGAAAACATATCAGCGGATGGTTAATTGAATATTCAACAATCAAATAGGGAGAATTATGGAGGGATATGTTTTCTCTTATAACTAAAGCATATATTTATTGTGACAAAGCAATGACATTCAGATTGAAGAATTAAGAGAAAACATATCAGCGGATGGTTAATTGAATATTCAAGAATCAAATAGGAAGAATTATGGAGGGATATGTTGACGATATGTTAGTAAAAAACATGATTTTTGAACACCATCTCTAGACATTGAAGAAGTTTTCTCCGTATTGCTTCAACTCCAAATGAAACTTAACCCTTCCAAATGTGTTTTTGTCATTAAAGGAGAGAAGTTTTTAGGTTTTTTGGTGAGCTTTAAAGGAGTTAAGCTAAACCCAGAAACAATTGAAGCCATACTGAATATGACACCCTTATGGACTGTAAAGGAAGTGCAGTGTCTTACAGGGAGATTGGCTGCTCTCAATAGGTTCATTGCTCGACTAGGGGAACGCACTCAACTGTTCTTCAAAACCTTAAGAAACTTAGCCAAATTTGAGTGGACTGTAGATTGTTAGAAGGCTATTGAAAAACTCAAGATTCATTTGTCATCCCCTAAGATTCCGTCTCAACCAAGGGAGAATAAAGACCTATTCCTTTATCCAGGGGTGGTAAACTTGACAGTAAGTTCTGTTCTGGTAAGGAAAGATGAAGGTATACAGTTCCAGTGTATTACTCTAATCGAATGCTCTATAATGCTAAAACAAGATACCTAAAGGTGAAAAAAGTTGCTCTAGCTCTAATGAGTGCTTCTAGAAAGTTGAAATCATATTTTCAAGCTTATTAAATTATAATATTGATTGATCAACCACTAAGACATATCCTTCACAAACCAAAGTTGTTTGGATGCCTAGTAAAATGAGCTATAGAATTGAGAGAATTTAGGCTTTAATACAAACCTCGAACAGCTATAAAAAGCCAGGCCTTGATAGATTTCATTGTTGAATATTGTTTTGAAAGACACGTGGATACACCTAATCCTTTATCTTTAACGACAAAATCTTCAGTCAAACTAGAGGCTCTAGTAGAACCATTTGTGATGTTTCCCACTTGGAAATTATATATAGATTGTTCTTCCAACATCAATGGAAGTGAAGTTGGGATAATACTTGTCAACCCTAAAGAAAAAATATTTAGACTCTGTTTTGTTTTTGTTATATATATTAAAATCCTATATATATTGTTTTAATTGCATATGCTAAGACCCTATTAATTTTATTATCTTGTTTACTTAATTTGATGAACAAATAAATAATTGCAAATCCCTCCTTTTAGTCTTAAACTATTTTTATAAACTAAGATACTGAAATTATCATTAATTTATTGATATTTGTTTAATGTAAGTGTTAATATTTTTTAATTGCATGTGAACTCAGTTTGTTTAATTCATTTTAGTAAATATTGTATTAGTTCTTAGAGTGATTATCTATAATAGATTTGAATAAATGATTTTGTTTATTTATCATTATCTTTATTCTTCAATTTAATTCTATTAAATTTTAATGTTTAAATATCATTTAGAGTCTTAACCATATTATTACATATAAATATAATGTGTTCTTAGAAAAACCTATAATTAACACTCAAACTAAAAGTTTTTTTTAATTGAGTTTTTAAGATCTTAATCTTTTTTATTACACTGAAATCAATGTTTAAACATGTTGAGTGACTTAACAGATATGAACACTTGTAAACCCAACCTGTAAACCCAATCACCATGTTGGTTCAATTATACTAGAAACCCTTAACATGTCAAACTTAGATGTACTATATAGTTAAACCACCAATCACCTCATCCCTGGTTAATTGTAAGAAATTATAAGCAAAGGGTTGTGGGATAAACTATCCCATGATTCAAATATTGCACATATCAGAGCTTGTAGGTTATTGCACCTTATAATTAGGCTATTTGTTTAGCCTAGACTTTGCTTAACACAAAATAAATGAAGGATGCTATATTGTTTATAATGAAGACAATTTCTCTTGCTTCTTTTTTTAGCGACGTGGACTATTAACTCCTTGCTTTTAGTAATGAGTTATGATTTTGTGTCCTTTTTTTGCAATAACTTTCATCTTATAACTAAAGTAGAGATTTATTATGACAAAGCAATGCCATTCAGATTGAAGAATTAAGGGAGAACATATCAGCGAATGATTAATTGAATATTCAAGAATCAAATTTGGAGAATTATAGATGGATATGTTGACGATATGTTAGTAAAAAACGTGATTTTTGAACAACATCTCTAAACATTGAAGAAGTTTTCTCCGTATTGCTTCAACTCCATATGAAACTTAACCCTTCCAAATGTGTTTTTGTAGTTAAAGGAGAGAAGTTTTTGGGTTTTTTGGTGAGCTTTAGAATTGAGAGAATTTAGGCTTTAATACAAACCTCGAACAACTATAAAAGCCAGGCCTTGATAGATTTCATTGTTGAATGTTGTTTTGAAAGACACTTAGATACACCTAATCTTTTATCTTTAACGACAGAATCTTCAGTCAGACTAGAGGCTCCAGTAGAACCATTTGTGATGTTTCCCACTTGGAAATTATATGTAGATTGTTCTTCCAAAATCAATGGAAGTGGAGTTGGGATAATACTTGTCAACCCTAAAGAAAAAATATTGGAATATAAAGCCCATTTTAAATCCCCAACCATAAACAATATAACAGAACATGTAGCTCTTTTAGCTAGACTACTCCTTGTAGGGGCCTTGGATGCATACTCAATCAAAGCTCATAGTGATTCTCAATTGGTAGTTAGTTAATGCTAGGGAACAAGTGAAACAGGAGAACCAATCATGCATTTGTATCTTTAAGAGGTTCTGCCCTAAAAACTGAAGAAGAAAGCATTTCAATCATCCATATTCCAAGGGGAAACAACTATCGGCATTATCTTTTGACTAAATTAACAATTTTAAATCCTGCTAAGCTTTCTGTCAATGTTTGGGTTAAAGTTCTGGAGAAACCAAGTGTTTGTAAAAAAAAGCTAGTGGTTGTTCCCGTCAATATTGAAAATGATTAGAGAACTTCAATTAAAAACTATATGCTAACATTAGAGCCACCCTCAAACAAAAATAAAAGCCATCCATCTAACTAGATGAGCATCAGGGTATTGTATAATTAACAAAATCTTCTATAGAAGATCAACTTCAACTCTACTATTAAAATGTTTATCCTCAGAAGAAGTCACCTATGTCTTGAAAGAAATATATGAAGGCATATGTGGCTTATATACAGGATCTAGAGCTCTTGCTGCTTAGGCCATACAAGTAGGTTTTTATTGGCCAACTGTACTCTATGACGCCACATAATTAGTGAAGAAATATGATCAATGTCAAAGGTTTGCCTCAGTCCCCCGACAACCATCTGCAAAAGTGATAACCAAAACCTTCCTTTAGCCTTTTAACAATGAGGATGGACATTGTAGGTCCATTCCCTAAAGCCATAAGCAAAAAAAGATTTGTCCTAGTAGCTGTTGATTACTTTACCAAGTAGGTTGAAATAGAGACCCCAACAGAGATAACCACCAATAAAATATTTTAATTCTTTTGGAAGAATATCATATGTCATTTTGGAATTTTTAAATTCTTGATTACAGATAATGAGACGCATTTTAACAACTATAAGATGAGAGAGTATTATCAAAGGCTTCATATTGATCATCGTTTCTCCTCAATATCACATCCTCAAACTAATGATCAAGCTAAATTAACTAACATAATTCTTCTTAAAGGGCTAAAAAAAGATAAAAGAAGCCAAGTCAGAATGGGTAAAGATGTTATATGAAATCTTATGGGCTTATAGAACCATTTAGAAGATGTCTACATGTGAAACCCTTTTTTCTCCTCGCATATGGAATTGAAGCCATGATACCAACTGAGATTGGATGTACCACTCACTGGGTGATCTACTATACCTTGAAAGGCAATGAGCATGATCTTAGAACCAACCTTGACTTCATAGAACAATAACGTCTGACTGCTGTAATTAGAAACGAAGCCTATTGTCATAGCCTAATTTTTGAATTTTCAAATAATAATAATAATAATAATAAAATATAATAATTTGAGAATTGAGTCAAGACCATATAAATTGAAGGTTCGGGACTAATAAGAAGGAAATTATAAATTTGGAAGATAATTTGGCCAAAAATTGAAAGAATTGATAAGTTGGAGACTTCATTAAACTTTTTTTTTTTTTTTTATCAAAATGTAAGTATGTATTATAGATAAAAAAAAAATAGCAAGGGTGGTGACCCAACAAGTTAATATACAGACATGTACAATCTGCCTAAAAGAAAGCCAAAAAGCTAACAAATGCCTAGACAGGCTGCGACCATACAACCATGAATAATTAGTAGGGAACAACCTCCCCACGATAACAAATATAACCTATCAGACAAGTTAGCAAAGAAACCTATTCTATGATAGGTGTATAAAATAATCAGCCTTGAAGTTGATTCCACATATCAATACATAGCTATCATCAAACTTGCATCCCATATGTCTGCCACACGGAAGAACCCGTTTGGACTAGCTACTCGCCCATGCATTGCCTATGCAGCAGCATTGCATGCATCAAAACCAGACCACTTCATTAAACTTTGATTTAATTAATTAATGCAATCAGGGGCTTAATTGAAGAAATATCAAATTTTGGTGTCAACTTGGGTCAAAATTGAAAGAAATTAAATTCTAGGGACTGAAATGAATAGGTGCTGATACTATAGGGGGTTAATTGATTTTTCCAGGGGTAATTTTGAAAGAATTAAAAGTTGAAAAGTTAATTAAGAACTGAATTGATTAAACTTGAAACCAAGAACTGTTTTGTAAATGATGCTGAAATTCAGGGGTCCAATTACAATTAATCCAGGGGTGAAATAAAAAAAAAGATTTTCATGAATAAAGGTCTGATTGCTAAATGGCAGAACTTCAGGGGGCAAATTGTAGATGTTCATTTCAGTAAAAAAAAACAACGCCATTTCTAAACCAATTGTTCATCCTCATCCCAATAAAGACTGGTTCAACCAAAACTGCATCAAATTTGATCCAAAACATGGATGAGATTTATCTTCTAACCATACCTGCTAGTGGCCTCAGTTTCTCTCACCCACATGTTGCTCCTTCGATGCAAGGATTATTCGTCTCTAATAGTCTTGCAATGGCAGGATTGTTGGTGTCCTATTTTCCTCAAATACGGAGGAACGAGCCTTGCTTATCCTCATCCCCAGGATCGTTATCCTGGGAGGGATAAGATGAACCACCTGGGCATTCTCTCGCCCTATAAAAGCCAGAGAAAGGTCGTTCACCAGACGAGGGGGGAAGAAGAGACAAACACATAGAGAGACAAAGAGGATATGAGAGAGGCAGAAAAGAAAGGAACCCAGAAAGCAAAAAAAAAACCCAAAGCAGAGAGAAGGAAGACCAGAAAAGAAACAAAGGAAAATAGAAACAGAGGGGGGGGGGAAGGTAGCATTAGCCAGCTAGCACACCATCATCACCTTCATCTCCTGTGAACTAGGTAAGTTCTTTTCTTTCCCTGGTTTGCAATTTTAATTACCTTCTTATTATGCAAAGCGTGCGTGATTTGATGCTCATGTGCTCACAATTATGGATCACTAGCCTGGGCTAGTGACTAGTCGAATCAAGCCTAGCTCGTACAGTTGGGCTAGATCCAGCCCCCCTTAAAAAAAAGACAAAAAATATTAAGACCAGGCTAGGCCTCAGGATTAATTGGCCCAAATTACTTTGGGCTAAGAATGTGTTTGGCAAAACATACCTTTATGCTCTTTCCCTTTAATTTTACTCTTAATTATTTTGATATTTAGCCAAACAAACCTTTTTGGATATCATAAAATTCTAACAAAATTTGAGGACCCTTTTGGATTTATTTGTGGGTCTCTTATATTTTTTTTATGATTTCACTAAGTATTTGGATTGTAGACTTTTACTGTGAAATGCGAATCTAATATGCGATACATGTTCTTTTTTTTTTGTCTAAAAAAATAATAAAAAGATATGTTTTGTTTTCAATCCAAATTTTATTGATTTATTCACTGGCACCGGAGTCAATAATACCATATTTTTTTGGTTATGTAATATTTACCAACGTCAGAATTAGAAGTATTCATAGTCGAATATTCATTGGCACCAGAGTTATGAATATTTTAAGCAGACCATAAAAAAATAGAATAAAACAAACCCTTAGCAATTTAAGACAAAACCATCAATGCAGTCTACATCAGGTAGGATGCTTAAGAGGTGAATGTATATTCCCTTTTGCGTAACAAGTCCCATGTTATAGAATCTATGTTGACTAGTAATGGTTTCTAGTGACTGTAATACTAGGTGACGACTCCTTAAATCAGACATGTTTCCCCTCTAAGAACAAGATACTAGATATATGTTCTTTCACCATTAAATTTTAAAAGGTCGTCGCAATATCGGGTGTGACACCTACCATCTCAGAACTAACCAGTATCACAATGATAGGTTCAATAATAAAAGATTCAAATTTGAGGATTTGATCCTAAAAAAGCTGGAAGATATAAGTAACAGAAAAGGTAAGGACAAGCTGACCCCAAAATGGAATGGTCCTTTCAGAGTTGTGAGAATAATCAAGGTGAATCCTTATCATTTATAAGATATAGGAATACTTATCATTTATAAGATATAGAAGGGAAAAGTATTCCCTACGCCTGGCATTCAGATCACTTAAAAACTATATTATAATGAGTAGAAAGATGAATATATATTTCTATCTATGAATGTTTAAATATGAATGTATTAGTCATTTTTTCTGTATATTTCTAATCAACTCTCTAATGGATTGTTATGTGGTTTTCCTAGTGCTATTTACACAACTCTCTAGGGGATTGATATGTGGTCTCCTTGTGGGCAGTAGTCCCTTAACTCTTTAAGAGGTTGGTATGTGGTGTCCCAAGTACTATGTGCTTCAACTTTCAAAAGGACTAATATGTGATCTCCCTAAGGGCAGTAGTTCCTCAACTCTTCAAGGGATTAAAATATTATCTTCTTAATGCTATTTGCATAACTCTCTAAGGTATTGGTATGTGGTCTTTCTAGTGCTATTGCACAACTCTTCAAACGATTTGTATGTGGTCTCTTTAAGGGCAATAATCCTTCAACTCTCCAAGAGATAGGTACAAGATCTCCCTAGGGGCAATAGTCCCCACTACCTTCAACATTGCATTTACCCAACATAATCTTCAGCGATGTCCAACGTCTTGGGTCCCATTCTATATTAGCCAACCCTTAAAAACTTGCATGTATACTTGTAGCCGAAAGCCACTTCTCCACTCTAGAAAAGGGGGCAACAACCACATGAACAATACCACACAATATAAACAAGGCCAAAAGTCCATGCTGCTAAACATGGGTGTTGGACCCATGTTGGCTACTTAACCAAACATGGGTGTTGGACCTATGTTGGTTACTTAAGAAAGCCTATCAAAATATTTAGGAATAATAATGATTCAAAAGACTTAAAACATAGAACAAAACCAATTCCCAACTTAAATTAAGAAACACATGCCTTATGGCCAAATTCAAGGTTTTAAAAGCCTAAATATTAATAACATTAAAACAAGTAAAATAAAATAATAAAGGTAGCTACATCTCAATGTTAGGCTCATGGGTGAGATAGGATATATGTTTATGCTCCCAACTCCTCTTGCATCCGGGTGTAGGCAATTCTGAGAGTGGCTATCTTAGCATCTTGAGTAGCTTTTTCCTCAAGCCTGCGTACCTCTAACCTGTCAGAATGATACTACTCAATGGCCTACTCCATGACCCTTTTTTTATCAGCCCACCGACTTTTCGAATGAGCACACATCATGAAGGTCTAAATAAAAGAAAAAATAACATAGATGAAAAAAAAAGTAAAGATACAAATTCTTAAGATTAATCAATGCATTAGAAAAGGAAAGTGAATTAAATACTTGTTCATATTTGGAAGGCCAATTTCCCAATGATGGCCATATGACATTGGTAGCTAAGGTTAATTAACACACCAACATCAGAGAGGAGGGTAAGCAGCTTGTCCACGGCATCCATCACCTCCACTCCTCTAGGCCTAATAGTGGACCTTCCCTGAAGAATAGACTTCATCATAATCTTTTCCTCCTCGCTCAAGTTGGGAAAGTGATGAGGAGGAAAGTCCAGGTTCAACCTAAAAAAGAAGTCTTTTATCCCTGCGAGGTAAGGCCTTCGACTAGAAGACCTAATTAGCCTAAGGATTGGATGAGGGATCGTTTCCACATCAAAATATGAAGCCATGAAAACTTTCCTCATTTTCAATCATAAGGTTGCCTCTAAGATCACTTAAGTTGGGGTTGGCTCCCTAGCACCCCCTAATATAGGGGTATACGTGCTTTTTGTTGCCTCCTAGTGAACCTCTTAAACAAAAGAAACATCTTCAGGGACCTCTTCAGCATGAGAGTCAGTTGCAAGAGTCTCTTTGATGCTCACTAAGGATGCTTTTCTGATCCTTTCCCTATGAATTAGAGGCTGGTTATCTTCAGAAGGACTATGTTTATAAGATAAATGAGTATGGATGGAAAGGGCACAACTATGATTAGATGTGGAGATATGGCTAGGTATAAAGATTGAGGATTCATTGGCCTCAGATCCAGTTGGCCTTAGCAAATTTCATGCACAAAGAAATATTTAGGAGATGAATACATATATAAAACCAAAATAAAATGCTAAACAAGAATTACATGTGATGCAATATAATCTATAGGTCATGTCGTTGATCTCAAACTAAGTGCGAAACGAGTCTAGCCTAACACATACCCTCTTTACCTTAGTGTTAAGGAATGACATTGTTGCACCCTAGTAACTCACTAACACCCATTGTCTTCTTCATTTCTTTGAGCGAGAGGAGTTCCCTTTAAAAATCTCCTTCATCGGCCCCTTTAGCAACCTTTCCTGACCTTTAAGGTCTGAAACCTCTTGAGGAATCCCACCCTCCCTTATTCTAGTAGAAGAAGGTAGGGTTATGCTAATTTTAAATCTTGGGCTAATCTTAATGGTTATAGATCTTTGACGAATGTCACTCATTTCAAGATTAAAGCTAAAATTCCCCTTAGGAGATGCTACCTTCTTCCGTTTTCTGGAAGTCGTTCTCGGAAATATTCAGGAGTTTTTGAATTAAAAAAAAGGAAAAGATGAAGATGTTTTTGTTTAACTAAATGACAATACTCTTGTAAAGGTTTTCTGTTCTTATAAGAGCTCTTAAAAAAAACCAAAGGAAATTTTGGCAAAAGTAAAAAAAAAAAAAAAAGGTTTATAAACAGGCCATTGCCTTCAATTCCCATCAATGAATGAAGGACAAATGGTCCCATTATAACCCTAGTAGGGCTAAACGCCTACTACATTAATTACTCGCCTTTAATGGTCTTCTTAAAATATTTGTTTCATCTTCCTTAAAAACCCCTTTCAAGTCAGCACTAAGTTCAGATGTTTTTTCCCTAGGGAAGACAATATGTCTCTTAACCAGCTGTCTCCCAAGATATCTTTTAAGCCTTTACATGTCATATGCATTAAACTTGAAGGGCAACTAATAAGTGAATTTTTTTTACTCAATATTTTATGGCTTAGAAGAGCCCAGGATAATGTGGGTCTGATAATATGTCAGACCCAATACACTTGGGTTTAGCCATCAGCTGAACCCAAGGTAATGTAGGTCTGAAAATATGTCAGACCAAATACGCTTAGCTTTAGCTATCATGTGAACCTAGGGTAATTTGGGCTTGGACATATGCCAGACCAAATATGATTGGGTTCAGCCATCAGCTGAACCCAATGTAATGTGGGTATGACAAATTTGTTAAATCTAATACACTTGGATTTAACCATTAACTAAACCCAAGGTAACGTGGGTCTGGCAGGTTGTCATACCCAATACACTTGGGTTCAATCATAAGCTGAACTCAAGGTTACATGGGTCTGGCAAATTGTTTGGCTCATTACACGTGGGTTCAACCATCAGCTAAACCCAATGTAATGTAGATTTGACAATATATCATGCCTAATATTTTTTGGTTCAACCATCAACTAAACCCAATGTAATATGAGTTTGATGGAGAGCCATGCCTTTTTTATCTGAGTTTGGCCACATGCCAAGTCTAATTTTAGATTAGTTATGTGAACTATTTTTGTTAGAGGTAATGATCTCCCTACATCTATAGATGTACAAAAGGTCATTTAAGGTGTCTGTCACACTTAACATCTCATTAATGAGAGATTAATGATGTGTAAGGGATATTTGTCTCTCATTAATGCGACCAAGAGCAAAAGACTTTTTAGTCTTTCATTTCCTTAAAGATGACAAGGTTTAGGGGTTATAAAAACCCCTTAACCACTAAGGTGAGAGGTTCAAAACTTTTTCTACTCTAAAAGCTTACATATATTTCAAAGTATTAATCATCCTAAAAAACAAGAACAAACACTCTTGTTCTTAGAATTTAAGGATCTTTTCTTTCATTTATTGCCTTTCTCATCTGACTTTATCATCGGAGGGTCATTAAGTCCCACCAATTGGAACTGTTTTTGTAGGTACTAAGGCTTTTACCATTAATTTGGTACTTCCCGAGCTAAGGAGAAGAAAATTGTATGCTTGAACATATTAATTAACCACTATCCAAAAACCAAAAAAACATGTTCCTTGAATATTCTGGATTCTGGGACATCATCAGTAACCAATTTGTATTATAATTTATTTTTTGATATTAAAATATTTATTTAAGAATAATACTTGTGTAACTAGTTTGATTTTTCCAATTTGATCAATTAAAAAAACACTATATCATACATGGCGGCGTGATAAACAAGAAGAAATGTCTAGATATATATAAACTAAGAGTTTTTCAACATTCTTTAATTCCAATTCGAAAATTTTACATTCGATTGTATTTTAGAGTTGGTTAAAATGAAACCATAAGAAATGATTATAAGATCATATATACATGTTTTTACATGTGATTGTGTTACGCTAACTTTATATGGAATGATTATTTACGTGTGTGTATGTGTGTGTAGTGTTATACAATGAAATGTGATGAAAGAGATATTGAAAAATTAAGGTTTGAGATACTCTTATTCCGTGTTATGATAAATCCAGGATGATTGGACAATGATTGAAATGTGAAATTGTTGAGTATTGAAGAGAAACGAGTTTATAGTCAATAACTTAAGACCTCCCAGTATAGAGAAGACTTTGCCAAAATTTTAATAGATTTCTCAATTGAAGATCTCTCAATAGAATATATAATTCACCTAATAATTGTAATAAACATATAGAAGTTTAATTCTAAACATGTGTTGATTGCATAAATGTTACAACTTTGGTTATGATCCCGAAACTAATCCTATAGAAGGAAAATTGTAAAAAATAATAAAGCAAAACTCTAAAAAAAAGGTTAAAAAAAAACATTAGCTTTTAAAAAGAAAAAAAAAACTAACCCGGTCTAATTTCTAAAACTCGCAACCCATGAAATCCTTGAATCGAGTTCAATCAAGAAGTTTAATTCTAAACTAATTTAATTTTGAAGGATAAAATTATAAAAAAAATCAATTTAAAAAACTTGTCAAAGAAAAAAAGATAACAATAAAAAAAAAATAGATATCAAATTTAAAAGAAAAAAACATATGAAGAATGAAATCATAAAAAAAATCTAAGAAGTGATCTCAAACAAATTAAATAGCAATTAAAAAACTAAATATCAATTTTGAAAGATAAGAAAATAAAAGGACTGTAAAATTGAGAAAAAAAACTTTTTTATTCATTGAATTATCACTCAAACAACCCAGCTAAATAAAATATCCTTACTAGTAACCTGTATAGTTATAAAACTTGTTTTAAAACTTGAGTTTGATGGATTAGCTAGTCTTTTTTTACTAGACTGATTATATTGTATGGAGTTAAGGTGGATTTGACTAGTTAAACTTTTATCTAATCCAGCGTAAAGCCTTGATCAATCACCTGGCAACAAGAACTATATATGTTCCATGAAGAGTGGTTTAATTAATTTCTGCTTCAGCTGTTCTTTAATTTTTAATCTTGAGGGCGGCCATTTGTTAATGTTTGTGCACATGATGACGATCTTGCCTGTTGTGGTTCTTTTAGTTCATTTCTTTTATCAGATGGGTGGCTGAGAGCTTTGTGGCCTTCCCTTTAATTTGACATGCACATTATCATCATTTCCTACCTAACTTCACTCCCACTTCACTACTAGTAGATAAGGTGTGAGTGGAATTAATACATTTTATTTAATGTATAAAATCAACGCAAAGATTTGGTGATTAAAAAGATTTGAATCTAAAGATGCTTTTTTAATAAAAAAAAAGAAGAAGCTGAGGTTCTGACTGTGGTCTTCACAGTCAGAACCTCAGCTTTTTTTTTAAATCTAGTAGGTATTTTGTAGAGGCATTTTCACAGCCAGAGGGATAGATATACACGTAAATATCTATCCATACGCATGCTAGAGGTTCTGACTGTGGTCTTCACTCTACAAGTACAGGCTGATCCTGCCCTAAATCTATCGAGCATGTTGTCCCATAGGAAGCTTTGCCTCTTCAGTTAAGAGCTGGGAATTTTAAGGTGCCAAATTGATGAAACAAGACAAGTTCACCACTTTTTCCTCTGCTTCGGCAGACTTCCCATTATTTCCGAAAATTGTACAAATCCCACGCCATTCCCTTTGTCAGCTTTGCAATGATTGCATGCTCTTGATGCTCAAACCGGGGTTATAAACTTATACATGCATGATCAGTTCAATGCTTACTTTGTTCATTTGTCTCAGTCAATCATGCTATTTGGCCAAGTTACAGGGACTAGAAATTGCTTAAACCACTCATAATTTCTCATTTTATGCCAATGAACCGATGTTTCTTGTCTATCGATCGACCGGTTTATGCTTTATTTTTAAATTGACGTATTTTTAAGTGTTTTTTTATAATTTTAATATGTTAATATTAAAAATAAAAAATAAAAATAAAAACATCATTTTAATATATAATTTTCAATTAAAAAGTATTGGGCAAAGAAAACTCAAGCATAGACTGGAGAGTACTTGCATATAGATGATGCATGGGCAGTCATGACCTTTATTCCTTGGGAAGCAAGAAAAAACATAACACAACATAATCCATTCTTCGTAGGGAAAGGGTTGGAGCAACGAGAAAGAACGCAGTACACACGAGTAATACAAACGACCTTATTCATATATAAAGTAGTACATAGCAATGGCCAGACTAATAATAATAATGCCGCCTTCAGCTACGGTGGTCTCCTTAATTTGAAGGCAAGAATCGGAATCCGGCAGGGATGATGTTTGCAACACTTAGGAGGGCTCCCAGAGGAGTGTTCCCGATGAACTGTAAGGATGACAGGAGGCCACCCAGAGCAGGGAGACTGGAGTTGCAGCTGGTCAGCGGTGTATCGACCTTCAGGTTGCAGTTGGTCAATAACGAGGAAAGAATATAATTTAGAGGATCCAACAAAATAGAAAAAATCCCAGATCCATTGGTGGTTGATGTAGAAACCACATTTCCTCCACATTGCAACTGCACGAGAGCATCTGCAGGAAAAAACCCGTTACTGTAATTACAACTTTATAAGCAAGATAATTAAGAAGAAGAACAAAGTCTAATTATTATTAATTAGATTAGTCATTGAATTTGTGAGACTTTATGATTTGTGAAAAAAGACTAACTTTTTTCTTTTTTTTTTCTATCTAACAAGATTGCTATTAAGGCCGACAACCCCGAAAGTTAGATTAACTCTTGAAATCTTCAGATCTTGTATATTAATCTCTTTTAACGTTATGTCTCAGATTTCAAGGTTTTGAAACCGAAGATTTCTTAGACTTGTAAATTTGATGGGTAAATCCATGATACAGATGATTTAAGCATGATCCAGATGATGTTTGCTTCAATTAATTTTCTTAAAACAATATTTTTTAGAGTTTTTTTTTAATCTATCTAAATTGACATGTTTTGGACAAAAAAAAAATATTGACATAATTTAATATGCTACACGGGTTAATCCACCCAACTCACCCAACTCGTAACCTAGATTTGAGATAGAATATGGGTAAAATAAAGTGTCTGTTTGATATTGTATTTATACATGTGTTCGAGTGCGTTTTAAAAATTTATTTGTTTTTAAAAAATATTAAATTGATATTTTTTAAAAATATTTTTGATAATTTTAATATACTGATTTTAAAAATAAAAATAAAAACTAAAATAATTATTTTTAAATAAAAAATATTTTTTTTACCCAAGTAAGAAACTTGGCTTTTAACTATGCTTTCAATGC
>Ga0307516_10004424_pt1 | contig 17356 bp, 21 predicted proteins | sample 19_EM_MG_FD_203310 | JGI IMG/M metagenome (GOLD analysis project Ga0307516, IMG submission 203310) | Populus trichocarpa ectomycorrhiza microbial communities from riparian zone in the Pacific Northwest, United States - 19_EM | ecosystem: Host-associated > Plants > Roots > Unclassified | place...
AATCCAGAACCCAAGACCTCCTCGCGCCGCGCAACCAGAACCCAGAACCCAAGACCTCCTCGCGCCGCGCAACCAGAACCCAGACCGTTCCAGACTCTAGTCGTTCGGCGGCGGCGTGCCGTTACACAGGTGATCTTCACCAGCCCATCCTTGCTTCTAACACCACCAGCTTTCGAGTGGTTTCTATGACAAATTGTATCACATGCTATGTCACGCTTTCACTTTAAAGCGATGCTATGGCATCCGGAGCACGTCGGTTTTTGCTGTTATCTAGTGTCTGCTCTATCAGAGGTGCCTCAGCATTGTCCACCATACCAGTGTCCGCCATATCAGTTGCTCTATTCTTCGTCGTTAACTTCAAGTGGGAAAGGTCACGGTTCACCTCTTGGTATCTTGCGCTGCGGCTTGAACGGTTTCCTTGGTTCTGGGGTGGAGTGATCACGCTGTTTTGGAGTTTGTGGTGGGAGGAGCTCCTAGCTAACGTCATCGACAGGAATCACGGGGTGTATCAACTGCACACCGCACCACCGCCATGCAACAGTCCGCACTCCACTCTCACGATACGCGTGACATTATTTCCTACAGAAGATTCCGCTTTGCAATCATAAACTGGCTCGAGCACCTATAAAATTTGTTATTATATTGCTGTCCTAGGGTGAGAGCAGACAAACCAGAAGTACGGTAACCAATTAAGTTTTGTCGTCTACCACCCAAACCCCTCCTCTCGTGCCACCTCTGGCGAGGTCACGTTTTTTTGTATGGAGCTGTCCAAATCGGGAGGAGACGCTAAGAATCTACTTATATTATTTAAGATGGTTGGTGTGGCAGCGCTACTGCATTGGTAATCTGCATCTCGTGCCGAAATTCCTTGCGAAGCGGCACTTGAAGAAACCCTTATATGGTGACCTCTGGAGAATATCCTGTATTGGTCACTGCTTTTCTGCCGTAAAACAACACATAACACCAATCCCAAAAGTCGGATGGGAGTAGAATTCGCCTTTCATGTGGCTGCTGAGGATGTCTGGATGGCTCACGCGGAAATCAACAGGTACTGCCGGGCGTGCATCCCCTCTACTTGCATTTCTTGCACTGACAGAAGCTTCTACTTCTGAATCTTCATCCTCTCCTCCCTCCTCCGGGTCGCTGTCATCTCTCTCTTTCTCGCCACCCTCAAACTGAATGTCCTCTTCCTCGTTCACCCAGTCCAGAGCATCATTATTCCCGACTTGCAGCACGCTGCTGTCCATCTCACCGATATATAGAGAGGGCGTCGGTAAGTCGGGCACGTCGGTAAGTCGGGGAGTAACGCGCTAAGTGAGCGCTAGTGGACTAGCGTGCTCTAGGCCGCCAGCAATATTTTATGTGTCTGGCCACGCATCGTCGTTGCGACGCCCGAAAGCTCAGCATCGCGGTACCCAACAGAAACAAAAATCACTGTTCTCACTTTCGCAGTATCTTTGCGGCTAGGACAGTGACATCCTTCACGCTCAAAGGAAATCCAGCCCTTTGCAGAATATCACAGTACCATACTAGAACACCATCCTCTGCCTGTTCAACAGTTGATGCCCCTTGTTGTATTCTTCTGCCGACCGTCATCCATGAACTCTGCGGAACAAGGCTGACCGTGGCATTTCCGCAGCCGTTGCAGCACCCAGGCCTCGCAGTCGTCGTCGCGTCCGACGGCACTGGTCTAGGTTGGAATGATTCCTGAGCTGTACATATCGAGTGTTTCTTGAAATCAGCCGCATTCCGGAAGAGTCTCCTCGTTCATGTTCGGCATGGCTATATGCTGTAGTTACAAGAAAGAAGCTTTCTGTCAGCTCATTTCGTGTTGATTTTACACCTGAAGAAAAGAGGAAAATTCATAATATATAAGTAAATATCACTCGCGCCAATAATACACTAGTGTACTAGCGCCCACTTAGCGCGTTAATGCCCGACTTACCGACGCCCTCTCTAGTCAGCCCTTGATCTACCCACTTGCCAGCGCACAGGAACCCTGAGGTTCCCAGTAGGCTCCGTTCTCTCTTCGCTGCTGTAATTCTGAGTATACTGGTGTTGACATAACAGCCACGTCGCAGCGACCACGGTCACCAGCCACCACTGGGTCACCATCTCCCTGGTCGCCACTCTAGTTGCCACCCCGGTCATAATGCAGCCAAAACCGTACTAAAAGTGAGTGAAATGCGGGATATGACGTCCGCACGCCCAGCAGCAAGAAGCTTTCATATATAGTTACGTAACCGCCACAGACCCACGTGTGACACAGCTCGAAGCTACATCACCCCCGCCGGCAATCACAGCTACGGAAATAAATTGCATTCCTCACACATTCGAGATACAGTAGCTACGAATCCCACCATGCTTCCATCGTATCCTAGTCACAATCCCATAGCATCCACTATACTGTACCGTACCATACTATGCGCTAGAAAAGAAAACCAGTGATAATCTCGCAAGACCGAATAGGAAAAAACAAGAAAACAAGGAAAATATATCATCACAAAGAGAAACCAATTCAATCATTACGGGGTGTGTGGCTTCGGGCGGATTCTGGCCGAAGTTTGTGGTTATGGAGCTTACTTTGAATTTAATCCTCGCACTACTCTTGCTCTGGGTGCCTTACAGTCGGGACCGAACTGTCCAGCACGGGGCCGTTGAAGAGCGGCTCCGACTCCAGCTTCGGCTTCGACTTCGGCTTCGGTTTCGGCTTCGACTTCGGCTTCGGCTTCGGCTTCGGCGTGAACTTGGGCCGCCACGCCGAGACCATGGCCAGTTCGTATTTGCCGGGGATAGCGCTCAAGGGTGGGTCCGAGACCTCCTTGGCGATGACCTTGAGGCCTTCTATCTTGTCGTCGGCAGAGGGCGTGCCTTCGGGTGCAGCGGTGGCGGCGGTGGTGCTGGCAGCGCAATTGGTGGTCTTCTCTGGTGCCGGCTTGGGCCTGTACAATGGTATCTTCCTGGGGATCGCGTACTTGGACGCGAGGGCGCTGAGGAGTTCATGCTGCTCCGTCTCCCTACTTTCGGCTTCAACGTTTACCACCACCGAGGTGAGCGGGGCCCCATTCTCGTTGTCCTGCGCCGACACAGGGATCCGCATGGCTTGGCTTTTGATGTCGTAATGCCCGATCTCGTCACAGGGGACAACCTTGATGTAGGGCGTATCTCCGAGGCGGCCTTCCCATCTCCGCAAGCCGTTGATCTCCTCGTCGAGGTACCGATAGAGCTGGACCGCAGAAAGTCCGGTCGACCGGGTGATGAGCCGAGTTCCAATTCTTTTGTTGAGTCGACGTGCAATCGTGGACAGCACTTGTTTCCGGAACAGGATCCAGAGACACAACAATAGCATTACCAACGGCACGGCTATGAGCACTCGGAGCGACAATGTTTGGACGTCCGGACTTTCCAGGACGAAGTCGGCCGTCGCGACCGGTACCGTGCCGTTCACTTGGGCCACGTTCTCGATTCCGTCGACATTGGGGGACAGTGTCGCCGTATTCCGCACCACCTCCCGCGAGTACACGAAGCTGCCCATGACCAAATTCTGGAGATCACTCTCTAGTGTGGCTGCCGAGTTGTCTATCCGGCCGAAAGTGGTGAAGATCTGGCTGAAGCCGGCCAGATTGGAGTTCCCCAAACTGTTGGACATCTCGACGAGCGGTGGCGACCCACCGAACTCGCGCGGGAACACCGTGTCCAACCAGAAATCCGCAACCTTCAGTCCAGTAGGCTGAACCGCTGCGAGTTGTCGGATATTCATCGTACTGACACTGAATTTCTGGAAGCTCCACTTCGTGGTCTGTACGCACGATATAGCCGGGCGCTTCGATCTAACGATGAAATCTGTAACGGTGATATTATCGCGTCCGGGCTCCGTAACATACCAAGGATGTGTATCGTCGAATTCATGGAGGCTACGGCGCCCGGCGGTGTGTGGCAAGATACTGAAACGTACCGTACCTTCCGACCTAGCAAGTTCAATACTAGCGTTAATATTCGGGGTCCTGGATGTGAAGGAGGCACGAGGGGCAATATAAGCGTCCGATCCTGGGATTGGGACGGTTCTCGACAGGCTGCTGTCGCCCCACAGATGATAGATGTCGTGCGTACTGTTCGACTCTGGTTGAAGCCAGTCGTATTCGGTTTGGCAGTGGCCAGTGACATGGTGCTCGAGGCCTGCGGCGTTCTGGAGCCCGAAATCGTATCCCGTGAGATTGTACCTGTAATCGAACTGTAGATTCGCTCGGCCATCCGCGTCGACCGTTATCGGATTTTGGCCGAACGTGACGCGTTCACGCAGTGTGCCCTCAGAGTACTGCACAGTGCCGATGGCCTGGAAAGCGGCGACGGTGGTGAGCCGTGCGTGGGCCTCATGCGACCGTGTGGTTGTGCCCCCACCGACAGCAGGAAAGAAGATGGCGCTCGGGTTCACGATGGCCACGTTGCCCATCAATAGTTCGGTCGGGATGATTATACCAGCCGTATTGCCGCCTGCGAATACCAGCAGCTGAAAGAAGAAGAGGAAGGCTGCAAGACCAAATGTCTTCCAGTCTCTACCGCCGGTGTCGGGTGTGGTGGGGTCGGTTTCCTTGGTGTCGAGTGGGTTGGGGACGGTTTCCTTGGTGCTGGGTGGGGTGGATTCGGCCTCCTCGGTGCCGGACGGGGCAGGAACGGATTTGATGGTGAACAAGAGCTTCCACACATAGCTACCAAAAACCAGCATTGCCGCTATTGGTTCGGCCACATTGATAAAGGCAGTCAACATTGCATGCCGATTCCCGTTGCCTCTGAGCGGGAAGTGGGTGATCACTAGGTCCATCAAGATCTTTCCAACCATTGCAGAGAGGAACACGAGCATGATGGTGTAACCGGAGTTGTAATATTGGCCAGCTCTCTTCGAGACAGCGACTGCGGGAATCGAATCACCGCCATCGACAGGCATCATGAACCGGTACCTCAGACCGACGTTGTACATCGTGGGCTGCGGTTTGCTGTAGAGGTCCATGATGGCGATATCCTCTGTCCAGCAAACTTAGGCGTCAGAATGTTCGAGGTCGGTAGGTGTCTCACCCCCGAGACGAGACGGGACGAAATGCTTCACTTACCCGTAGAAATCTGGGAAAAGCTCGGGACAATACGAAGTGGAGGAGATGCGAAGACTGAACACTGAACACTGAATTAGAAAACGGCGGAATTAGGAAGTGCCCCTCCGCAACTCATGGTATTTGAATCCTTTTTCCACAACGGGTATTCCCCCCCCTCACACTCTCCCCTCCCAAGTGAGACGCTGATACAGGTGACTCGGGCGACCAGCATCCCTAGCAGCACTTCGCTGCCCGAATACCAATCACCTCCATCGAATCCGCCTCGATGTACGCTGGGCCTAGATACGCTGGCCAGACCTGTGGTTGTGCCAGCTAGCCAGAGGGGTGGTCTGCAGGACCGCAATTGCGACGGCAGCTGTGGGAAATTCGCAGTTCCGGAGGGACTGCACCAAGGCTGCACCCACTGTCTGTGATGCGCCGACACTAGAATGTAGCATACGAGTCCTAACGGCTCCTTCAGCCCTACCAGCGTCGGACGTCTCGGGCTGCTCCGGGCCGTCCTCTTCTCGTGAGTTCTGGCTCTCGGACATGAGCTCGGGGGCCGGGATGGAAGTTCACGAGTTCAATCTGAGTCGATGTTTTTATCTAGTACAAGAATTCGATCCGAGCTGGACGGCGAGGGCCGGCCAGTCGGTGCTCCGCGCCCAAGAAAAAAGATAGCAGGCGGTCCAATTCTGGCATCCGGCTCGCGTGCTGCGGACGATCAAACATGCAGGATAGGCTTCCAGCTGCTGAGGATAGGGACCCTGCTGACTCCTCGAAGCACATCCGCGGACTAGCGAGACAATCAGTACTATCTGCCAGCGCACCAACGGGGTGCGGATGTGACCGGCTCGACGAAACATCTTCCCACGTACCGTACAATCGTCGCAAAGAAGCTGATCGAAGTAACGTAGAGCTCGGCGAGGTGAGCAATGGAGACACGTATTGTACGTACCGACTCCCAGTTTGCGTTTGTCTTATCGGGGCCCCGTCGCCTCGATTCGGATCCGTAACTAATGTATAAGATCTTCTGGCCACGAGTACTCGCTCATGCAACACACTGTATAGGTAGTCAAACGGGGGGGATAAAAATGAGGTAGTGCTATCATATCTTGTACAAAATGGTAGCGACATAGTATCAACACGGCCAAAATACGTGTTTCTCATTCCCTGATACGATAGCAACACACGTCCAGCGGGAAAGATCGTTTTTTCACCCCTTGAATAGAAGATATGGCCAGCTGAACGCCACAGCCATATCAGCCACTCACCAACCGGGTCAACAACCCCCATCAGCTATTCCAAATTTCTACAAACCTCGATATCTATCTCCTGTTATTCTATTTGATTTATTTGTCTTTTTAATTTTTTGTTGTGCGAAAATTGTTGGCCAGGGTGTGGTTTTGCGTTTGGTGATTTTAGCGTTGGCCACATCTTCATTGGATAAGCATGTGATTAGCTCAGCCCACCGACGCCCAACAACCAACCCGATTGCAACCGCTGCTTCACACCAGGTAGGACAACTACCGGCAGCATATGTAGTGTAGCTAAATGAGTAGTTACTGTACCGCCTCCACTACACTGCACTGTGCCACCGGACGTTGGATGCGTCGCTGATACATACGACCCGGTCCAGAACACGAGCTGTCGCTCTGGATGTCGACACGTAGATAGATATTCTCCACCAGTCAACATGGATTTGACATAGGAGCCGCGTTTAATTACTGACGGAGAGCCACCCTGAGACATGTGCACCCTAAGAGCCCCGCATCTACTCTACCTGGCCTCGCGCTAGCATGTGACCAATTGGCGGTGGGTCTCAATAGGACGGCTCTGATTCGCTAATTCTTTTTTTTTTGTCAGTTTTCGCTAAACGCTTCACTCGGAAGCCGGGCACCACCCACAGCACAGAGTGGAGAAATCGTCCAATGCTACGGCAGCGAAGACGGCGCGTAGGTATGTATAGATCCAGTGGAAAGGCTCGACCACAAGGCACTCGGAACGGGAATGGATGGCTGACTTCCAGATAGCGCATATGTGTGCACTGCTTGGCACAGTGGGAGAGAGGGGGGGAGGGTTCAAAACCGGGCCGCCCGCTCGATTCCGAACCTATCGGGCGGTAGCCATCGATGAAGCGTTTGGGCCGTGATGCCGCCCTATTGCACAACGGGGAGCCATGATCCACGGGACTATCCCGTCATCAGGGGGGTTCGGATTGGCGGCTCCCGGCCCAGTGCAATCGATGCGGGGCTGATGGGGGGCCGGGCTTAGGGCCTGCTTTTGGGCAATTGTTTCTGTCTGTCAACGGGACGAAACATAGCAAATCGGATAAGTATCGCAATACCGTCCCGTCCCTTTCCCAAGCCTTGGAAGTCGCCCAGCTGACGGATGGAAGGACGGAACGAGCACCGTTTGCGGCTGCCGTCCTGGTGGATCGTAGCCGAACAAACCACCTATCTGGGCCTCCTCCAGTTCGTATAGGACCGGTTTTGTCTGAAGTATCTTTGGTAGTGCTTCTAGGTTCACCATGCCCATTTATGCGAATTTCGACGGCTGAATTCCCCAAGCCCTTGGCTGCATTCGCCTCTTCGTGGTTTTCAGTTAGCCGCGTTTGTTCCCGGCATCCGGATCGCAGAGAACTACTCTACATGTGTGGACCGCTACCTTGCAGTACTCTAGATGTGTACGTACCTTCCGTACTGGCCGACCGGTATGTACTCTACACTCCTCTGTTGTAGGTGCAGGGCAGGCAGGTTTTCAACCGCCTTCCTTTCTTCCCCTTCCTTCTTTCGTCGCCGTTTGGTCGCCATGCAAGATGTCCTGAGCTCTCTCTGTCTGCTGGCAGCAGTGGAACCCGCCCATACATCGAGCACGGAGCGGTGGATTAAGGTGGACTCTCTAGCGCATCCGAAAATTCCTGCAGAGTTGAACAGTGATGCGGTGGTTGTGCTTCTAGCGGTTTCCGAGCGGCTGAGACCGCGATAGTCGCAATAACGAATGAGAGAGAATCGAAGCAGGAAAACATACCGGCGAGTATTCAGATGTAATAGGTATAAAACCCTCACCGTCTGTGCTAATGTACCGTACTCGGCACCCACCTCATCCAGATATCTGAGAATCCCAAAGCCCATCCCCCGCTCCTGTATCCCCTCTTTTTCCCTCCTACCTCGAAGAAAGAAAAAAAATGAAGTGGGGAACTCAATTGATCGCTGCAGCTGCTGCATTGGCAGTGGTGCCCCTCGTACACGCCCAGGACCCGTGCGACTTGCTCAGCACCCTCCGGAAGAGCGGCTTTACTGAGTACGCCGAATTCCTCGAGACGCGGGCGCCGCTGACGCTGGCGAAACTGGCCGGACGCACCGACCTCACTGTGTGGGCGCCCGCCAACGGCGCCATACCTCCTGACGTGGCCCCGCGCGGCCGCCGGCGCGACGCGGAAGCCGAGGCGAGGGCCTCGCTGATGCTCAACGACGACCAGCCGCCGCCGCCGGCCAAGCGCAGGCGCAACTACAAGTACCCCATTCCCAACTCCAACTTCCGCGTGCGCCGCACGTTCCTGAACGACCCGGAGCTCGTCAACCTCGGCGCCGGCCAGCACCTCAGCCTCGTCTCCAGCCTGGCCTCCCCGAAGGACCCCAACGACAAGGGTGCGGACACTGAGATCATCACTGGGCTCGGACGCATCGTCAATGCCACCGGCGAGCCGATCAAGTTCGGATCGGGAGTCATCTACGGCATTGATGGGTGCGTTCCTCCCGCTCTCTCTCCCTGTCTATTTGTTCTTTCTTTCTCTCTCCCGGCGAAGAGCACTGACCACGATCTCCGAGCGTACAGTCATTTCAGCTACCCCCAGCTGCTGTCGACGACGCTCAAAGACGCCGGAGCGACCGACTTCGTGTGCGCACTCGGGAAGGACTTGGGCAAATTCGACAAGACGCCGCGGATCACGGTGTTCGCGCCGCTATGCAAGCTCGAGGCCGGCGAGTCGCCGAAGGGACAGATTGTCGTCGACTTCCTTGGGTACACGCCGTACCTGGTGCCCGGTGCGACGTACGGCAAAATCACCATCACGAAGGTCGACGGCGTCTTCTTCGCAAACGGAAGGCGGATCGTCAAGAATGACGTGCCCATCAAGAACGGCGTCGTGCACTACTTAGACGCCGTACACACCTCCCCTCTCTCCCCCGCCCATGTTGAGAAGCGGACGCTAACACGGGCCGCCCCGCAGGATCCGGTCTCTGGATACTCTGAGTAGCAAGCCGACTCGGTGCATGGGATTGGCGCGGTAGACCCTGCTGGAGGTGGGAAATGTATTGGTCTGGGAGAGGGTTTCATGGATTTTGACTGGGGTTGGGTAATACTGTTGGGTGGGGGGTGGGGGTTCTTTTCTTCTTCTTTTAGATGAAATTGCCACAGTTGAATGGCGATCGATAATGACAATTGCAATGCCCAGGATTTATCCGCCATATTCTTTCCTGCTGGTTACGCACATGGCAGAGCAGAGTGGGTGGATACATTCATGATACAACACCCCAGCCATGCATGTGAGAGTACGTAGTGGGGCGCGTCTCGCTTATCTACATCCATGCATGCGCGTTCTGCGCTCTTCCCCATTCGATCGGGCACTAGCTACTTACCCTGTATCTATGCCGCATATAGATATGTATGACTCGAGACGGAACAGAGCGCACCGGCGGCTACCCGCCATCGGACTCTCCACCGTGCCGGAGCAGGCGCAGCAGCGCGTGGACGACGCCCTACCTCCTCTTTTTCCTGCAGACGTCTCCCCTCCAACGATGATATGTATTTATGTACAGTAGGTACCATATGGTGGGAGCTAGGTAGTAACAAAATAATCTCCCGAAGCGGAAATAGAGGGCGTTTTAACCGTCTCGGAAGGCCGCCAAGACCGCAAAACAGCGCTTGTTACCTTTTTGGGCGGTTTCACACGGTGTGTCTTAGAGTTATTAATACGGTAGAGTACTGCTCTCGGGTGTGTAGAAGAAGCATCCGCGGTCTCGCAGCCTCATGTCTCGGTTTTCGCTGGGATCTGGCGAGCCGTAGTGGCCCCCTCGCATTGGGCACTATGCAGCAGGCTGTGGTGTTTGTGCTTCTACGATTTCCGACTTCGTGCATGAAATAATTAACAAATAAATAAACCAGACTAGACCAGACCAGAATAGACACCCCACCGAGACCCCCACGCCAGCGCTTGTCGACCACCAATCGTGCCACGGGGACCAGGTTTCTGACTTCGCGCTATCTGTCTGCATATCTATTGGACAGGACTGCCGCTCCTAAAACAAGGCGACAGCGCCCGCAGGTTGGCACTAACTATATCTCGCTACTCGTCGAGAGCCGCCGGTTAGTGGATCCGTGGACCCCCGTGATTGCTACATACGAACGAAACAAGATGATATAGCAAAATCTCTCGGCCACAGCTGTTATATACGAACCAATTGCGCGCCGCGCACACAACGCCATTGGTTATACAGCTTGGAGCCCGTAGGCGATGGCCGGTATAGAAAGGAACCAAGAAGACAACGGAAGCAGATCTAGTCTTGTCCAGATGTCTATGGTTGTGGAGATACAAGAGCGATACTTGGCCCCAACGGGCAAACACAAGAAAATGCTCCCGTGGTCCAACGGTAGGATAATTGCCTTCCAAGTAATTGGCTCGGGTTAGACTCGACGGATGCAACTAAATCATATTTTTTGGCCCTCCGTGTCATCTTTTGGTCGTACATATCGTTTGCCCCGAGCCCGCGGTCGATGGTCTTGGTTGAGCTGGACAGTGGGGCGTGTTTTTGCGTGCCCGAGCCAGTACTGGTATGGCACTCATCCAGTCAATCTCGCCGGTGCGGAAACTGAACCGGCGGCGGGCTTTGTGTGCATATACATACATCTGGGCGCCTCCCCTCGCGGGCAGCGCGGTGGACATTGGCCAAGAGAAACGCATACTGCCGGTGGATTCTGATTCGCTGGAGAAGGGATTATCAATGATTGGTTGCGTGATTGGCGAGCTGCAGGGTACCAGGGGTCAACTCTAGATATGTGTGCGCGTAGATACCCGACCCGTCTTATCACCGGACGGCTTTTTTTTTTGTTTATTCATTGTTCGCATGCGACCTATGTAGATCATGGCGAGTAATATGTACAGTCCATTTCCTGTCCGCAGTCCGCGCGGGGCGGCTCCTTGCAAGCTCCCCTTTTGCCCTCCGCCCAGGCCTGTCCCACGAAAAGATAGTTGCGCACCAAGGAAATCACAAAGGAAAAGACAAAAGAAGAACAAGAGAACGGGGGGGTGGGGAGGAACAGCGGGGGTTCCTCCCCGACCCTCACTTCGTCCCCAGCCTAGCGCCTCCGCCTCCGCCTCTCTTTCCTCTTCCTGCTCCCTCCTCTCTCAGAGCTCCCATTCCGACACCCCACTCTCCGCGTCGGCTTCCATGGCTGGCACCGTCCTCCCCACGTTTGTCGTCGTGAGAAAGTCCAGTACTACCTAGCTACACCTCTGATCGGCGAAACATAAGGGACCTCTTGCAGTAAAAAGTAGACTAGGCCAAAAAGAAACAGCCAAGAGCGACTAATTATCGTGCGGGTCTCCGTGCGAGGGTGTGCGGATCGCCAGTCGCACCTAATAATAAGTGCGGCATACGTGCTGGGGCAGCAGCTAGCGCAGTCTGGGCGCCAAGCATGGCAGTGATAGCGGCGAGCGAGCAGCTCGAGACCATAGAAAATACAACACACACTCTTCGATCTGATTCAGAACCATCAGTGCGCACCTGACAAAGTTTGTTTACATGCAAACAAAGACTCTGATTGGCTGGCGGCAAGGTAAACAAAGCGAGAACGCCCTCTACCAGCCACCGCTACCACCACCACCATCACCATCGCTACCACCATGCCACGGCAGTCGCGTATCGAGGGACGACGAATTATCGTTGCTCTCGAGCCCCCGGACTCTACCATACCGCCAGATGGTCAGCAGCCATGTAGCTGCGCTTCTGTGCGGGTCTACGCAGGTGCTTTTGCTGGCAGCGCTGCGGTGTCGCGGACTCCAAGGTAGTGGTCACAGACTCTGAGACGGTCTTTGTTGGCGGCGCTGCTTGAGATTAATTTTTTATTGTGTGGGCGCCAAAGCTCCAAAACCACCACGTTCAATACCTGCACCGGCTTTTCCTAATTCTTCGCCCCTGCTGGCAGATTTTTCTCGTGCGCACTTAATTGCAAAAGGTCCCTACCTATGTATTATAATTGCTATCCACGATCAGGCGCGAACAGCCCAGTTCAGCCCCGCCTACGCAAGCAACAAGGTCCAGTGTTCTCCATAGTCCGGTCCGGCGCGCCGTCCAGACCTTCCAGGCGGGATATAGGCAGTCAAGACGGACTGCGCAGAAGTAGTCCGTCCCGTTTGGGGAAGGTGAGGACGGCGTCAGTCCATGGTTACCATGTCATGTGATCAGACGAGCTATGTAATCAATCACATGATTGCCTCCGCTGGGACCCCTACTGTGAGTACTCAGTCTCAAGGAATACCTCGTCCCTCGGATAAACTGCGGTGTAGTAGCTGCTAGTATCCCGAGCCAATACGAGGTCAGGGGTTTGACCTACGAGGGATCTCGCTGGAAGACATTTTGGTGCGGCCTTGGCAGTCGGCCGCCGGCGATGGCAGTCCGTCCAATTTGTTAACCCTTTGGACGGGATCGGTCCCAGTCCGGGAGTTTTTTTTTAGTTATTTTTTTAGTTTATTCATTACTCGCATGCGACCTATATAGATCACGAAGGAAATGGTCCGAGCGAGAGCGAGAGACGAAAGAAAGAAACAAAGAAAGCGCGGCCCTCCCCCTGGTCCTCGTCTGCGGATGCCATGAAAAATGCGTGGGTAGGAACAGTGATAACTCCCCCCGGCGCTGCCGGAGCTCCCACTCAGAAACCTCGCTCCCCGCGTCGTCCTCGACCGGCGCCAGCCTTTCCACATTTGTTGTAGATAGGAAGTCTAGTACTGCCCGGCTGCATCTCCCATCGGCCAGAAAGTCCCAGACCTTCCACTAGCTCTCCCGCCTCCCAGTCTCCTTCAGCACCTCTGCCCACAGGATCTTCTGCTGGGGCTTCCACTCGGGGCACTCCTTGAATAAGTGCTCCCAGCCACCATGCCGTCCGGCTTCTGGCTTGCCGGCGTCCTGTTATTCTTCTTGGAGGTTCGGCCTCCCGCCCACTGCCGTGCCTCCGCCCACTTCTTTTCGGAGATCTCGCGCTTGAGATGTGCAAGAGATCGTGGGAGAGGCGTCGCACGTACTGCGGCCCGGTCCAAATAACTTCGCCATTCCACCGCACGAGTGTCTGGCTTCTCCGCCGCGATCTTGGCCCACTCGTCGGCCTTTTCGTTGCCAGCGACTCCTTTGTGTGCCGAGCGTCACCAGATCTCGATAATGATATCCGGTCGGGCTTTCCGTAGCACTGCGATGTGCTTCCTTGCCTGGAGTGCATACTTTTGGTCGGGGCCAGGCTCCTCCGAGGCCATCCGTCTGATAGCAGCTTGGGCATCCGTGAAAATCGTGACTCGCTCTGGTGTTGTCTGTCTTCGTGAAGCCGATTCTAGTGCCCTTGAGAGAGCAGCGCATTCTGCATCGTAGGCCTCCGGGTTGTAGCCCATGTGAGTTTTGATGCCCACCCAGGATTGGCCGTTCTTCCAGACTACAGCGTAACCGGCAGCTCCATCGTCCAGTCGCGACCCATCCGTGAACACGGCGAGTCCAGGCCGAGCCTTCTCTACCTCGACCCCGGCCCCAGCCCCCCCCACCCACCCCTCCTGTATCAGCTCCACATCGAGGGTCTCCGGCTCCTCAAGAATGTAGAACCGTAGATCCTCTCTGTCACACCCCCGTATGACAGCTCATTCACAAGTCTCCGGCCAATAGCTGTCGGTGCACCGACTGTCTGCTTCGCCTGATCTCTCTGCGGAAGGCTGAGCAGTCGAAGTCTGAACTGCCGCTGTCTATTTTTCAGCTGCGCTGTTGCTGTTCTGGGTCCTGGGGCACCGGGGTTGGTTGTTCGGGAGCGGCCTGTAGGTAGTTGCCCGTGCTTGGTTGGCCAGTAGCTGCACCTCGTTTGCTCGCCCAATCGTCTCCTGAATCTGGTCTCCCTTCCACCATAGCTCCGATTCAAACATGGCAGCCGATTGGACACAGGCAGTCATCACTTTCCTGCAGTTGGCAGGTGAGATCCCAGTCCGGGGGGCTGGGCGGACTGAATATGTAGATTCCATTCGCTTCTGTCCGAGGCACAGGGACAGACGGAGCGAACTATGGAGAGCACTAGCAATGACAGCCGGCTACATGGATTGGACAGACAAACGACGAGCCGGGTCGTACTCCAGTCATTCTCGTGTACGCCCCGAGTTCGCACGGAGCGAAAAGGGAAGGAAAACGCGAGGAGCGGATACGCATATGCAGAGACAGAGATCTTCAGACGACAGCGTCCAGGCCACGGAGGCTTTTTGACACACTCTCTCGTGCATACGGATGTCCAGAGCTCCAGCCGTAGTTCCGTTGCAGCTTCACCACCCCACAACCAACACCCTTTCCTTCTACCACCACCTTGTCGCTGAGCGATCTGCTGCCTGGACTCTCATCGGGGGAGTCACGGAAGATACCGGGGAAGATGCAAGTGGAGATAGTCGAGGTTAGGGCAAAGATCGATTGATATGGTGGGGGACAGTTTCCTAAACCTCAACGCATGTTTTTCGAGCTCGCGATCGTGGGCATGTACCTAATTCCGTCGCCGGTTGGCCTGCTAGTTTCCTGCGCGGTTTCCTCACTCCCGATCGCCCCGGCTCCGAGAGACGGTGTATGTACCCCTCGGGCGCACTGCGGAGTAGATTGCGAGCTTGCACCCCACGGAGAACTAATGGATTGACGGGATCGACGGAGGCCCCCCGCAGCGAACGTTGCGTACCGGGTTTGCTCCGAAAAGATATCCGTCCAAACCTCCACCAGACAGGCGTCGCAATACTCCGTCCCGTAGATATTTTTCAGTGAGGAATGGAAGGACTGCCGGGCCCGGCAGAGCCTCCCCCCCCAACACCCCCTGCAACCTGGCCCCCAAGCGTACGCAGTTGTATGCGGGGAGCCACGCCGCACCACAACTAAGTACCTAGTCTGGATATAAATCGATGGCTAAGTAGCTACCGGAGAGCACGAGGGGAAACGGAAAATAAATATTTAATTGTCACGGTGATCGGACAAGAGATGGCAGAGTTACAGGAGAAATCGTGCGCTCCTATTCTGCGATATTTGCGAGTATACACATGAGATGGGGAAGAATAACAGGAGCGTGCACATGCAGCTAGGTAGCCAGCCAGCAAGCGGAAGCTCGTATTCTTCACCGCGTTAAAATGAATATTACATATGTATAGTCACCCAGCGTAAAAGAATGGTCTTAAACACTTCCGGATTCAATGCAATACATGGGGTAGTGTTGCCGAATACCTCCCGAAGACCGCGCCGGCGGATGGCTGGCTGGTGGCGAATCTCCATCTGGGCCAAGTCTGTGAACACGCCAAAGGCGTAGGATTGCGTTTTGGTGGAGGCATCCGAGTGCATTTGTGCTGTAGGTGCACTGGGACCTAAGCAAGTGGTAGGGATGAACAAATTGTAGATGTTGGTTGTTTGCATCTTCGTCATTTCCATCGAGTTTCCCCATCGTCACGAGTGTACTGTTCTCCGGTTTCGGCTCGCCACGTCTAACTCGTCCGTTTTCGCGTGAATCCAGTGGAAACATCAGTAAAAGGAAACGAAATAGCCGATGTAACATCTGTCAATGCGCCGCCACCGATCGGTGGAGAGAATGATTCGAGAACGAACGAGAGTTGTCGTTGGGAAGCCGAATCCTTGGGGCGAACAACGATGTCATCGAGTCTTCGTCTTCGGCAGTCCGTCCAAATCCCATACCAGGACGGACTTGGGCAGTGGGGGGCCATGCCCGCGACACCCCTCTCCTAGTTGGATCGTCGCCTCTCCAGTGAACGGCCTAATTACCGCCTGGTGAACCGGAGAGCCATGCCCTGGGCCAGACTCACTGGATTGACGATCGCGGATGTTTCGGTCTGTCGCGGTTGCCCGCCGGATAAGTCCGCAGGTGGGTGTGTAGTCTGGGTTCGGGCAACCGAATCGCTGATGCGGTTTGCCCCGCATATTCCCTAGTGATCGCTGATACCGAGTGAGACTTTTCCTGTGGAACAGTGTCATCTCGGCGAGACATCTCCGATGCTGCTTCTCGAAGCACATCAAGGTCCCCCTCGCGGCCATTGGGCGGGTTTCAGATATGCAAGAAAGAAAAGAAAAGAAAAGAAAAGAAGAAGGAAATGACAGGTCGTTCGAGTGCATTCACTATCAGTGCCTAGAAGGAGGCCCGGCTTTTTTTTTATTCATTGATCGCATATGACCGATCCAGTCGATGTGCACACTTGCCTCGCAAAAATTGCATGACGAACAAATATCGAGCGATCTGCAACCTAGCTGCTCCTACTCCTCGCGGCGGCACGACCACCGACCGGTAGGAACAATAGTGTCCGCTGTTGCCTGAACCTGCACCGGAAATAGAAGAAGTGAATCGGCAAGACGTGATGTTTGGTGTTCAACGATGGGCGGCTACGGCGCTAACTAGCCACACCACGATCTATATAACTGCCAACTAGTGGGTGAGTCGGCACTGTGTACCTGACCTGGAATCCACAACATTGCCCGGCAGCCGGTGGATCCCTGGAGTAGAACGAGAAACAGAAATGATTAGCCTCACTGATTCCATCCTCAATCACTTTTTTTTATTTGGACATTAATTGCGCGATGTACACACACAGTCCTGACCCCAACCTCAATCATTCTGCAGGCGGCACGTTGTAGCTCCCCTTTGCCCTCCACCCCAGCCTATGCCAACCGTAGTAGAGCGCACCAGAGAAATAACGAAGGAAATAACGAAGGAAAAGGCAACAGAGACCCGCCCCCAAGACTCCGTACTCCTCTTCCGCAGAGGCTATGAAGGAGGGCGTGGGAAGGAACAGGGACTGTTCCTCATCCTCGGCACCTACCTCCTCGACCTCTTCCATTTACTGCCTCCCCCGGAATTCGCGCTCCGGCGCCTCCCTGTGTGTCTTCCTCGGCCGGCGGGGGCCCACCTCCCCACATCCGTACGTCCGTGGTGGGGGGGGGGGGGGGGGGGGGGGGGGGGGGGCGGGGGGAAAACCCCCCCCCCCGGGAAGGCCCCGAAAAATT
>Ga0307516_10004425_pt1 | contig 17354 bp, 19 predicted proteins | sample 19_EM_MG_FD_203310 | JGI IMG/M metagenome (GOLD analysis project Ga0307516, IMG submission 203310) | Populus trichocarpa ectomycorrhiza microbial communities from riparian zone in the Pacific Northwest, United States - 19_EM | ecosystem: Host-associated > Plants > Roots > Unclassified | place...
CGCCCTCGTCTGCAAACGGATAATAGATAACATGTTCGCGGCGTCTCTCGTGCTCATGGATTTTCAAGCGGTCCAACAGCGTCTCACCCTTTCCAAACACATCCCCAGCTCGTCCATCGTATTGCCCAGTAACGTTAGTTTCTTCAGTACTTTGTGTAAATGTAGGGGGCGTTGGAATTCCGAAGTCTCCTTCAAGGGAAGAAATACACCGTGTTCCATCTGTATTGAAATGGTGTATCAGTGCATCTGAAGATGAGAATTGTAAACCACAACTGGGACAGATAATATCGATACCACCACAGTTGGCACAGCCAGCACAAGTAGTGTTGGCTTCCATGAGTGACGATGATCAATGGTGCAGATGCTGGAGTGTGTTGCACAGAAATTCTAAGTCTTTCAAAGTCCGATACTCTCTCCGATAATGACCGACGAAGTTCGAACAACCCCTCTTCTCCGAGACTCCACTGGTCATGCGAGACAATCTTGCTTCTGTACCACGACTTTCTCGATCGCTTTCTTCGTCAGAATCAACACCATCATCCAGTCCAAAGGAGGGTATTTTGGACATGGAGGCTGGCACCCTCAATGTGAAGTTCCCATCAGACGATGGGTTCAAGAAACAGCAAGGCAAGCACCCTTTCCTTCATACCCTGAACCTCAATTACGATACACCTGTTCAGATACCACCTCGGTTTCTTCTCCTCATGGCTCAGACAGGAGTCACCCCTCACAGCGTATCATCCCACTTTCGGGATTGTCACCACAGACCTTTTGCTCCCCAGAAGCATTTTCTGCTTCGGTCAAGAAACGCACAATTGATGCCCAGAAACGTATGTACACACGATACCATCCTTACACGCCAAGAACTAGTGCTACTCCGTTGGAACTTCGCTTTGCGGCAAGGACGCTGGCATCATCATCTCACACCGGCATGACAATGGAAGATGTGATACGGGTGTGTCACACATCAATTGGTTTGGCCATTTACTGACACTCTTTTACTATGGTAGGGCAAGGAACATTTCACCACGGCTCTCTCTGCGATGCCCGACAGGGTATTGCTGAAAGTCTACCAGGCCAAGCAAGCGAGTCGTAACTGCATCACTCACCGCGTTTCCCTCGCATTGGCCGAAATCGAATCGGCTGAACGACACAAAGACTATTTGACTGCTGTTCATGGGCAGCACGAAGGAACGCTCGCTGTCAATAATGCACAATTGCAGTTACTCGCGGAGTTGTTGGATGACCGTGGTTTATCGGACATGGAGGATGATGGTGGATACCATCGTGCAGTATACGCGGACAAACTCGTCGCGTTGACTATCGCTGAGGGACAGACTAATCAGGTGAAGGAGGTCGCAGATTCACGGGCCCACCCCATCTGGCCTGATCTGGACGATGAGTCGTTGGGCGAAGATGAGGATAACAACATCCCTTTCATGGGCCTTCTTTCATCGGACGATTCCGTTTTTTGAATCGCGTGCACAGGTGAGTTCTGATCGGTTATGGGCAATGATGAATTCTCAGACAAAGATAGCCCCCCCTATATACATTTGGAAGCTTTTCTCCCCGCCGAAGCTGTTCTATTAGGATCAGGAGTGATGATCAGGAATGAGTCGGATGCCGAATGTCGTTGGCCATTGTTGTGTACGAACCCTGTATCCATTCAATATCTATTGAATTACCCAGCATGTTCAACATTCCGTCGTTTGATCCCCACTTCTCAGCACTCGTATCCACCACCTACTTACTGAGAGTACAAAGTATCAATCTGCGCAATGCCTCGAGTGGGTTCCTTACAAGTAGCTCGCCAGTGATTACTGATAAACACATGTATATAGAACTACCCTCGACCACAGCGGATTGAAGAGCACCTCAGTTTGAGCGGTGAAAGAGCGCAAGACCCTCGGATGTTCTCTGAACGACCTTACCCCTCATATGCAACGCAACTCGTTCATGGCATTCAAATCGCTCAAAGTCTCAGTGCTTCGGCAGTATCGCACCTGCAGACCGCCGTCCAACCACGTTATCTGGACATTCAAAACGTACAGCGGTTCAGTGGTCCTAACACAAATGTGATATCTGTGAGTCCAATCAGGGTAATTTATCTATTCTACTACTAATTATTCTGAACAGGCTGGCGAGACATCTCGAATTCAGCGCCCCCAACATGAATTGCGTGTAACTTTCCCTCCGACACCTGAAATACCACCATCTGTGCCTCGCCCTACACTCCCCACTGGCAGTTCTGCTATCGCCATTCCCTCTGCACCTCCTTCCAATGCGTCTATCCCCGGGCCTCCCTCTGCACTACCCCCTGCACTGCCCCCCCCAGCTGTCATTTTAGCTGAGCTGTCGAAAGCAGAAGTCAAGAAGGTGAAGCTGCGGGCTCGCAGTGACATTTACCGGCGTATGATTGTGGAGGATGCAGTGCCAGGAGACGAAGAGCGGGATGATAAGATCGCGCAAGCCATTTCCACAGCGATACAGTCGGTTGTTGGTAACACAGCAGTTGCGCAGCCATCGTCGCTCACGAAAGATACCATGGGTGCTATGGCTGCAATGCGACGAGCTTTCAAGCAGTATGCGTTTTGTCATATCCACGAAGAGTTTGGGCTCCGCCGGGAACTGGCAGACGGTGAGGGCTCTGAGATTCAGCATCGGGCAACAAGGGTGAGATTCCTCTTGACGGATTTCAACTTCCTTCGAGACCCACACTACCCGGAGACCGAGTTTTTTTCATCTTCCTTCTTTCAAAATCTCATGATTGATTTGTTGTTTCTCACTCCAATGACCTTGTGGAATCATGTTCCATCTAATGGCCAATTGGATAATGTCTTTGGGCTTGGTGGTGCAGCACTTGCTGTGACCCTCAAGGATTTCATACAGGGCTACTACTGCGAATTATCAGATTGTAGCGCTGATAAATGGCGAGATGATTACTTAAGTATCCTTGACTTGATTGCATGCATGCGGGCCAATCCCGTCAGAAGGGATTGGCTCATAACGTTGCAGCAATCCCTAATGACACGAGGGTATGCAGGACTCCCTCCTTCCCATACTTCTGTTTAGAAATTATCTACACTGAGTTACTACAATCGATTTGGTTGATCTAGCCGTGATTGATACAGATAGAGGGACTAATCCTATTTCAGCGGTCGGAATAGCGGTGAGGTGAGAGTTAGTAAAGGTTATGTGACCAAAATGAGATCCGGCAACCTATCCCTCTTTTGACAGTGGATATAGCCTCGCTAGACCTCGCTTAGGGCCAGCCAGTTTCATGATGTAGGTCTAACAACAGTCAGTTACGTAGTTACTGTGACAACACAGAAGCAAATTCCATATGACAACCTACAGGATCGAACATGTGGTTGGCACTGATGCAGTGGCGTAGGAGAGAACACAGCTAAATTTGTATGCTGTAGAAGTGTCAACGGCAGAGCCAAAAGTATATGTAGTTTTGATAGCCTGTATAGTTCGCGCCTCGCCTGAGGCAGTGACCTCAACTTGAGGTAGTGGTTCTGAACAAGACAGTCAGTTACCACATTCCTTATCAACAAGCATAAGTATCAGTTTTTGTGACCTTGTGATCTCAACAGTTATTAGAGCAGACTTGACAGATCGTCACCTCTGCATGTTGCAAAAGCGATCAGCAACAATATTAATTCGCTTCCAAGTCGGCCAACCTGAACCAGTCTTGTAGTGTGTTACATAAATCATGGTAAAATAGAAGCAGGACCGATTCGGCCTCAATGCATCTTACGCTATAATTCACATGCTTCAGCTATGGATTGGCACTGCCAAACAAAACACCCCACCTTCGATCATAAGATTGTAGAACACTTCACCATATTCATGTAAGAACAAGATATTTCCTTGAACCGTTGCAGACAAGGTTCTGCATTCTCCATTCAGCAACATAAGTCTTGAGATTTCAAGACATACCCACCAGTTCACCTTTTTGCACCATCAAATTGATATCCTCAAGCACTGACTGGACATTGTTCTTCGTCCATGCGAACTCCCCCGTCTTTGATAGACTGCACTTCGTCGCCCATCGAGCGTGAACTCTTGTCGATTTGCTGCATCGCACCCTGCTGGAGCTCCTTTGCATTCAAGAATTCGGATAGATGTTTCACAGAGACAATTGCCTCAATGGCACTGGAAGTCACCATGCTGAACTCTCAGATTAGTGACATGAGACCATGGTAACTGGGACAACGTGCTTGTATGCATCATGGCAAGTGGGAACTGAAGTAGCATGAACAACGAAATGGCAGGGAGGATCACGTTGGCAGTGAGCAGCCTGGAGGGGAATACCAGGGCACAAGCAAAGGAGCTGAATGCCACCTTTCTATTGCCATGTTAGCATCTACCTCAACATCGTCGAAGAAGAGCAGGGAGACGCAGGATTTGATCCGGAGGACTAAGGATAGACTAAAACGACTCACGAGGGCAACCAAAAGGAAGTGGATCAAGTCACTGACGGATAGAAAAGGTGACAGCAGACAACATATGGACCTTCACCAAGTGGCCCAAAGGCATCTGCCAGTACCCTTCTCTCCCATCAACTCTGGCCAGGGCCGTAGTACCCGTAGTGGTATCTGCAGCGCCCTCCGGAACCATCGCTGTTCCAACCCCCACCCATCCACACGGACCCACTGAACTTGAACACGACCCTGACGACATCGCCTGTCGTACGCGGAAGTCCGTAGAGCAATATTTGCTCCAAACCAACACAAAGCCCCAGGCCCCAGCCAAATCAACTATATGGTCCTCCGTTGGGCGTGGGCAGCTGACCCCATCCCCATATACAGTCGTTGTGGATACCCAGAACTGTCAACTGAGACTGGTCGCCACAATTGCTCTTTGATAGACATTTGTAGAACAACGTTCAACAAGAGCTGAAACTGCCGTTTCTCGCAGTATGGTCATGGTCTTGGACAATCACCAGGCTTGGGATGTGCAATTGATACATCCATATAGAAACAGATACGTAGTGGACAGAACAACAGTAATCACCACTGGAATTTCGAGACCGATAAATGAACCATACATGCTAACCAGTGCACAAAAGAAGAATGTATATGAACCAATCACTAATTTCGACTCATTTCGTGGATGCTGCATTTAGCCACGAGCAAAGCTGTACCCAGATGCATAAACAAGGTGTTCTTATCAGACAAAGAACAAATCTACCCACCGCTGAAGACCACTCATATCACCATTCCATAGATCAGCGTCACCAGGGTTTGGGCCGTGGTCAGCGTACTGCCAGAATGAAGTGTATGACCATCCAGCTGGGAGAGTGCCGATTGAAGAGGCATAATGAGCAATCCAAAGTGGATTATTGCTGCCAAATTTAGCGCTGTTTCCAGTGCAGGTCTTCCACCAGTCCGTTGTGGTATAAATCACTGAATGACATAAGCAGGATCAGGACCATATAGTCTTGGAGAATGGACGAATAATTTTCACCTGGGTACCTGTAGGAGGTCGTCTACATCAAGCCCAAAAAATGCAGGTTTAAAAGTCACCCTACCGTTTAGTAGCACTGTGGTACGTGTTTGAAAAATCTTGGATCCAAGAGACCATTGCCGAAGCACTCAAGCCATAGCATGTCTTGCCATAGGGATTGTCTAACGAATCAATTTGTGACAACACCGAGGTGACACAAAACGTACTCACATTCGATGTCAAGCGCTCCAGGTAAGGTGATACCATCGCCGGACCAGCCACCTGATAAGATGCAGCTGAGTATTTTAAAAAACCACGAAATCGATACCAACCTCCGTTAGCAAGGAAGTACTTAGCTTGCACAGCACCACTAGACACGTCTGGGCGTGCGAAGTGGTAGGCACCACGAATGAGCCCCACCTTAGTCGCTCCGGTGTACTGAGAATTGAATTCTGTAGACTTGTATGCTGAGGTATCCATTAAATTAGCATTAGAATCCTCAAAAGAAATTACTGACATGTTCCCTCTGTAGCCTTGATGTACGCAAAAGAGATACCGTTGTTTTTGACATTGCTCCAATTGATGCTGGTCTGATGACTAGACACGTTGATTCCTTGAGGATTGGCACGTTTGATCATGCTCCCTTGTACCGCAGAGAGAGCGGCAGGAAGTACTGCAAGAAACTTAAGAAGATTCATGGTGTTTCGAACTATCTGGTAGTGGGTGAGTTGATGGATCCAAGGCCCTTCATTCAGCTTTTATACACTTCCACCCTTCAGATCCCTCCCTTCCTACCTAACCCCCATTACGCTATGTGACACTTTTTTTTTTTCAGTAACCACTCTGACTGATGAGAGGAGTTACGACAAACTGAATGATTTCTTGGCGGTGTAGAAAATCTGCGAGGGGAGAATCAAATCCATGTTTGTATTAATTCGTGGTCACGGGTCGAGCAAGTAGCGTAACTGAGTGACAGAGCGAACATATTGAACTTCGAAGACAACATTTCTCCACGGGTTCAGACTGGGGAGAACATCATAATCATTCATCGATCATCCTTGGCACCTGTCCCTCTACATGGCATGTAAAATCATGTTTGTGAATCGCGTTACAGATTGGTTGGCATCTCCGTAGTATCGAAGCTGGGGGCGGACGCAAATTCGAACCTGGCAGAAGCACTCCAAATTTGTTTGCCATAGAACAGCTCCCATGATGTAGTTTTGGTCAATTGGGCCACAAGTGATGGTAGGTGGGAATCGAAGCACTCGTTATTGGCCTGCGAATGCCAGGTACCAAGGCGCCAAATGAAGTCGAGTATGCGCGCTATGAGAGTTATTGTGGTTCATAGTGAGGTGTTGAGTGACGAGGGTTAAGAAGCCGAAAGTGATGGGCCACGATTCATGAAGTGGGCGGCCGTACCAGCAGCAGTACTAACTCCACCAGAACGCATGGAGCACCAATAGAGGGTGGGAAGAGGCACCATAAGACAACGAATAAACCAGGCACGAGTGGGGATAGAACCACCAGGGCCAACCCAGAGCCAGGGCATGATGAAGCTTCGAAGAGGGAAGCACGAGTCGCGAGCCAAGAGATAACGGCGGAATAACGACACGGATCGGATCAATCGGGCAAAGAAAATCACGCGATCATCCTCAAAGAGGTGGTCAGTTTTTTGAGCAGGTATGTAAGATGAAGTCACCGTGTAGGCCCGATAACCAGTTACATAAAAGACGAGTTACGACCTGTTACGACTAAAGACGAGTACATTACTGGTGAAGAACAAATTGACGGCCCATTACATAGCTTTGTAATATAAACGAACGTCTATGTATTCCCAATACAATGGGCGTTCTCCACCGATTGGGCTCGTCTGTGTGACCATTGCACTCTGGTGTCCAGGAACACAGCCTGGGTCCAAGCAGGTCTGCAACTACCGTTTTTCGCATACTGGATGACTGGTCTCGCGCAACTACTAGGCTCGGAAGGCAACAATTGTGTCGGATCCATATCGTTGTGGTGGCAACTCATGACATGGGCCCGTTTCATGGATTGCATTGACGATACAAGAATGTATGCTACTTTGTTTCGGGCTTGGACTCTGATCGCTCATTGTCAGTGCCTGGTGACCGACCCACTCCACCCTGCTCGGTGCTGAGCTTGCTACCAGGGGTTGCCCTGTGCCCAAGCCCCGCTCTCCTTCGAGTACAAAAGCTCAGACTGGCCTGATTTTGCGTTGGTTTCCTTTTGGCTGGTCCATTCCCTCTGTGCTTTCTGTTTTTACGACCCTATATTTGCTTGGTTTTGAATCGAAGTGTCTGGAAACTTTGGAAACGCTCCGCAAGGTCAAGAATGCAATCTCTCGCTCTGCTTACGCTTGTTTTTGCCGCCACCTCTATTCAAGGACTCCCCCTTAATACAAAGCGGATTGCCCAAGTTATATCTGATTCAACTACCCAATGGGAAAATGCATGTGTATGTGCCGCAAAAAAGTCGGGTTTGTTCCATAGGCTCATGATATCAGGATGCTGCCGGTGGCGGCACACAGTGTAATCCAATAGCCGTTGCAGCATTTGGCACTCTCCTTGCTGCAGCGGGTCCTTGCGACCAGCAGAACGCTGCTGATAATATGATTGACTTCGCAAAGACACTGAATAATAACGCAGACATGATTAGGCTTGCACAGATTTTTGCTCAACAGCCAAGAAACTCTGTTTGTTTTTTTCCTTTCGTCTTCGAGTACTTCATGTTCACACCTGTTTTAGCCCACCGCGCAGAGCGTTCCATACTGCCAATCTGCACCTCGCAATTCAGAGCTAAATGGCCTTTTCCAGTGTCAATTTCAAGGCGATAACCCTAATACCTTCGTTGGTGGTATCCCCGTAGGTCAGAGTGGGACGATTCCGTTTGGAATGAACGCCCCCGTCTCCCCTGCCGGTTCTTGTCCTGCGAACCCGTCTGGTCCCATCCCCGATGGAAGCCAGCTCGTTAGCATTACGCAAAATCCTGGTGTAGGTGGAAGCAGTAACGCTGCAAATGGATCTACCAGCCCCGGTTCCTCCGTTAGCAAACCCGCTGCCATGCCTTCCCAGACACCCACTGATGTTGCGCAAAATCCTGGTATGGGTGGAAGTATGACCACAAACGGATCTAGCACTCCCAGTTCCGGTTCCTCTGTTAGCAAACCCGCTAGCAGCGGCAGCTTTCTTTTATCGAACGGACAGGCTGCTCAGCAGTTGAATGCACAGTTTGCTTCGTTGACGTCTAGTTCTCCTTGCACAGGTCAGCACTCTTATCTTCGTCATGCATAAATACTGAGTCCGTACCCTTAGACGGCAAAAATGCGTGCGTGCAGGGCTCGTTTGCGCAATGCGTGTCGGGCTCATTCGTACTTGAATCTTGCGGTGCCACACTCACTTGCGCTGCGCTGCCTCTTGTCAACTCTCCGGGAACATCGATCACTTGCACGACGCTTTCGGAGGCTGAGGCGCGTATTGCAGCGACAGGTGCCACGGGGGGGCTCACTGGCTCGGGATGATCTGACATTAACCATTAACCGGGGCTGGACCCATGGTAAATAATGTACTGTGACGTGTCCTTAATTTGTGTACTAGTCCAGTGACTTAAGTAGATTGTTACCCCTGTTTGTTACTGACGACTGGAGCTTTGTATAAGCATGAGCACCGATCGCAGCCTTACTACAAGCTGTCGCTAGCGGACACTTGTCCTATTTCACACTTTGAAGGTCACCTAGGCTACTAGTAGAATCCCCATCTCCGGCTTACACCAAGTTCTATTCCGTTATCTGGTACCCTGATAGACCCTGATCCATCGTACTGCGACCAACAGACAACTTCAATGTGTTAGGAAACGATTCCGAGGTAAGTACCATTGTTATGGACACATTGACTCACTTGATGGGTCTGTGCATCACAACCAGTCCTTCATATGCAAAGCGCGAGATCGCATCCATTTCAGTCGTCTTTCTCGTTGCCATGATATATCGAACTCTGAAGGACTTTTTTCGAGACTTCGATGTGTTAAGTAAGTTCTCGTTTTCACAGTGGAGTAATTGCTCGGGAACGCTCGTGTTCGAAATGTCCTCGTCAGCTAAAGCGGTCCGGCGTGGCAGAAACGTACTTTCAGAAAACCGCTGCACCTCCGGTGTTATCCCTCCAGACCGGATCCCATTCCTTGGACGCCCGATTTACCGTTGGATCCACCCTCATCAACTGTATTTATGAGAAGCAATCTCGGTGATGCGCAAGTACTATGAACAAAGTTTCTGAGCACAATAATATTTAATCGCTACTCTCAATCCTCTAGCGAAATTGCTTGAAATACTTTATCACCAGTTTCTCTAGTTGCGCCAGGCTGGATAAGTGATAATTGTATGGAGGTTCCTGACCACGATGGGAACGCCATGATTGATCGGGGACCTGAACTCAGGGGGAAACGGTCGTGCAATGAATTTGCATTCAGATGGTGGCTTCTTGGGCATCCACTGGTCTACTCGATCACAGAACGACGAAACAAAACTGACATTTCCACAATGACATTCGGAATAACCATACACACGCAAGTTTGTACTGCGATACCGATTTTTACATCCAGGATTTGCTTCCTCAACCTTCAACAGGCTGGAATGAGAACAACTGAGTGGGTAAGAACTGCGATGAGGAAGAGCGAATTGATATGATTGGCCTGATCTGAACCTGTGACATGAGTTAGAATACTACTGCGCCCTGAGGTGCGATATTACCCCGGAATTGACTGATAAGTCAGAGGGGGCAGTCCATGCCTTGCTCCGATCATCCGCTAGTTCGATGCTGAACAGGTAAAGATTGAGTGAAACGCGCAAACTGCTCAAAAATGAGTACTCCTCACGTATAGCCACCCTGAGCTTCTCTGTAGGTAGCGTGGAATTCCATGTTGTGTTCAGGGTAAATGGAAGCAGTGACCGTAGTATTGTCAACCGCCCCAGTGTAGGCATATCCACCTATGCTGAGCTGAAATACATTGTCGTTGACTGTCTTGAGAGTCCACTACAATAGACACAGACGATGTAAGCCTTGCATTCTAGTCTGGAAAAGAAAACAGTCATACAGTTTGGACAGGCTGGTTGAGGCGGACAGTCTGCCATGCAGGTTTTGTGAAATTGACACCAGTGGGGGGCTTTCCTTCAATAAGGGAGACGATTCTGTATCGACCGCTTTTGATCATTGGGACTGGCTCTGGATTGACGAAGAGGTTGAGGATTACAGTAAAGTGGCATTCCCTCCCGGAAGGTCGACTTTATATATGCAAGTATCCTTCAACCGAAGATGGTGCACGACCTCCGCTCTAGCAACGCCCTTCGATCCCCTCTTCGGGTCCTAGGGTGGATGGGGCCGCACAGAGTGCTCCCGTTACGGTTGTTCATTCCTTTGATTTAGGGGCTGGATTTGCCCCTTGTTTACAGCGCTTGGGCTCGAATGTCGTCTGAGGATTGGCAGATCTGTGTAGACTAACGTGTTGGTCACTGAGCGTGGCCAAGCTCTTATGCATTGTATTCGGACCAAATATTGGTGCTTTCACTGCACTTCCTGACTAGGATATTAGTACTACAGAGAGTGCGCAGTCACCAACGCAGCCTGCAACTGGTGACGTCACAAGATTTGCCTTCGAATAATCTCTACAGCAAATCAGTCCACATCATCTAAAGGCAATTCGGGCAGTCTTTAAGCCAACCTCTAAATTAAACGCACAGCCTAGGGGTTCAGACAATGATAGGTCCCGAGTCGAGTATGGATGATGCCGAAGTCACATAAGTGCCATGATCTGGCGGAAGGCTATCGTGCCAAGGCATCATTGACCGATCAGAGTAAGGGGGCCATCGGGTTCTAGAAAAGCTTCGGTAACATCTTTATGCCTTTTCTGCTCACAACCCACTCTGACAAACTAAAAACTGACCTATACACCAGGCTCTACAGAAAAAGAGCCTAGGCATACTTTAGTTAAATTGGGTTTTCTTGGTATCCGGATGTTGCTCAATATCGAGTCTGGCCATAGAGCGAGGTGTCTTCAAATGATCGCAGATTGGCTAGAGCAAAAGTTGAGATAAACAGGAGAGGAGCGTCGAGGGGTCTCAGCAGTATTTGAGAGTTCTGAAACTTCTTGCGTGAGTCACAGTGGCACAGAGCAGGGACGCAGGGTTGCTCAGGTTTGTGGCGACCTGCTTCTATGTGATCTCAATAAACTCGATGAGATAGCATAGAGGACAATAGCGTGACTCGAAAGGGGCTGGCTAAAATTTTTGAACCCCGACAAAATTTAACTTGAGGGAAATATTACGATCAGGACAATCTCATCGACCTCTTCCACCTTCTTTGCGCTCCTCGCAAAATGGATGTAAGCACACCTTGGAGATTGTTTTTCTTTGAAAATGTCCCTTATCGGATAATCTACAGCCTACTTTTGTGCAGGGTTTGCATAATCTGCTAGAGCAATCTACGAGTAATGACACCTCTCAGCTCAAAGCTGTAAGATCAACCGATCTTACGCATTGACTTTGACTGATCAATGTTCATGGCTTACAGGCAACTGCTCAGCTAAACACTGAGTACTACAAAAACCCACGATGTATAACTGCCCTTGCACAAATCTTGGCCAGCTCTCCTCATATAGCAGTGCGTCACTTCCGATCTACCTGTAACAAACAACTCAAACGTGATGGACCGCGTCTTTGATGTGGCATAGGTTCGACAATTGGCCGCAGTTGAAATGCGCAAGAGAGTTCAGCAAAAAAGCGGCGATCTTTGGACACAGCTTCCCCAGGATGAACGGGAGGAAATAAAGGTCAACCTACCCCAGTTGATCCTCGCTGAACAAGAGTGCGTCTCTTTTTATCAGTGATAGGGGAAATGCTGAATGGCCTGTCCATTGACTCAGGAGACTTGTGCGCCATTCAGCCGCTCGCGTCGTGGCAGCTATCGCGTCCATCGAAATCCAAAATGGGACATGGCCCCAGCTACTCCCGCTGTTGCACCAGGCCTGCAACTCGCCAGAAGTAGGACAGCGTCAAGTGGGCGCATACATCCTTTTCACTGTCTTGGAAACGATCGTCGAAGGATTCCAAGAGCAACTCCAAAGTTTTCTCACGTTGTTCTCTCAACTCATCGTCGATCCTGAGAGTATCGAAGTTCGTATCATTACTGTTAGGTAAGTAAAGATATCCCCGGAGTTAAGAGCGAGATTCACTGGTCCCTTAGGTCACTTGGTGTTGTCGCGCAGTACATTGATTCGGATGATAAAGCCGAGATTGTATGTTATCCGTCAGGTTATAGGGTTATAGGTTACCTCACTGAGCCAATGATTTAGAAATCCTTCCAAAATCTGATCCCCGCCATGATCAATGTCGTCCAGCAAACCTTGGAGGCTGGTGATGAAGCAGGGGCAAGACAACTCTTCGATGTCTTTGAGACGCTCTTGATCCTTGTGGGTTCCCGTTACTGGTTGGCTGTGTGGCATTCCTGATACATGGTCCCGAAGGAAATCCCTCTACTGGGTCCTCACATCAAGAACCTCGCTGCTTTCCTTTTACAAAGTGGTGGAAACAGGAATTTTGATACCGATCTCCGTGTTTTGGCCCTCAATGCTCTCAACTGGACTATACAATAGTAATTTTTCCTTTGCAATTCTTGATAACGCGGACACACTGATGATCATTCAGCAAAAAGTCCAAGATCCAGAGCCAGAACCTGGCTGGGACCATTCTTGAGGGCCTTCTTCCTATCGCCACTGAGCCCGAGCCAGAAGACTCGGATGAGGATGCTCCTTGTCGTGTAAGTTGAAATTTGCTGAAACGTTATTATTATCTGACGGTCCGGGAAGTCTGCTCTTCGCATCGTCGATGGATTGGCAACCAATCTTCCGCCCACCCAAGTGTTCCCTGCTCTACGCAATCTCATCCAGCAATACTTTTCCTCTCCGGATCCTAACCTTCGCCGTGGCGCCATGCTTGCGCTTGGCGTTGCTGTCGAAGGTTGCAGCGAATACATGACACCCCTTATGAATCATGTATGGCCGGTCATTGACGCGGGCCTTACTGACAGTGACAGTTCAGTGAGGAAAGCTACCTGCGTCGCGGTCAGCTGCCTGTGCGAATGGCTCGAAGAAGACTGTGCCTCTAGGCATGCAACATTGATACCTGTAAGTACCACTTATAACTTTGCTACGGTTAGCCTTACATCACTCTATAGGCTATCATGACTTTGGTTCACGACCCCACGACACAGCGTTCTGCATGCACCGCTCTTGACGCTCTTCTTGAGATCCTGCAGGATGTTATTGATCAATACCTTAACCTTATCATGGAGGAGCTCAGTCGTCTTCTAGACACCGCCCCTATTCCTGTCAAGTCAGTTGTAACGGGTGCTGTCGGCAGCGCTGCTCACGCTTCGAGGAGCAAGTTCTTACCTTATTTCAAGCCTACGATGGACAAACTTAAGCACTTCCTGGTCTTGACGGGCGAAGGCGAAGAGAGCGAATTGCGCGGAATCGCAATGGATGCCATCGGCACATTCGCTGAGGCTGTCGGCGTTGATGTCTTCCGTCCCTATTTTGCCGACATGATGACGCAAGCATTCCAGGGCCTTGGGATGGGTAGCCCTCGGCTGAGAGAGTGCAGTTTCTTGTTCTTCTCGGTTATGGCGCGTGTATTCGGGGAGGAGTTCGCACCTTATTTGCCTAACGTGGTTCCCCCTCTTTTGGAGAGCTGCAAGCAGTCCGAACATGGGGAAGAAAAAGATGCTGCGTGTAAGTGACGAGCGTGTCTATGATGATGACAATTATTTCTCACAGATAGATTCAGTGTCGTCTGCAGAAGCAGCAGCATTTGCTTCGGGTTCTTCCGCTTCCAGCCCCATTGCCATCCTGGATACCGATGCAAATGGAGAAGTAGAAATGGAGGATATCGACCTCGACAAGATGCTGGAAGTTAATAGCGCTATTGCCGTCGAGAAAGAGATCGCCGCCGATGCGATCGGAGCACTTTTCCTCGCTACTCGTGGCCACTTCCTACCCTACGTCGAACAGTGTGTTGTCGAACTCGTCGGTTTGCTGACACATTACTACGAAGGCATTCGGAAGTCTGCCACTGAGTCGCTGCTCGAAATCGTGCGGACTTTCTACGAGCTCTCTGACCCTCAAGAGTGGCAACCTGGTGCAACAGTGGTGAGTGGTCAGCGGTTAATTCAGTGTAGTCACTGAGGAGCGGTCATATAGACTGTTCCGCTGCAACCCCTTGTCAAGGAGCTTGTTGGTCACATTCTCCCCCCACTCATCGAGATGTATGAAACGGAAGACAACAAGTGAGCCTAATCATTTATTGCCTTATGCAGAGACCTTAACGGACCCCTAGGTCTGTGGTGGCATCTCTATGTGTCGGGCTCGCTGAAACTGTCAATAAATTGGGCCCTGCATTTATTGAGAATTGTGCGTTTCTATATCGATCCAGCATAGTATGAGATTTACTTACCTGGCGTAGCACTCGAATCCTTCTGCAACATTGCGGTCCAAGTTTTAGAACAAAAGGCACTTTGCCAGCAAGATCCCGATCAGGAAGAGACTGAAGAGGCTCCGGAAGACCAAGCGGAATACGATTCTGTGCTTGTATCATCCGCGGGAGATCTCGTCTCTGCATTGGCCAATGTTCTTGGTCCCGACTTCGTACGTTTATTTGGCACGTTCCACCCTCTGATAACAAAATACTACGTGGGTATTCATTGTGATCACAACATTCTTGGATCTCACTCGAGATTATCCATACAGAAAGAATCGCGGTCACTAAGCGACCGGTCATCTGCGATTGGGTGTCTGGCGGAGATTATTGCAGGGATGAAGAGTGCAGTAACGCCCTACACTGAACCTCTCATGGAGCTTTTCTACAAAGCTCTTAGCGACCCCGATGCTGAGGTTCAGAGCAATGCCTGCTTCGCGGTTGGCCTACTGATTGAACACTCGGGGGTGGACTTGTCTCCCCAGTATCTTCCATTATTAGCTGCACTCCGTCCTATTTTCGATGTCCCACCAAATGCTTCCGCAGCCCGATTGAACGCCAAGGACAACGCAGCAGGCTCCGTTTCCAGGATGATGGTCCGCAACGCGACTGCAGTCCCGTTGGATCAAGTTCTCCCCGTCTTAATCGCAGCTTTACCATTGAAGAACGACCATCTCGAAAACCGACCAGTGTTTCGGGCTATATTCCATCTCTTCCGCACCAATCCTCAGTCACTCGGTCCTCACTTGGATCGTCTACTGGCGGTGTTTGCGTATGTCCTTGACCCAATGGAACCGGATCAGATAAGTGATGATGCTCGAGCGGAGTTGATTCAGCTTATTGGCTACTTGAATACGGAAGAACCGGGCAAGGTGCAGGCTGCTGGGTTGGGTGCCTTCCTTCCGGGAGCGTAGGCTACTGAATCGAATTCCCTCATTTCTTTCGCGTATATCATAACAGCACCACGGATTTCATGATTTCCATTTCTCTTGTGACCATGATTAGAGTACAATCCGTTTACTCAGGTTCATAAAATGCACGTGCCAGTAAGCACGCGTTGTTTGCGCGTTGTTGTTCAATGTCTATGTACGAATTTGGTGATGAAATCAATCAATGACCCAAACCAGAGACCACCTTAGGCACCAGTTTTAGGATGTTCCCCTTGTCAAGAAGAATACATCATGTGCCCTATTGCATAGCCATGAACTATCATTGAATTCAGTTAAGTCCCATCTGTTCATAACCCTGATACTGAAAGCGGCTATGGCGTCCATCATATCATGCTGTCCGTCCGTACGCCAATTGTGATGATAATGTAAACGGAAAGTACTCTAATCATAGTCACTAAAGAAATGGAAGCCATGAAAACTGCGGTGCTGTTGGGCGAAAGAAAATGGGGGAATTCAAACCGTCGGCCTGCCTTGCATGGTTCTTGCGCATTCAAATAGGTAATAAGCTGTAACAAGTAGCATATACCAGAAGAAAAGCACCGAAAACAACGAAGGTTTATATGGCGTTTTCAGTTCAGGAGATGCAATGGAAAGCGTTGCATGAGAAGTCGAATGTGTGGTACCAGAGTAAGCAACGAAGGTGGCTCTGATATCCGGGATATCAGAATCAACGGGAATATGGCCCGTGAGGTGCGCCTTGATGGGGTCGAATGTCAAGAAGCTACTAGCTTTCTCTGGATAAAATGAAGCGCTGATGTTGGTGTCGGAACGCTGAGATGAGGTATTAACAAAGTACGGCGAAAGATCGAACTGGACACGGAGATCGGGATCTGCATTGACGACGCCTAAGTCAGATTTGGTGAAGTAAGAGGGGGCGATCGCCACAGATACGCTTGTGTACAAGGTCTGGTTGAAATTTGCGGTAAGCCTCACGGGTAAGTGAGCCTTGTTGGTCGCATCATGCCAGTTGTCCGGAGGCAAGCCAAAGATGGTCTTGCTGCTTTCGTCATACTTGAGCCAGGAAGCGGATACATCGACCAACAGGTCAGACACATTGGCAGGTTGAATGGGGCTTCCGTCGACCAGAACGCCCGAATAGTCCGCAAGCGAGCTTATCGAAACATTGAACCGGTTTCCAGCCGTGATGTTGATAGTGGGAAGACCTGTTTGTGTAGCTAGTTCATGGTCCGCGACAACGAGGTTGAAAGGGACGGAAACGGCTGAGTAACCCTTGAGATAAGACGCGAAAAGGGCTATCTCTATGTTAACTGGAGTAGAGACTTGGTCGTGGGTGGGAGCAGTTCCGTTGAAGACGACCAACGAAGAGTCAAAGGTAATCCACGCTGGCAAAGGAGTTCGATCGGAGAGCAATGCACCGTAGAACAGGCTGCTCGCGGCGCTGAACATGTCGCCCT
>Ga0307516_10004426_pt1 | contig 17354 bp, 25 predicted proteins | sample 19_EM_MG_FD_203310 | JGI IMG/M metagenome (GOLD analysis project Ga0307516, IMG submission 203310) | Populus trichocarpa ectomycorrhiza microbial communities from riparian zone in the Pacific Northwest, United States - 19_EM | ecosystem: Host-associated > Plants > Roots > Unclassified | place...
CCATGTCGAGAACGGGATGTATGCGCTCGCCGCAACCAATGACGCGATGAAGTTTGAAGTCTTCATCAACGCAACCACGCTGATCCTGGGTGTGTGGACCATCCTTGCGTCGTGGCGGCGCGTGCCGCGTTAGTCGAGGCGCACCACGCCTTCGGCGCCGCCGGGCAGGTTCGCGATCAGCGTGGCGACGCTTTCGCCCGAGACCGGATGTCGCCAGTTCGGTGCGATATCGAACAGAGGCAGTAGCACGAAGGCACGGCTCTGCATCCTGGGATGGGGCAACACCGGAGGCCCCTCCTCCACCCGCCCGTCATAATCGATGACGTCGAGGTCGAGCGTGCGCGGCGCGTTGCGGGCGGAACGCTCCCGTCCCAGCGACGTTTCTATTAATTGAAGGTGTTCCATCAGCTTGCGGGGCGCAAGCGCGCTTGTGACAAAAGCGACGGCGTTGACGTACCGCGGATCATTGGGATTCGGCCACGCAGGCGTCTCATAGAACGGCGACACCGCGTTTACAGCGATACCGTGTTCGGCGAGTGCATCGAGCGCGGCCAGCAAGGTTTCGCGCGGCCCACCGGCCCTCGACGGAAGATTGGAACCCAGCGCGATCAGGATCATTCCACTCTCGATGCTTCATGACAAAAATGAAGCGTTTGTGTCTTGCACGCGGCGCGCGAAAGACTAGAACACACCTCAGGCGCCGGGGAACATTGCCTGTTCGGCCATTTGTTTTTGATGGAGCTCATTATGCTTTTCTACCCCCAGGAAAAACTCGCAATATTCATCGACGGTGCCAACCTCTATGGCGCTGCGAAGGGTCTTCAGTTCGACATCGACTACAAACGATTGCTCGAGCTGTTTGCGCGCAAGGGCATTCTTGTGCGCGCCTTCTACTATACCGCCGTGGCCGAGGATCAGGAATTCTCGCCGCTGCGCCCGCTGGTGGACTGGCTCGACTACAACGGCTTCTCGGTCGTCACCAAGCCGCTCAAGGAATTCACCGACGCGCAGGGCCGTCGCCGTGTGAAGGGTAACATGGACATCGAACTCGCCATCGACGTGATGGAGATGGCCGACCAGGTCGATCACATCGTCATCTTCTCCGGCGACGGCGATTTCCGCCGCCTCGTCGAGGCCGCACAGCGCAAAGGCCGCCGCGTCAGCGTCGTTTCCACCATCCGCACCCAGCCGCCGATGGTGTCGGACGATCTCCGCCGTCAGGCCGACAATTTCATCGAGCTCGAAGAACTGAAACCAATGATCATGCGCGAGGGCGGACCGCGTTCGGCCCATTCCTCGCCACAGGCCGCCTACGCCTCGGCGTGAGCGCAAGCGAACCGCCCCGCGACTGTCCGCTCTGTCCGCGGCTTGCGCAATTCCGCCACGCGAACCGCGTGGCGCATCCGGATTATTTCAACGACCCGGTGCCGAGCTTCACCGGCAACAATGTCCGTCTGCTGATCGTAGGTCTCGCGCCCGGTCTGCATGGCGCGAACCGCACCGGCCGCCCGTTCACGGGAGACTGGGCGGGCGATCTGCTCTATGCGACTCTGCTGAAGCACGGACTCGCGCGCGGTAGCTATGAAGAGCGCGCCGACGACGGGCTGCAACTCGTCGACTGCGCGATCACCAATGCGGTGCGCTGCGTGCCGCCGGAGAACAAGCCGCTACCGGCCGAGATCAAAACCTGCCGCCAGTTTCTCAACGCCACGATCGCGTCGTTCCCGCATTTGCGCGCGATCCTGGCACTCGGCAAGATTGCGCATGACAGCGTGTGCGACGCGCTTGCCGCGAAGAAATCGGCGCACCCGTTCAAGCACGGCGCGCAATACGAGCTCAAACCCGCCGTGCTGATCGCGAGCTATCACTGCTCGCGCTACAACACCAACACCGGCGTGCTCACCGACGCGATGTTCGACGTGGTGGTGAAACAGGCCAAGATCGCGGCGATGCACGCACTCTAGCGCGGTGAAGGCTGTCCCAGCCTCCCGTCGCTTTCACAGGCGCTCCACGAAGGTTCGATGTAAATTCAGGCCATCTGGTTTTAGAGGAGACACAGCATGGATCGAGTTACGGGCGGTTGTCTGTGCGGCAATGTACGCTTTGTGGCGTCAGGACACCCATACCGGGTCGGCCTTTGTCACTGTCTGGACTGCCGCAAGCATCACGGCGCCCTTTTTCACGCGTCCGCCGTATTTCCTCAGGATGCGGTGACGATCAATGGCGAAACACGCGATTACGCCGGGCGATTTTTCTGTCCCCGCTGCGGCTCATCCGTTTTCGGACGCAGCGCAGACGAAATCGAAGTGAACTTGGGATCCCTCGATGCCCCTGATCAACTGACGCCGACCTACGAAAGCTGGATCGTGCGTCGCGAGTCTTGGCTGCCACCGTTTCCGCTCACAAGACGATACGAGCGCGACCGTGACGCCACGCGCCGTTTTGAGAGATAGGCCGCACAACCGGCGCGAATGCGCCGCTACCTATGGCCGACGCATTCGGCTTTGAACAACGCGTGTAAGCCTAGTGCATCTCCACGATGTCAGCTTTCAGGCTGCCGATCGTGGTAAGGACCTCCTGCTGCTCCGGGGCCGGCACCTGGAATTTGACGAGCGTTTCATTGAGGTGCTTCACCGTCACGTCCCAGTCGGACTCGGTGATGTGCAGCCCGGCATGGGACTGCTTCATGTTGCGGCCGATGTAGAAGCAGGGCCCGCCGGTCGCGGCGCAAAGCTGGTCGAGCACGAGCTGGCGGATATGGTGCAGCGAATCCGTGCTGTGACCGGCGAAGAATTTTCCGAGCTGCGGATCGGTCGCGAGGCGGCCGATGAAATCGTCCGTCACCGCGGCCAGCGCATCGTAACCGCCCAGCCGCTTATACAGACTCGCCTGCATGTCGGCGGCGAGCACCGAGCCGCTCCAAAAGCTTATTGCGCCCGCAAGCGCCAACGCATGTCTCAACTTCATGGATTCCCTCCAATTTTGCCGTTCGGCCATGTTTCTACGCATCGGAGGGGAACGCGGATCAGCGGTTGCGATCCTCTTTCCGCGGATTGCCTGCGGTGATAGCGGTAGGTGCCAAAGTCGCCGGACGCCGATGATCGTTTCCTATCTGCACAATTTCATCTTCATCAAGACGAAGAAGACAGGCGGCAGTTCGGTCGAGATGATGCTGGCGCCCCCGTGCGGCCCGGATGACATCATCACGCCGTTGGGAAATCAGGCGGAGCTGGCGCGCGGCAACGGCGAACCTCTGTGCCGGAATTTCGCGGACGATCCCGCATGGGAAGAGGAGTTGCGCACGATCATCAAGGGCAAGCGGCCCCAGGCGCGGCGCAAAGCCTTTGAGGCGGAGCACAAACCGAAATTCTTCAACCACATGCCTGCGAACAGGATCAAAGCCTTGGTCGCACCCGCGTTTTGGGACCGCGCGGTGAAGATCACGTCCGAACGCCATCCGTACGAAAAGGCCGTGTCCCTCGCCTATTTTACCTTCAAGTCCGCTTCGTCATTCGAGGCACACCTCGACCAGGTCGTGCGCAAGCGCGGATATGTGGGCCACCACCTCTATTCCATCGGTGAAGAGGTCATCGTGGACGAGTTCATCCGCCTCGAAACGCTGCGCGATGACATGCTGCGGGTCGCAGACAAACTCGGCCTTCCGGTACCCAACGAGATCGCACGCGCCAAATCCCGAACCCGTCTCGACTTGCGCCCGGCGCGCGAAATCCTCTCCGACGCGCAGAAAGAGGTCGTCTACGCCAACTGCAAGAAAGAATTCGATCTGCTCGGGTATGAAATCTGACGACATCAAACCCGCGCGCTGCACGGTAGGCGCGCGAACACACCTCCCGGGGGAGGTGGCGCGAAGCGCCGGAGGGGGACAGCCCGATCCGGGGCGCACCGGCAAATAGCGTCCAGAACTCTCGGTTCGCGATCCGCATGCCCCCTCCGCCTCGCTACGCTCAGCACCTCCCCCGTAAACGGGGGAGGAATACTCAGCCGTGCCTCTCTTCCTTTCACCGACCGCTCTTAAAAAAATAGGATTTTAATGGCTATTGGGCTCGGTCAGAAAGCCAACCTGTGACACGCCCATGTCGTGCAACACCTGTGCAACATGCTCGATCGTCTCGATCGAAGTACCCTTTTCCGATGTCACGCTAACAAAACAGTCGGGCTTCCGGGACTTTAGATCGGTTATACGGGCCTTAAGGGCAGCCTGATTCGAACAGACCTTTTCGTCGAGGACAACGTCGCCGTTCCTTCGAACGACCGCGTTTGTAAAGCACGGATCCATCGATTGGGCTGTACGGGAAGGCAAAGCGACCAAATAGGAAAGCAAGGCGGCGAACAGAACGATACCCGCCACCAAAACAACGCGTCCGCGCATCGCCACCTCAGCTATACCGCTCTTCCTTCCACGGATCACCCTCGTTGTGGTAGCCGCGGGTTTCCCAGAAACCGGGTTTGTCCTCCGCATGGAAGACGATGCGCGTCACCCACTTTGCGCTCTTCCAGAAATACCAGTCGGGGATGATGACGCGAACCGGGCCGCCATGTTCGCGCGGGATAGGCTTGCCCTCCCAGGAATGAGCGAGCAGCACATTGTCGTCGGCGAATACGTCCGTGCGCACATTGGTGGTGTAGCCGTCATAGGCGTGGAAGACGATGTGCTTCGCCTCCGCCTTCGGGCGCACGAGATCGATGAGCGTTTTCGTTGCTACGCCCTGCCACCGATTGTCGTAGCGGCTCCACGACGTCACACAATGGATGTCGCTCACGAATTCCTGCTGCGGCAGCGCCATGAATTGCGGCAGCGTCAGCGCAACGGGATTTTCGACCAGCCCCAGCACCTGAAGCCGCCACTTCTCCGGCTTCACGTCCGGCTGCACGCCGAGATCGAGCACTGGCCAGTTCTTCACTTCCTTCTGCCCGGGCGGCAGCCGGTTCACGTGACCGAGATCGGGCCGGCCGGTGATCAGCCTGCCCTCCTCCGCCCATGTTTCCTTGGAGCGGATGAGCTTGTCTTTGATCGCGCCGAGCAGGTCCGGACGTTCTGCGTCATCGGCCATGGGCCACCCGTGAAAGAGTCGTCCGGCAGAATATAGGGTGGCGAAAAAGATAAAGCCCCGGTCGCGAGGGGCCGAGGAGCGACCGGGGCTAGAGGAAGTTCGCTGCCCACACGACAGCAGCGACGGTTGGAGGATGCGGCGCACCAGCGCAATTGGATAGTTGGACTTTGGTCCAACATGGCGGGTAGGACCCGATGTGCGGCTGATGGTCCGGCGCCCCGATGGGATTAACCGGTCTACGGCCGGTTCATTCCGGTGGATCGGCCTCGGGTTTCGGTTCGCCTTCGCCACGCGCCTCTTTTCGCCTCGCCGATTTCTCGGCGAGCTCGTCCGCCCTTCTCTGCGCCTTGGCCTGCTGCGCACGCTGGCGTTGTGAGCGATCCTGCGAATAGTTCGGCGTCTTGCGCGGCATTGCGTTCCCTCTTTGGTAAGATCGTCCTTACGCCGTCACCGCCGTGCCACGATGCGGCCCGTGGGCGTCGGCATCAACCCACCCATCGCACACTGGATGAGTCCAAGCTCGATCAGGTGCTTTTGCTGGAGCCCGTTGACATGGCCGCTTGGCGTGAAGCTGTTTGCGACAACGCGACGCAAAGACGCCATCTCGTCGGATGTCAGCTCCTGCGCGCGCGGAAAACGGTCCATTCCTCTACCCCGATCAATCTTCGAATATGGCGGGCAACTGTCCGGCCCTGAAGAGTATCGTCGGCTGATCGTCGAAATCGCCAAGCTCCGCGTCGCCCGATGTGGAAAAGGCGACGACACCCAGCTTGGTTGCCGACAGCCGCTCCGCCATGCGCCGCGCCGCTTCGTCGGATTTGCACGGGACCGCCTGGTCCGCTTTCAGGCTCCTGCCACGTCCCGCGCTGAAACTCTGAACGACGAAGACGGTTTCCCGCGCCACCGCTAGGATGCCACGGGAAGCGAGCTGGTCGCGCCGGCTGTTATGAGACCGTCGACGAAGCCGTGTGCCTCGTCCAGCGCCATCTCGAGCTTGCTGCAAACGCTGCCATGGCGCACAAACACGTCTTCTTTCCGGATCGTGACCTGCCATCCCACCATGAGGGATTTCTGCTCGAGATCGTAGCCGCGATATATCATTTGATTTCTTTCGCTTCCGTTCCTGCTTGCCAGAACCACCGCCGGTCTCCGTTACGTCAGCTCCAGCACGGACAGTGCGGTGCCGCATGCATCGCAGACGATTTTCGGATCCTTCGACGGGACCGACGCGAACTCGTTGTGAAACCCGTTCGATACCGAGATGAGCCTCCGGCGAAACCCTACACCGGACTCAAACCTGCAGAGCTGATCCCAGGCTGTCGACCCGACTTGTCCGCACGAATTGCATTTGATCGGCACGGCGAATTGATCGCGGGCCATGGCACATCCTTATTGTTCTAAAACGACGGGGCGGAAAGCGAAGTCCTGACCGCGTCCAGGCGCCAGCGTTAGATTACAGCTGGCGAGTTTCCCCACACTAAGGGATTCTCTCGATGAAGTCTTCTCATTTGTGCCGGGATATTCCACGGCAAAGCTATCCTGCGGCACTACCGCGGGCATTTCAGTGGACGGCTGACGAACGACGTACCCTAGCGGCGCGGGGGCTGCCGGCGGTTCTCGGCGACTGTCGCCGCAGCCTTCTCGCTCGCAATCTTTCGCGATTTGGCATGGCGCCGCCGATGGTCTTTTTTCTTCGCATTTTTACCGCTGGCACCCATCCGGGACTCCTTTTGATTGTTAGGCTCTGAACGCGAACATCGTTTCGTTCAGGTGGGAATGCATTCGCCGCTTTGATCCACTACCGGCGTGCTGTGATGCAAAGCTGGCGCAGCGCTTTCTGAAGAACGGGGCCGGCCAGTTGGCCGGACACGTTGAAATATCCCTCGCTCTTCAGCTTGGCCTTCAACTCGCCGAGATCGGCGGCCTGGCCCGCCCGCGCGATCTGATAGGCCCGCTCGACGATACCTAGCGATGTTTCAAACATGTTCACGCCCTTCTTCGCAGCGGTGGCGCTGCTTGTCGCTGTTCACCGCCGCCCGCCCGCGCGGATGGCGTTCCTGAAGCCCACATGCCAACGCGCCCGTTCGGGATCTGCGATATGAGGATTGAGCATCGAGATGCGGTGTTCGTCAGAGGTGAGTGCTTCGTCCGTCATCACGCGCTGCGCCTGGTTCCAGCCTTCGGCTTCGACTCGGCTGAGGCTGAATGCGGTGCTCTGAATAGCTTTTTTCTCTTTCATGTCCTCTTCCGCCGCGCCGGATAGGTCGCGAATCTCCGCGCCCGTTCGAAACGCGCCTTTGCCGAAGACTGCGAAGGCGGCAGTCCGGGTCGGTCCTGCGCACCGTCGCGCATCAGCGCTTCGTGCAGGGCCTCCGGGTCCACCGACCGCATTTCCACCTCCGTGCCGATGCGAACGCGCATCGTGGTGGCAATACGACGCCAACCCTGGAACAGCATGCTATCGAGTTCTTCCTCTTCCGTATCGACGACGTAATCGCCGGCGGGCAGCAACTCTGGAAAACCGTCGAGCACGAACGGCCGCGCAAAGGTGACGGTCTTGCTGCTCGAGCGTGTTGCCATTCTTGCTTTCCGATCTTTGTGCGCAGGCGGCGGGACGGAACCGGAGTTCCGCCCTCCACCGCCTGGCTTTCGGCTACGCACGCCCAAACCGCGGTGAAGGCGCTGCTGGCGCAGCGTCCCTCGCGCGGAGGCGTGTTGGCGCCACCGAAACTCGACCGTCCGCTTCAGGACTTGGGCGGCTCTGCGACGGGGGTTTTTTGTTCGTCGGCCTGTGGCGCGACCTTAGCGGCCGTGTCCGGCGCCAGCGCGACGGCCGAACCGATGTGAACAGCAGCAGGCGCGGGTTCAGGCTTCGTGTTCACATTGGTCATTTGGAGAATGTGCCTTTCAAGGCGTGGGCAAATATATGCCGCTTCAGTCCATGTAATGACGAAATTTGCGATTACATCGGGCCCGACAGATGAAATGGAATTAAATTGTACCCGGCCAAAACAGCAATATAGCGCTATCTCGTTCGGCAAATAACGCGTATGGGAATACATGCCTCCGCGGATCGTCCTGCCGACTTTTCTTCCGGTTTTCTTCAGATACACGGCCATCGTCCGGCGTTGGGCATGCGCATGAGCACGCCGTGGCCGTTTTCGGCTGTTCGCACAATCTGGCTCATCGTGTTCGACGTTGCTGCGATCGCGCTGGTGGGATTTGTGCTTTTCAGCGGCTTTGTGATCTGAGAACGGCTTGAAATCATTACATTTTCGGGAAACGGGCAATCACTTTGCCCGCATCAGGCGCGCCTTGTCGCGCTGCCAGTCGCGGTTCTTCTCGGTCTCGCGCTTGTCGTGGAGCTTCTTGCCCTTGGCGATGCCGAGTTCGATCTTGGCGATGCCCTTCGGATTGAAGTAGAGGCGCAGCGGCACCAACGTCATGCCTTCGCGCTGGATCGCGGCGGCAAGCTTGCCCGCCTCGCGCTTGTGGACGAGCAGTTTGCGCTGGCGGCGCGGCTCATGATTGAAGCGGCTCGCCTGCGTGTATTCGGGAATGTAGGAATTGACGAGGAACAGCTCGCCGTCCTTCGCATAGGCATAGGACTCCGCGATGGTCGAACGCCCGCTGCGCAGCGACTTCACCTCGGAGCCGAAGAGCATTAGCCCCGCTTCCAACGTGTCCTCGATGAAATAGGAGAACCGCGCCTTCCTGTTGTCGGCGACGACTTTCTTCTCGGGATCGGATTTCTTGGCCATGCCGGAACATACTACACACTTGAGAAATCACACCCTACTCTTGAGTGGAGGGTCGAACGCTAAACCAACCCCACGCCGCTCATCGCCGCGCGCACCTTCTCCCGCGCAGTGTCGGTCACTGCGACCAGCGGCAGGCGGACTTCGTCCGTACACAGACCAAGAAGCGATCCGGCATATTTCACCGGCGCCGGGCTCGGCTCGAGAAACATCGCGTCGTGCAGCGGCATCAGCTTCTCCTGCAGCACAAGCGCGGTGTCCCATGCACCCTGCCGGCAGGCGTTCTGGAAATCGGCACAGAGCTTGGGCGCGACATTGGCCGTGACCGAGATGCAGCCATGACCGCCCTGAACCATATAGCCGAGCGTAGTCGAATCCTCGCCTGACAGCATGCGCCAGTCATGGCCACAGGCGATGCGCTCGCGCAGCGGCCGCGCGAGATTGGCGGTCGCGTCCTTGACCCCGATGACGTTCTTCAGTTCCGCTAGCCGGCCCATCGTTTCGACCGAAATCTCCACGATCGCGCGGCCGGGAATGTTGTAGACGAGGATCGGGATATCGACCGCGTCCGCGATCGCCGCGTAGTGGCGATAGAGCCCTTCCTGCGAAGGCTTGTTGTAATAGCCGGTGACGGAGAGCACCGCGTCGGCGCCGACCCGCTTGGCATGCCGGGTGAGAGAGATCGCTTCCGCCGTGGCGTTGGAGCCCGCCCCCGCGATCACCGGCACGCGTCCGCGCGCTTCCTCCACGCAGATTTCGATCACCCGCATGTGTTCTTCGTGACTGAGCGTCGGCGATTCGCCCGTCGTACCGCAGGGAACCAGGCCATGGCTGCCCTGGTCGATCTGCCAGTTCACAAGCTTCCGGAACGCGGCTTCGTCGACCGCGCCATCCTTCATCGGCGTGATCAGCGCAGGGATCGACCCTCTTATGCGGTCGCGGACGGTGGACATTTGTAACTTCCGTATGAAACGTTGCCAAAGTACAGGCCGGGCCACGCGCCCGGCAAGGCAATTGGAGAGGAGCGCACAGATGCCGCTCGAAATGCGATCCACCTGCGAGCGCTGTTCTGCCGCCCTCCCCCCGGATAGCGGCGCGGCCAGGATCTGCAGCTATGAATGCACCTTCTGCGCAGATTGCGCGGACGCAATGACGGGACGTTGTCCGAATTGTGGTGGGGAGTTGCTGCCACGCCCGCGACGAAAAGCGCGCGACAGTTGAGAGAGCCTTGTGGCGCCCATCCAAGGCCGCCGCTAAGGTCCTTGGGCTGTATTTTGCGTGAGGCGCCATGCGTATCCGACGCGCCGTTTCCATCTCCGCCGTGCTGCTTGCGGGCGCGCTGAACGCCAACGCGCAAAACCTGCCCTCGGGGCTTTCGCAGTCGGGCAGCACCGTGATGATGCAGCCCATCCCCGATTACAGCAGCAACCCGGCGGAGACCGGTCCATCCTTCAGCCATGAGCAGCGCCCGGGTCAGATCCACTTTCTGAGTGCCACCGATCACGACCTCTATATGCGCGCGTTCGATGCTGCCGATCGCGGCGACTGGCTGACGGCGCGCTCGCTCGCCGCGCAGGGCCGCGACCCGGTCGCGCGCCGCCTGATCGACTGGCGCTACATGCTGGACAGGAACAGCGGCGCGAACTTCGCCGACATCGACTCGTTCCTGAAGACCAGTCAGGACTGGCCCGGCCGCGACACGCTCAATGCCCGCGCCGAAGCGGCACTCGATCTCAATATGACGCCGACGCAAGTGATCGCCTGGTTCGGCAGCCGTCAGCCCGTAAGCGGGATCGGCAAGATCCGCCTTGGCGAGGCCCTCGTCGCCACCGGCAAGACGGCGGCAGCCCGCGATCTCATCCGCGATGCCTGGGCGACCGGCAGTTTCGACTCCTCGCAGGAACTCGCGATCGTCCAGCACGATGGTGCATTCCTCACGCCGGAGACCGATCGCCAGCGCCTGAACAATCTGTTGGCGCGGGACGACAGTGCGGCCGCCCGGCGCGAACTCGCGCGCGTGTCGACGGATGCGCAACGTATCGGACAGGCGCGGCTTGCCCTGCGCGCCACGCCGGCCGCCGGCCAGCGGATGGCTGCGGCGCTGCCGAACGATCTCGCCTCGGATCCCGATCTTCTCTTCGACCGCGCACGGGCTGCGCGCCGCGCCGGCGACAATGACCAAGCTGAGAGCCTGTTGCTGCGCGCGCTCGCCGGTGGCGCAGGCCGCAACTACCCGGGCAAGCTCTGGGCCGAGATCAACGTCACGCTCCGCGAAGCGCTGAAGGACGAAAATTACCGCATCGCCTACAGGCTCGCCGACAATGCCGGGCTGACCTCGGGCGATGAATTTTCCGAATCGGAATTCCTCGCAGGATGGATCGCGCTGCGGTTCCTGAAGGAGCCCAAGACCGCGCTCAGCCATTTCGAAAAGCTGGAAGCCGGTGTGTCGCGGCCGATAAGCCTTGCCCGCGCGCATTACTGGCAGGGCCGTGCGCACGAGGCCGCCGGGAACACAGCCGCAGCCTGGCAGCAGTACAAGCTCGCATCCAAGGCATCGGTGACATTCTACGGACAGCTCGCGCTCGCCAAGATCGATGCAACGCCCGTGCTTCACATCACGGAGACACCGCTCGACAGTGCGGCGCTGAAAGCCGGTATCGAATCCGACGACCTCACCCACGTGATGCGCGTTCTCGGCGATCTGGGACTCGTCGGATTTCTGCGGGTGTTTGCGCTGAAGTGGGAAGACACGCATCCCGACGCTCGCCATGTGGCCCAGGTCGCGCAGTTTCTCGTCGACATGGGCTACCGAGAAGTCGCGGTCCGCGTCGCCAAGCAGGCGAGCTATGGAGGGATCCTGTATCTTCAGTACACCCATCCGGTCATTGCCGTGCCCGCCTATCGCGGACCGGGCAACGGGCCGGAGCCTGCGCTGGTCCTGGGCCTTATCCGCCAGGAAACCGAGTTCGATCCGTCGTCGGTCAGCGGCCCGGGCGCGCGCGGCATCATGCAGATCATGCCCGCGGGCGCCCGTCACGATGCCGACCTCGCGGGTGTTCCCTACCGGCCGAACGATCTCCTGAGCGATCCCGTCTACAATATGCAGCTCGGCTCAGCAGAGTTCGGCAGCTATCTGAGCGATTACGGTGGCTCGATGGTGCTTTCGATGGCTTCCTATAACGCCGGTCGCACCAACGCGCGCAAATGGCTCGCCAGCAATGGCGATCCGCGCAGCTCCACCACCGATCCGCTCGACTGGATCGAGTTGATCCCGTTCAGCGAGACGCGGAATTATCTGATGCGGGTTCTGGAGAATACGCAGATCTATCGAAACCGGCTCGCCGGCCGCGATCAGCCGCTTCGGATCATGGACGATCTGTACCGGCCGAATGCGCCGGCCATAAAAGTTCTGGATTACGCGCCGCCGTCGCCCACCACGACGACACCCGTGCCGTCGCCCAGACCGGCCGAGACGAACTGAAATTCAGTGAAACGTCGAAAGCCATTCGCGCGCGAGGCGTTGCGCCTGCGCGATCTGGGATTCGTTCATCTCCGCCGAAATCTGTGCCCGCCAGCGTTTCGCTTCGTCCACACCGCGCAGCGCCGCCAGATTGAACCATTTGTGTGCCGCGATGAAATCCACGCCAACACCCTGACCCGTCGAATAGGCGAGCCCGAGATTGTAGAGCGCATCCCCGCGGCCAAGCTTGGCGTCGCTTTCGTATTGCGCCAGCGCATCGATATCGATGCACGCCATCGCAACCTCCCTCCATTCCCCTTCACGCAGAAACAATTTCTGCGTGAGGATCGTGTGACCGAAGAAGCTAAGGCGGGGTTAACGCGTATAAACGTTGACGGCGAAGAAATCTTAACGCGCGCTAACCAATAGGCTCAGGGCCGGGCCCGCTGGCCGAAGAGGATCTTGCGCGCCTCTTCCTGCGCCTTGGGATCGGCCTGCTGCGCCTCGCGCAAGGCACGCCCGAGCGCAAAACCCCGTTCGACGGCGGGACGTGCGCCGATCTTGTCGCGCCAGACCTTCACATGAGGAAATTCGACCCCGAGCTCGACCATCCGCGATGCCGCGATGATCCATCCCCAGGACGCCATGTCGGCAATCGAATAGTCGTCAGCCAGATACCCCTGGGACGAGAGGCGCTTGTTCATCACGCCGATCAGACGGTGCACCTCATCGGTGTAGCGTTGGCGCGCGTAGTCGTTGCCGTCCTTCGCATAATTCAGAAAGTGATTGGCCTGTCCGGTCATCGGCCCCAGTCCCGCCATCTGCCAGAACAGCCATTCGTCGACGACGACGCGCTTGCGTTCATCGGCGGGATAGAACTTGCCGGTCTTGCGCCCGAGATATTGCAGGATCGCGCCGGATTCGAAGACCGAGATCGGCTTACCGCCCGGACCGTTGGGATCGACGATGGCGGGCATGCGGTTGTTGGGCGATATGCGCAGGAATTCGGGCTCGAACTGCTCCCCCTTGCCGATGTTCACGGGCACCATGGTGTAAGGAAGCGCGCACTCTTCCAGCATGATGCTGACCTTCCACCCGTTGGGCGTCGGCCAGTAGTACAGTTCGATCGGCTTTTTTCTGGGCTTACTCGGCGCGGCCCGAGTGGGCGCTGCCGTTTTGCTTTTTACTTTTTCACTTTTGGCGGGCTTGGCCGCGGCCTTCCGGGTTGCTTTAGCACGCCTGGACGCCGCGGCCTTTGCCTTCGCCATCGGTAACCCCTAATTCAAGGAACCAGGTGTAACCGTGAACGTCTACGTTGAACGAGTCAACGCAGCTATTTCTTCTTTCTCTTGGCCTTCTTTGCGACTTTCTTCTTCGCGGCCTTCTTCTTACCCTTCTTCGCTGACATTGGCATGTGAAACGACTCCTCTAACGTTTTGTTCGGGGTTACGAATCGTTGCCCCCAAAACGCGAATAATATGAGTGGGTTGCGGGCTGCTTTGCAATACTTGCCCACTTTCGCGTCAGGGCGCAATTTCGCGAAGTGTCATAAAATCCTTATTTTTCAGGCATTTTATGCACTCGTCCGTGTACGGACATATTTTTGTGAATTTTGCTTGCGCGGTCGCAAAATTCCTGCGAATGCGCGAATCACCCCTCGTCGGGCAAACTGAGTCGCACTTTCAGGATCGCATTCACCGCCTGCGGATTCGCTTTTCCACCCGTCGCTTTCATCACCTGACCGACGAACCACGCCGCGAGTTTCGGTTTCGTTTTCACTTCTTCGACCTTGTCGGGATTGGCGGCGATCACCTGATCGACAGCCTTCTCGATCGCGCTCGTATCGGTGACCTGACGCATGCCGCGCGCTTCGACGATGGCGCGCGGATCGCCGCCTTCGCTCCAGACGACGTCGCAGAGATCCTTCGCGATCTTTCCCGAGATGGTATTGGCCGAAATCATCTGCACGATGGCGCTATTAGCTTTGGCCGGGATCGGTCCTTCGCTTAGCGGCAGCCCAGCCTTGTTCAAACGGCCGAAATATTCGTTGTTCAGCCAGTTCGCAGCGGCCTTGGCTTCCGCGCCATCCGCCAGCATCGCCTCGAAATAGTCGGCCGTTTCACGTTCGGCCACGAGAACCGAGGCGTCGTAGGGCGAAAGACCCAATTTCACGAATCGCGCCTTCTTCTCGTCCGGCAATTCGGGCAGCGAGGCTTCGATTGCCTTGATCCAGGCGTCATCGAGGACGAGCGGCAGCAGATCAGGATCAGGGAAGTAGCGATAGTCGTGTGCCTCTTCCTTTGAGCGCATCGAGCGCGTCTCGCCGGCGCGGGCATCGAACAGGCGCGTTTCCTGCTTGATCGTGCCGCCGCCTTCGATGAGGTCGACCTGGCGGCGCGCTTCGTATTCCACCGCCTGCGCGATGAAGCGCATCGAGTTGACGTTCTTGATCTCGCAGCGCGTACCGAGATGCTTGAATTCTCCCGTCGCGCGAAACTTCTCGTAGCCGCCCTCGGGACACACCGACACGTTCACGTCCGCGCGCATGGAACCTTCGTCCATGTTGCCGTCGCAGGTGCCGAGATAGCGCACGATGGCGCGCAGCTTGCGCAGGAACGCTGCCGCCTCCTCGCTCGAGCGCATATGCGGCTTGGTGACGATCTCCATCAGTGCGACGCCCGCGCGGTTCAAATCGACATGGGAATGATCGGGATGCTGGTCGTGCAGGCTCTTGCCCGCGTCCTGTTCCAGATGCAGGCGCTCGATGCCGACGCGCACGCTATCCCCGCCAGCGAGGTCGATCATCACCTCCCCCTCGCCCACGATCGGGTTCTTGTACTGCGAGATCTGATAGCCGGCGGGCAGATCGGGATAGAAATAGTTCTTTCGGTCGAAGATCGAGGTGCGGTTAATCTGCGCCTTGAGACCCAGGCCCGTGCGCACGGCCTGCTCGACACACTTGCTGTTGATGACCGGCAGCATGCCCGGCATGCCGGCGTCGACGAAGCTCACCTGGCTGTTGGGCTCGGCGCCGAATTCGGTCGATGCACCCGAGAACAGCTTGGAGTTCGAGAGCACCTGGGCATGGACTTCCATGCCGATGACGATCTCCCATGTACCGGTCTGACCCTTGATTGTCTTGGCGGACCGTTCGCTCATGCCGCCCTCCACCATTCGGCCGGTTTGGCCGAGAAATCCGCTGCGATCTCGATGGCACGTGCCGCGCGTAGCACGGTGGCCTCGTCGAAAGCCTTGCCAATGAGCTGTAGCCCAAGCGGCAAACCGTCGGCGGTCAGACCGGCCGGGACCGCGATGGCCGGCAGGCCTGCAAGGTTCACGGTCACCGTGAAAACGTCGTTCAGATACATGGACACAGGATCGGCCGACTTCTCCCCGACCGCAAAGGCCGGACACGGCGTCGTTGGGGTCAGCAGCACGTCACACTTCTCATACGCCTCGGTGAAGTCCCGGGCGATGAGGCTGCGCAGCTTCTGCGCCCGCAGATAATGGGCGTCGTAATATCCCGATGAGAGCACATAGGTGCCAATCAGGATGCGGCGCTGGACTTCCTTGCCGAAGCCTTCGGCGCGGCTCTTTTCATAAAGGTCGGTGATGTCGTGGACGCCCTTAGCCCGATGGCCGAAGCGCACGCCGTCATAGCGGGCGAGGTTCGAGGAGGCCTCCGCAGGCGCCACTATATAATAAGTGGGGAGCGCGTACTTTGTGTGCGGCAGGCTGATGTCCACGATCTCGGCGCCCTGCGCCTTCAGCCATTCCACGCCTCGCGCCCACAGGGCATCGATCTCCGGCGGCGCGCCGTCGATGCGATATTCTTTCGGAATGCCGACCCGCAAGCCTTTGACGCCGGTATCCAGCCCGGCTTCGTAATCGGGAACCGGCAAGTCCACACTGGTCGAATCCCTCGGATCGACGCTCGCCATCACCCCGAGCAGGATCGCGGCATCCCGCACCGTCTTGGTCATCGGCCCGGCCTGATCCAGCGACGACGCGAACGCCACGATGCCGTAGCGCGAGCAGCGGCCATAGGTCGGCTTGAGGCCGACGATTCCGGTCACGGCTGCCGGCTGGCGGATCGAGCCGCCGGTGTCGGTCCCTGTCGCAGCCAGGCATAGATTGCCAGCAACCGCAGACGCCGAGCCGCCGGACGAACCGCCCGGCACCAGCTTCGCGTTCGAGCCGCGCGAACGCCACGGATTGAACACCGGACCGAAATGGCTGGTCTCGTTCGACGAGCCCATGGCGAACTCGTCCATGTTCGTCTTGCCGAGCATGACCGCGCCGGCGCCCCACAAATTCTGCGAGACCGTGGACTCATAAGGCGGCACGAAGTTCGAGAGGATGTTCGAGCCAGCCGTCGTGCGCACGCCTTTGGTACAGAAGAGGTCCTTGATCGCGAGCGGCAATCCCTCGAGCGCTCCCATCTCGCCCTTCGCGATGCGCGCATCCGAAGCCTTCGCCATATCGAGTGCGCGATCCGGCGTTTCCGTCACGAAGGCGTTGAGCGGCCGTGCCGCTTCCACCGCGCCGATGAACGCTTTCGTCAATTCGAGTGACGAAATCTGTTTACCGCGCACCGCATCGCGCGCTTCGGCAAGCGTAAGATTGGTGAGATCGTTCATGCCGCTGACGCCTCGGTCATGCCGAGTTCCTTCCTGTAGAACACGGACCATTTCGAATCCGGATAATCGAGAACCGGACCGCAACGATGAAAGCCGCCGCGTTCGTAAACCCGCCATGCGGCCGGATGGCGATCGCCGGTTTCAAGAACCAACTCCCGCAAGCCTTCCGCACGCGCCACAGATTCGATGCGCGAAAGGATCCGGCCGCCAACACCACCGCCCTGATGCGCCGGCACGGTGTACATGCGTTTGACCTCGCCGACGCCATCTCCATGACGCTTCAGAGCCCCGCAGGCAATTGCAGCGCCATTCTCGCGCGCCACGAACACCGTGGTGTCCGGCTGGGCCATCTGTTCGAGAGTCAGATGAGAGCAGTACTCCGGCGGCGTCAGCGACAGCAATGTCTCGTTCAATGCCGCGATGA
>Ga0307516_10004427_pt1 | contig 17347 bp, 26 predicted proteins | sample 19_EM_MG_FD_203310 | JGI IMG/M metagenome (GOLD analysis project Ga0307516, IMG submission 203310) | Populus trichocarpa ectomycorrhiza microbial communities from riparian zone in the Pacific Northwest, United States - 19_EM | ecosystem: Host-associated > Plants > Roots > Unclassified | place...
GCACGAGCAGACTAACCTTGTTCATCAGATCCGACAACTTATTTTTCGTACCTAGGTTTTCGTCGCTATAGTTGGGGTCGTCATAAATCACGAGAATCTCGCGCACACAGGCGAGCTGCAACTCGAAACGCTTCCTGTCTTCGTCACTGATGGGTGAGGGCGGATTTTCAAGGTAAGACGGGAACTGAGAAGGCTCAGCTCGATCATTGTTGCAGAGAGTAGAAATGATTCAAAACTTACACCCTGGGCCATTTCATTCAATGGGTCATACAGGACTTCCTTGCTCATCAACTGGCCCATCATGCTTTCCAAGATACCCGCAAATTCTGTGTCGTCTTCAGGGCCGAGATCGCGTAAGGATGATAGGAGGGATTCGAGAGATTCGAGAGATTCTGGTGCTCCATCAGGTGACGGTGCGCCGCTTCTCGTTGAAGATTCCGTCTATGAAGAGTGAGGAGCGATTAAAATGGGGACTGTGGGAGGTCGTACCTCGAGAGTTGCTTCGCTCTCGCGAAGTTTATCCACCACTTGGTTTAACCGGTTCTGGAACGGGTTCGGCGGCGGTGCGCCACTCGTCGTCGAGGTGCTACCGTCCAAACCCTCCACCAGCATAGCTTCCCATGCCTCGTTGAATTGGCGCACCCTGTCAGCATCATCTTCTCCATCAACCGGTCCCTCGTGTGGCACCGATCCGCGAGCGAGCTGCTGCATCAACAGAGTGTGCATCTCCTTGGCCAGCTCTTTCGCAAACTCGCTGGAGAGCTCATCTTCACCCAACTCGTCGAGGATCGGGCGGGCGTCTGCCCGTGTGTTGTTTCGTGGGCGTGTAGGGATGGTGGTGGTGGTGGCGGTCGGTGGTGGAGCGGCAGGCGGCGAGACCAGACGAGCTGGAGACTGATTGAACTCATCGAGGACGTCTGTAAATTGATAAGATCTCTCAAGGGTGCGACCGAACAGCGAACGAACCGTCGAGATCGTCGAAATCCTCGTCTGGGCCCGGAATGTTCGGCAAAGTCGGTTTCTTGCCACCGGGAGCCATGGCGCGTGAATGAATGGAAATGGGCGTCACGTGATTCACTATGCATCTGTTCACCGTCCTGACGCGATCCTCCGCGAGTCTGTCTTCCATCACTTCCCGTCTGTCCAAAACTTATCCCGGGTTTCCGCTGCTCTTCGCTCTTACATCAAATGCCCCCCCCCAGGATCTGTCACGCCTCGTCAAAGAATTGTCTGCATTCTCCTCTGAAACTGCAGGATCTCTTTCTGCCCCTCTCCCTTTCCACGGTCACGACTCCCGAATATCTTGTTCTATCGCCATATTCGATCCCGGAAAGGCCGTATTGTTTCGTTCCACTATCCCAGGACGCGCCCAGCCACAAGTAGGTCGATGGCATGCCTTCAGGAACAAAGACAACGCGCTCCCTGAACCTCAGCTTCCTGCGGAAGGACCAATTCGCTGGGCTGACGTTTGGGAGGACGATATCGCAAATGTCTCGTTGCCGCCGGAACTGCAATCCCTCAAGCCAGGCCCCCCCAACGACGGTCTGACTTCTATCACCCCGTCCTCAACGCGATCTGGCGATGCCGAAGTCAGCGAGGTCATATTCATGTCGGACCGTTCTCCCGAAGGCCTTCTGAATTCATTAAATGCGTTCCCAAAGACAACACGAGTTAGTTTCCCCCTGTTCACCAGCTTCGCAAGCTTTAGCTCTTTCGAATTAATAGCTGGGGTTGATTGCTTCCTCAACGCCCTTCATCACGGGAAGACCAGTAACCCTCTTCTATAAGGGAAGCGTGTTTGACAATGGGGCAGTGGGCTTCGCTCTCAAACAGCCACGGAAAGCGACGCCGAGGACTGAATTTCCGGGCGTAGCCCCACTTTCGGAACCAATGACGATCACCCAGTGATTTCTCATCCTGGTCCTTTTTCTCAAAGTTCTGAACGTTTAACAGGGTCGAAGGAAACATGATAATCTCCCTGGAAGGCTCAAACCCTACACAACTGTTGCTTAACGCTCTCCGGAACAGTGGGATGCATACGGATTCATCAGGCTTTTTGAAGTACGAAGATTCGTTTCTGGTGGGCACACTGGGTGACGATAAGGTGATATATATAACATGAAACCTCTGCCGTCGGTATATTAAACTCGAGGATGATCAGTTGAGCCGCATGTATACCATCACAGCAGGAGATCCAGGTCGCGGAAGTATTTCCCTTGATTCTTCAATTGCCCCTCTCGCCGGTACCAAAGTCCAAGTAATGCCCAGCCTTTCTTCCCTCATATCCAAGATGGCGTTTGACGGATTCCTACAGTTCTTCCATTGCCCCCGACCAGCGGTTCTCGATATACCACTCAACTCCGATCCTAAAATCAATGGCTTCCAATTTCTAACATCTCAGGAACCAAGTTCAGGTGCTGGGTCAAGGCCTTTTAATGTAGAAGATAGTGATATGGAAATCATATCGAACCAGTTCTTGGCCGCAAGCGAGAACGGGTTTGTCATGAGCCAATCTGGAGAGGCGGCATGGACATGCAATGTTGTTGGGGGGTCAGCTGTACTGGAATGGTCATCATCTTAAGGATGGGATTCAGATAGTTTTTAGTAAATGATATGGAGAGTTTTGGAGCACTCGTGAACGGAACAAAGATGTGACATTGTCACAGACTCTTACTCATCGCCGACGACGTCGAACTCAGTCGAGGCTCTTACCGCAAACCACCAAACCGTGACCAACATCCTGCTCCCTTGCAAAGCCCATCCAATCTTTACTCTCTCCGCAATCACTATATCTGTTCTCTGTTTCACCCTGTACACGCATCGCATTCGCCGAATTCCCCTCAAGACGGAGCAGACCTTTCACTTCCGCACAACTCACGATTATGGGCCAAAGCTCTTCCAGGCAACATCGCCAACCAGAAGCACCCCGAAATATCGCCAGAAACAATGAAGCAGATGACGAGACCCCCCCAGCGAACTCATCTAGTCCGAGCGCTATTTCTTCTGATCCCACTGTTCCACCACTAGCTGGACCTTCCCGCCGTACATCTGTGCGAAGAAGCCTTTTGAACCTCGTTACACCGTCCGTGAGAAGCCGCACAGACAGCAACGATAGTAGCTTGCGTAAATCATGGCGGTCCAGGCGGTGGTCCAAAGCGCCATCCGATTTTCACACAAGTCTCCAACCGACTGACACACCCGAGACACCCGTCGAAACAACGTCTAATGCAAGTGAGAAGGGAAAAGATGTCTCCAGGGGCCCGGATCCGTCATCGGCCGACTCTATCGTAGGTTCAAGTGTCCACCCAAATGCGTCGCCATCAGCCGGCTTTCCAGACAACTCGGAAGAAGCCACCGAAAATGTTCACAAGGAGATTGTAGGAAACGACTCTGGGCAGAGCGCGGAAGGAATGCCGCAGGAAACTGTCCAAGACGACAAGGCAATCACACCCGAACCAGTTCCCGACCTAGTCACAGCCGTAGAACAATCTACCACCATCGACGAGGCGGGTCCATCCGACCCACCTGCCGTAAGTTCAGAAGACGCACCCAACGATCCACGGCCGACGGCGACGGCGCAGCACGCACAGCCTCCCGGTCGCCCGTTCCCGCCCCCCGGGACCCTCGTTGTTGTTCAAGGCGTAGTCCACACGACGGATGTTCCTAGGCCTAATACGCTATCTACTACCGCAACCGAGGCTTCTTCCGCCCCTCGCTCTTCATCGGTCCCCCCAAATCCTTCAAATGACAATACGCGGAACAGACTTTCAGCGCTTTTACGTTCTCGGCCAGCGAGTACGATTGCACCTGACCCTTTATCATCCTCCGATACACCCCCATTATCCCGTATATCCACCTCTCAGGAGTCCACCTACTCCCCCAACAATCCTTCAGCGGATCCCTCCCGATCTCACACAGCCTCACGGACCGAATCACCTAGTTTGGCAAATGTCCACCCGCCCCCGATGCCAATCTCCAGCGAGTCACAACCTGGCACCATATCGTCGAGTAGCATCGATGTCCTGGGAACGCTCCTGAGGTAAGTTGCAAGATGGTCCTATTTTCAAGTTTCGTGTCTCAACCGACTTGTAGTGTGGCAGCCGCAGCAACCGCCGCTTCTCTCCTAACTGGAACTACAGAGCCTATGTTACCCCCAAATATTAATCCTCCCCCGTACAACTCAGATAGCTCTTCAGTTAGATCGCCAGGCCCAAATGGTTATGCTCCTCCTCCGCTTCCTGATTCCTGGCCTCGGTCTACTTCCCCACCATCCGTCAATGATTTGGGTCCTGGTATTGGAGCAGATCCTGCAGCAGCAGGACGTGCGGAAAGGCTACGCCATGCGTGGGGAAGTATTCGTGAGCGCTTAGGTCTCCGTCCGACACCACCCCCAGCGATGACGGCTTCATCCCCTGAAATGGAACCTCAGGTAGCTCCTGGCTTGTCGAATGATCCTCGGGAATTAGTCTTGGCGCAAATGGCACGTGCCTTCAACCTTGGCTTCGGTCTCGGCGATAGCTCCACAAACCCTGCGACTCGGGAAGGAGGCGAGTCCGAACCATCTCAACCTCGTGAAAATCCAGCTCCGGACCCTTCGCAGAATGAAGGAGCTTTACAGTTGTCTCCAGATGGCAGTTTTGAACGTTTTTTGATTGATCTTCAGGCTGATCTAAGAGCAGCTCTCACGAATCCCCGTCCCCCCTCCGATAATGCGAGTACTACCGAGCCATCCCCTCCTGAAATACGTGAGGAATCATCCCGTATGAATGGACAACATCCTGCGCCAGTCGTTGAAGGCTTGGCCGAAGATACTTCGGATCCAGGCTCTGATCATATAAACATGCCCGACTTGGAAAATGAAAATGCTACCATATCAGCAGTGTCTCATCCTGGCCAGCTTTCTACCGCCACAGATCAGGCAGCGGAAGCTTCAGAACGTGACCTCACTCGTGCTCCACTGGAGACAGGGCGAGGCACAGAAAGCTTAGATGCTGATCCTCGAATCAATTGGTGGAGATTATACCGTTTCCCACCGATCACAGCGCGGTCACCAGGTGTTGCAGGCAGGCTTCCTTCGTCGTCTTCATCTCCTCCGGCTCTCTCCACCACCAACAACACATCGAGGTCAGAGTCCACCACCCAATCAGATGAAATGGATGCGACGCTTTCGGAATTACCCTTCGCCACCTCGGATCTCAACCAGGACGAGGCTCCGGACACCCCCGACACCCCCAACACTGTAGTCCCTGTCATCGTCGTCGGCCTCCAATCAGTGAACACAAGTTGGCCAGCACCGCCCAACATGGAGGATAATCTCGGTGATCCTGAGTCATTTGGGGGACAGGATGATGATGGGCGCGAGGATCACGGAGCTGAAGGTATCCCTTCTACCCCTGCTGCTCGAACCGACGGTTCGGAAGCAACCGGACGACCGCCACCCTCCAGAGGACGTGCTTGGCATTCCCGTGCAGCTGAAGCCCTCCGCAATCTGCGTCCGGGAAGGAGGAACAGGACTGCGCCAGCACAGACTGCCACTGGCTCAAGAACTTTCCTGATCTATGTCATTGGGGGTTGGTATCCACATATTCTGCGATCTTGGTTACTTGTCTGACCTCATGGTTTTAGGCTATTATCCGCCTGATCATAGTATCGTGACCGGTGGACCTGACACACTTGATTCCTTTGAGGCTCTTCTGTACGGCGATCTTCAATCTGCATGCATGCCTTTTATTAAAGATGTTTATCCTGCAGAGAATTGGCTGAACTCCTTGGTCAAGTCAAGCCTCCCACTGTGACCAAAGAGGACATCGAAAAATCCGGCCTTGAGATCATCAAAGCAACGCAGCTTCAAGAATATGAAAGGGAGCTTAAGATACCTTCTAACTGTATCGACCGAGTACGTCCTTCTCATCGAAAGGTTTTTCTTCTTGGCTCAATTCCGACTTTAGTGTCTGATTTGCTTGGATGATTATCGACCTGAGGAAGATGTAAGGGTGATGACATGTCGCCATGCATTCCATAAGGGCTGTGTCGACAAATGGCTCGAAACTGGTCGCAACAATTGTCCTGCTTGTCGTTCAAGGGTGAGGAATTCAATTAGGCAGACTTGTCATCTAAGCTGACCGGCCTTCTAGGGGGTGCCCCTCAACCCGTCCGAAGTATAGTGATGAAGGTTGATAAAAACACATCCATGCTGTTGAGGTTCTCTCGGATACCTCATTCCACCATTTGCGCTCGCCCCAGATGACCTCCTTAATCACTCTTTCACGACTTCAAAACTCCGTTTTCATGATCTTTTTGTCATTGTTTTTCTATCAAGCACACTGTAGCCAAGGGTAATTCGAAGTATACACTCTGTAGAATGGACACGAAAATGCAATTCTATTAACCCTCGAGAATGAACTGAGAGAATCTATACAGCAGTGATTCCCGCTTCCTTCAGTTTAGCAACGAGCTCATCCACACTCGATACCTTTCCACCTCCAACACGCTGAGGCGGTTCACTGACTTTCAAGGTTTCTAGGCGAGGTGTGTAGTCGACGCCGAGGTCCGCGGGCGTTAATTTTTCGACTGGTTTCTTTTTTGCTTTCATGATGTTAGGGAGTGATGCATAACGAGGCTCTACATCAAAATCCAACGTCAGTGGGGCATTGAAAAGGTGATATTGAAAGGATGGCAATACCATTCAGCCTGTCGGCCAAGGGTGGCGACGTCAGTCAACTGACGATGGATGTAGCGACTGCACTCACCGTAGATCTGTTGTTACAACCAAAGGCAGGCGACAACGGATCTCCTCTCCGCCACCGTCAATTTCCCGCAAAATCACCGCCTCCTTCTTCTCGACATCAATATCCAGCTTGCTAGCAAATGTAGCCTGACTCCACCCCAAGAGTCCAGCCAACATCTGGCCAGTGACGCCGAGGTCATCGTCTATAGACTGTTTGCCCAGAATGACAAGGTCTACACCGCCTGTCTGGCGTTTGATGATTTCTTGGAGCGTTTTGGCAACGGCAAGGGGTTCTGGGGACGGTGCGGTGTCTGGAATTTCGACGTGAATGGCAGAGTCGGCACCCATAGCGAGGGCTGTCCTGAGGGTTTCCGCTGATTTGGAGGGCCCTATTGTGACGGCCTTTATTGACTTGACTGCGGCTTTCAGATTCTCTCGGAGCCTGACAGCCTCCTCCACCGCTAGCACGACGTCAGTCGGGGATGATGATTCTTACGACACGAGAAACACACCAATCTCGTCAAAGGGGTTCTTGAAAACCACATCAAGTCAGTTCTTTTGTTGAGGACGAATGACGGAGACGCACCATGGAATGCTTCACATTGAGGTCTATCCCGGTCTGTTGGGGGTTTACGCGGATCTTGACCGCATAATCTACTGCCCTGTGTGTTCTCGTCTCAGACTTGAGTTTGGTAGAGTCCTTATAAGGGAATACAGACCGTTTTACGGGCACCAGGATGTTCAGCAGTCGAATGGGTGAGGCCCTCATAATAGTTGAAGAAGCCTCGGACACGGAAATGCAAATCACATAACCCCTCGGCAACTAAACAAGTCCCAACGTCACCTCCCGAAGACACAACCAGCGTGGGATCTATTGTAATTCAAAGTCCATTTTCTACATAATGCCGACTAGGCCAATAATCGTCGTGACTGGTGCCAATGGGTGAGCTAGTACCCCCACGAAGAGCAGTCCTGCTCATCCATTCCAGCGGTCTAGGTTTCGGTATCTGCCAGCGACTCTTATTTCAACTCTGCGACACCCATCCCACCGACAGTCTACCCCAGAGTTTCGCGAAGTCTTTCGATACTGCCCCGAAACCCGATGGTCTCACTCTGATCTTGGCGTGCAGGAGCAGGCAACGGGCTGAGGTGGCTCGAACTGACCTTCTACGCCTCTTGGACACGCATGTCTCCCGGCTTCAAAAACAGCCGGGTTACGACGGACACGCACACGAATTCCGGAAGAACGTCGTGATTGACGTCGTTATCCTTGACCTTGCAGAACTCAGCAGCGTGTTCAAGTTTGCTGAAGACGTCGCGTCAAAGTGAGTCCAGCTCTTCCGTCTTTTGGGAGTTCTATTTTCATTGCTTCTTTTTTCGCTCGCAGATACCCCTACATTTCCCATTTGATATGCAACGCTGGAATTGTCGGCTTTAGCCATATAGACTGGTTCCAGTGCATCAAGCAGATGCTCACAAACCCCATGACGGCAGTCACTTCCCCAACGTACTATCTCCAGCATCGGGGCCAGATGAGCAAGGACGGGCTCGGGTTGATTTGGCAGTGTAATCTTTTCGGTCACTACGTCCTCGTATGCCAAGGCCTTTTTGTGCGCTCGTCTCCTTGACATTGACTCCTCGCCACCTCTTTCTAGTACCGCTCTCTACAAGGCCTCTTCCTCGCATCACCGCCCGAGCTGGGCTCACGCGTCATATGGATGTCGTCCCTTGAAGCCTCATCAGCATTCTACGACAATGAAGACTGGCAGCTGAAAGAGAGCGCACATGCCTACGAGGGCACAAAATACCAGATCGATCTCCTCGGTACCCTGCTCGACCGCCGCGCACTACACTCTTCCGAGTCGCATCCGACGCGGCATTTCGTCACTCACCCAGGTGTGTGTGCAACAAACGTCAGTAACGCTCTCGTGGGGCCGTTTATGGATGTCTTCAAGGTTCTCTCGTTCTACATTGTCAGTGGCTTCATTCATCCTATGGTTCTCTTCAAACTTCCCTTCTTAGGCCCGCTTCTGTGGATCCCCACATCACACCATCGACCCCTACAAAGCAGCCATCGGCGCTGTCCACCTAGCCCTTGCTGCGCTTGCCTTCATCACCCTGTGGCCGGTCACGACAGGAAGAAACGACGGAGACGTCCCACCGCCTGGTCAACCTGCAAAATTCAGTGTTGAGACAGATTGGTGGGGTTCGGAACGCGTCGGGCTCGACGCGGTTGAAGAGTGGGAGAAGCAAAAGGATGAGGGCGAAATCTTGCTGGCCAAGTGCGAGGCACTGCTCCGGTCCTTTGGACATTTGAGGGTGCTGCAGGGAGTGCCGGACAAAGCGCATGCCGATAACGCGTTCGCGATCGGCATTCATCTCATTTGAGTTGGCACATTGCCACCGTTATTCAGGACGATTACAAGTCGCTCTATCTATATTCCGGTCTCCCAATTACCCGTGGGGTTACAGATGAAATCGATAACTTTAAGCTGACGTCGGGGTTCTCCTTCACTTGTGCTGAGTGAGGGGGCGGCCAGTTTGAGTGCGCGTGACCCTAACCCTAAATTTGTGCCTCACGTAAGCTGCCACGTACCAATTTTCGAGAAAGTTGTGTTTGCTGTCAGTCTTTCCCCACCATGAGCTGTGAGTCTCCTCCTAATCCGCCCTCTCCCCTCACTCCCCTTTCTTCATCCAGTTCGTTTCCTCAACCTCGTCCGACCGTTCCTTCCCATTCTCCCCGAGGTTTCATCGCCAGATCGCAAGGTATGTATGGCCAGAGTCAGTGACGTCACCTAATGTCATTTCCTCAAAGGTCCCCTTCAACCAAAAAGTCCTATGGACTGCCGTCACGCTTCTAATATTCTTAGTCTGCTCCCAAGTCCCACTTTATGGCATCATGTCCTCTGACTCGTCTGACCCTCTCTACTGGATGCGTGTCATTCTCGCCTCGAACCGCGGTACTTTGATGGAACTTGGAATAACTCCAATAGTCACCTCTGGCATGATTATGCAGCTTCTTGCTGGCGCCAACTTGATCGATGTCGACTTTTCTCTCAAAGAGGACCGTGCGCTCTTCAGTGGGGGTCAAAAATGTATCTTTCGAATACCTATCTATCGTTGGACCCGGCTTTTATAATTAACACTTTTTCTTTTCCAGTGTTTGCTCTTATTATATCTCTTGGGCAGGCCACCGTCTATGTCCTTACCGGCCTCTATGGCCAACCCAGCGACATCGGGGCCGGTGTCTGCCTTCTCCTCATCATCCAACTCGTCGTTGCTGCCCTCATTGTCATTCTCCTCGACGAGCTCCTCCAAAAGGGTTACGGTCTCGGCTCTGGCATCAACCTCTTCATCGCCACCAATATCTGCGAATCCATCGTCTGGAAGGCCTTCTCCCCAACCACGATTAATACAGGACGTGGACCCGAGTTTGAGGGTGCCCTTGTCGCACTCTTCCACCTCCTTTTCACCTGGAACGACAAGGGTCGTGCCCTCAGGGAGGCCTTTTGGCGAGACCGTCTCCCCAATGTCATGAACCTCATGGCAACCATTGTCATTTTCGCCGTCGTTATCTACCTCCAAGGCTTCCGCATAGAGATCCCAGTCAAGAGCAACAGGTTCCGTGGCCAGCGCGGCACCTACCCCGTCAAACTTTTCTACACCTCCAACATGCCGATCATGCTCGAGTCTGCCTTGACTTCGAATGTCTTCATTATCTCCCAGATGTTGGCGACTCGCTTCCCCAGCAACTTTTTCGTCAAGATTTTGGGTGTTTGGGAGGTCTGTTTCCGTTGTTTCCGTTGTTACCGCCCTCTTTGCTGACGAAATATGGGTTTGGTATAGCCTATGGAAGACTCACCCCAGCTCGTCGCCAAGTCTGGAATTGCTTATTACATCTCGCCGCCACATACCATGAAGGAGGCCATCCTTGACCCCATTCACACGGCTGTTTACATCACCTTTATGCTTTCCGCGTGTGCTCTCTTCTCCAAGACCTGGATTGAAGTCTCGGGCTCTGGACCCCGGGACGTTGCCAAACAATTGAAGGACCAACAGATGGTGTGTTTTCTCTGTTGTTAGCCCGACCGACAAGTTGATTTGTTTTTCTAATATTAGGTTATGGCCGGCCACCGCGAGGGATCAATGTACAAGGAGCTCAAGCGTGTGATTCCCACAGCGGCAGCGTTTGGCGGTGCCATTCTAGGCTTGTTGTCCGTGTCTGCTGATCTTTTGGGCGCGATTGGGAGCGGAACAGGTATTTTGATGGCTGTGACCATCATTTATAGCTGTGAGTAGTCGTCGTCCTTTTTTGTTTTCGGGTGCTGATTGATGTGTATTTTTTAGACTGGGAGATTGGCATGCGCGAGTCGGGGGGCCCAGAGATGGCTGCATTGGGGGAGCTTATGTAGAGTTGGAAAGTGAAGGGTGAATTGTGTGGTATAAATTATTCTAAGCCTTCCTGGGGCATTCCCGAACCACCGGGAGACTATTAGGCTCATAATAAGTAACCCTCACCCAAAACGTGCGAGGGGCTCGTACCAAGGTATGAGTTTTAGTAGGGCAGTGTATTATGGAAACTCTTTTCCTTCTACGTAGTACTTCGAATTCGTCCCCTTCTGCTTATACATATCCGAATCGTCGCATTTAATGCTATGGCTATGGTTATCTTTGGACCCAACGCATAGACTCCAATCGCACGGAGACACGGCCGCGGGTGTGCCATCCGACTTTTATTAGTACTAGTAGGTAGTCACCTTAGTAAGATCTCTGCTCCCTCGCAAGCATCGAACGACGACTAGAAAACGTTCACTCCCCTTGCTACTCTTCCGTCTCCCTAGAACTCCTCCTCTCTGTGTCCTCGTACTTCTTATTGATTGCCCTGATAGCAGCTTCAACAAAGACAGCCAGATAGTCCGGGGACATAGGAAACTTTCCAATTCTGCCCGGCTCCGCATCTCAACAGGTAGCCCTAAACCGCTTAGCAGCTTATCAGCCGTCTGAGGTATGAAAGACTGTAAAAATATGCCACCGACTCCTAGGACCTCCAACGAGCTTGCATAGCAAGCGTAGGTCCGAGTGGCGAAAGCAGCTGCATGCGCGGAATTGGCTACCGATGAGGTCGCAGAACTCGCTCGGAGGCAAACATTTTGCATGAGCAGCCTTCTGAATCTTGAGGCCAGGTTCATCGGTGCCTGCCAGAAAGTCTACGTGCCGCGCAGGATTCGTGCGCTGGCAACGAGCGAAGATGTCCGCAATGACGAGACAGTAGATCTGGGTAGAATATCGCTGTGGGATATAGTATGATTATCAGCTCAAGAGAGACCGACGGGACTGTTGATATCGATGTCAGATGTAATCGATGTAGCCGCCCTCATCGCTTCTCGTCGTCGCTGCTTGCTACACATAAACTCGACGACAATTCGCGCATTGCGTCGATCAGGACCACGATGCAAAACCATGCCAAATTGTCGTCCGTCAAGTACTTTGGTGCCGTTGCTGCAAGCACCCCCAGCGCAGCGTAAGCAACACGCAGTTGCGGAATGCTCGGATGCCCCTTTCAAGCTCTGACCCACAATCAATGTTATTCTGGTTAAGCAGAGCACGCAAGGGACTCACCTCAATCAACCATTGTGCGTAGAATGGAACCATTTGACCAACAAACCTCCTTAATGAAGATGTACTAGTATATCCTGTTCGGTTGGATGATTGTGGGTAGGATGCAGCTGCGCATGCCAAGCGAAAATGGCAAGAGCAACGGAATGTGCAGACTCGTATGTTCCGCGGCGAGATGAATCAGAAAGGCATCTATTTTCATGAGATCAGTATATTTCAAAGGAGGAAAGGAATGTAACTTGAAGGGACGTATGTATCACACACATTCCAGATGTCGATACAAGCCAATACGTAGGCAGATTGAGCATGCCTTATAGACTTTGGCAATATCTCTGTTCTCTGAAGAAAAGCGAGGCGATCTTTGGATAAAGAGAGGAAGACTGAGGGAAAAAATTACCATCGAATAATCTCAGAGAGTCATCCACTAACTCTCCCGCGAATGCTTCACACTTATTCTCTGCACCATTCGCGAGCACGATGTGCTCTCTGGAACAGAAAACATCGATAGCGAGATAAAATACCTTCCGTAGCTCAGCAAATCCGGATTCGTTATCTGTACCTCCGGGGGTAACGCCGCCGAATTGGGAAATCACGAATGAAAGTCGGGAGGGTGTACGCAGAACTGACGTGCCACAAAAGGGGGTGGTAGTGGTGCATAGATAACGCTGGCGAGAACTCCCTCGGAGATCATAATGGTAATAAACAGATTTAAAGGTGTCTCTTGGGCTGTCTGGCGGGTCAAGAGAGCAGATTACGCAGGATAAGGGAGGGAAAGTGTGGTCACCTACTATATATTCCTCATTCTACATCGCAGAGAGTTTACTCGCCATCCAATGCCGCTCGACTTGACTAGAAATTCCCCGGAATGTTTCGAGCGATTCATGTCCTTCCGTAAACCCACCCTTGGGCGAATCTACCTACAATCCCAGAAGCACGGCTGTTAACCTCGACAAGGTAGCCATGAACTGCATTGTTGGGATCCATAATATACTATTATGTCCTGGGCAAAACGGGAGGATGGTAAGAAGCTGCATTACGATATGAAAGCAAAGAATAACGTACATCTCACATCAATAATGAGATGATTGGCAGACACTTGTGGGATCCTTTTCAAAAAATTGCCTTGGTCGAAGGCGGAAGAAATGGGTGTAGCAAGTAAGTAGCCGAACGAGCAAGGAGAGAGGAAGGGCCTCAGCGAGTTTTGCTGGTCGAACAGGGCCCGCCTGTTCTTTTCGGGACCGCGGCGGTTGATATCAACCTAAGGTAAGGACTGAGACACCAATATCAGAAAGAGTTTCTTCAAAAAAGAGAATCAGGTCTGCAACGGGAGAGCGAGAAGCAGGACATGCCATCAACTTATCTGACCCAAATTCCTTCTCCCATTCGCCGGTGCCCAGGGTATAGTTATCGAGAACCTCTGTCAATGATATCACAACATTATCTTCGACCTGAGAGATTCTGATGGCATCTCCCAGCTGACGTAGACCGAGGAGAATACCGGTGCAGCGGGCCAACTTAATGATCGCGAGCCCGCCCTGCAAGCCCCTCGGACCCATGATCCTCGAAGCGCGGCATGTGTATCCCCGCGAAGGGAGCACTTGATAAAGTCCATCCATCCTCGCAGGCTTCTATAGGAGCCCGATGGTCATAGTGCTGGTCCTCCTCTTCTTCTCATACATTCAAATCGTAGACATGGGTCAATGCTCGAAGGCTACACTTTCCTATGGATTCATCCTTGACGGAGCCCAGCTTGTCAAGCCACTTTTCGCCTGTCGCAAGCACGATGAAGCAGAGGGCAACTTCACGACGGGATTGCGTCAGAAGACTTTGCAAGAAGGCGAAACGGAAGAAGTGACAACATTCCTCGAGACTTGGAACGAAGGGCAGGACGTCGCTCGGAGTCGCTCCTTTTCACTTCGACGTAGTCTCCGATGAAATGGAAGATAGTAGGGCTGAGGCGACACAACTTGCCTTTAGCTATGGGGGCTCAGACGAGGAAGAGGGGCGCTATACAGAGGGCTGTTCGTTGTCAGCCGAGCTATGGGGCGGGAATTGTAAGCACCTTCTTTCAGGACGGACCTCATTTTCTCTCTCTGAGACCACCAATGCAGTCGGCGCTTCATTTATGGGATCCCCCCAGCCTCTGACAGACCCCAAGTTTTTGGGTGAAGCGCAACAAGCGATCAAGCAAATCCAAGGGAGTCCGCTTCTTCTTCAAGGATGCTGGCGTTGGCTTTGAGTACTGTACATGATAAAGATAATCATATAGTTAGTCGAACGGCGAACCTGAAAACTCGCTCTCGAATCGCACGGAAGGAGTAGCTTCGCCGGGCCCCAGCATCAATCAAACGGGGCGGGTCGGATTCCAGTCCCCTCGAGTCAAGGACAGCCTTCTCTACCTTCGCAGCCGCAAAAGCCGATGGGACCGGAATCCCACAGCAACCCCATGTCCCTCACTCCTCCAGGAAGTGTATGAGCATTCCCCCAATGCGCGTTCACGTTGTCGTCCCCCTGTCTGTGGGCATGGGATTCTTGTGAACCAACGCCGTTGTCGAGTTGGCGACTTGGGGAGGAACGGGTCCGGTGTAAGGTAGTAGGATGGAGCCAAATAGGAAATGCTGAATGGCGGGCAGCTTATTAAGGACTTCTGCGAGGTACATTTTGATCATCCCCGAGTTGACCTTGTCCCACGTTTTGACCTGGAGAGGCAGTTTTGGCTGTTTTTATCTCACCCGACGAAATGGAATCAAGCTGTTTCGAAACGAAGGTCGAGGACAAACCGAGTTGATGAACTTGATGCATGCGAAATACATGATGTTTTGAATATTCATCCACTGTATCTGCATCGTGGATGGCTTTGGGCTTGATATACTTCTGCCCTACCAGAATGTGAATAATCATGAAAGACGACAAACTTTCAAAGGTACCACGCAATTGCGCGGATCTAAATAGAAAAGGTAAAAAAAAGTGGTAGTCATCCAATCCCCAGACGCCATGCGATCCGGTAGGTTCGAGCCAATACGTCGACTGTAGGACGCGCATGACTTGGAGATATCTAGATGCATAAGGATATGTATGAGGTGAAGATCGACAGTAGACTACAGCACGCACCTCCAAAGAGCTTGATCACAAGGGCATTGTGATCGCTCTCTTGCACCACGCCAAGACATTCGAGGCATATTCTGGAGTTGGAAGGAAGTCAGACGAGACAATACACCTTGAAAAACGAAAGACGCACAGCCAACATAGAAAATTAAGCTCCATCCCACTCCCATAATCAACCCGCACGCGGATGCCCCACGACTCCTTAAAGTACACGCACACCTCTTCAATCGTGTCCTGTGGTAGTCCCGGAAGAGCGGAGTGCAAAGAAGGAGCTATAAACAAGCCTAAGCATTTATAACGTGCCATCTGGAATTAAAAAAAGAGACGTAGCGACGTACCTCGGCGACGGCATCATAAAACGTTCTGAAGCAGGATTGCCAAACCGCGACGCAGAGGTCTCCACTCGCGGAGTGTCGTTCGCTATCTTCTCGACCCAATCGAGGATGTCCATTATGGCAGTTACGCCCTTATCAGACGAGATGGGTTAGCTAGTTCACTCGACCATATGGATATACGTCCTCACTGGCGATTCTGAGCACTCATCTGTCAGTTTGACCCCAATCACTGAATTATTGAACGCCTCGATATATGAAACCATTGCTTTGTGCGCTTCGGACGTTTGAAACCAGGTAAGCTGTTCTGGTAACAAGATCTCCTTCTTTGGAACTTGAAACGATATGATCATCGTCGTGGTCGCCATCGTCGTGATGGTTGTGAATGTCGTGTGGGTGTGGATAGGTAAGGAAGAACGGGGACAAAACCGCAGCGGTGGCTAAGGGTGTTGGAGTGGGCTGGTCGACGGCGAGGTGGAGTGCAAGGGCGGCGGTGAGGGTGGCGAGCGGGACACTGAGCGTCTGGTTACGGAGGTGCCTCGCTCATCACCACTGGACACAGCGGTCGACGAATAGCGACGCGTCAATGCGAGTTTTGGAAGAGATTCTAGTGGTGCTGAAGGGACTTCCCTAGACTCGCACAGGCTGGGACGATCGCGGTGCAACAGAGGCGAAACGGAGGAAGGAATTGATAAAGGCGCTCTTTGCCAAATTATTAGAGGGAGTGGGGGGCAGGGAAAAAGAAGTCGCGATACAGTCGAACAAGTGATCAGTGGCCCCAAGTTCCAACTCGTTTCATTGGACAAGTACTCCGTTTTGACGAAAAAATGAGCTTTCCCGGAGAACTCGGTGGATAAAATCTGATAACGGTCAAATGTACAAACAGTTTCAGGGAGTGGAGGTTTTTCATTCCGTCAAACAACTATGTCAAGTGGGTAAAAACAATATAAGAATAACGTTGTATATGCAAGGTGAGCGCGATGTAAGACAGGTATTAGCGTGGAGGGATCGTCTACTCCTTAATTTTAGCAAGGATCTCATTGTCCTTGAAGAGGAAGTACTCCTAGCGTGAGCAAACGAGAAAATAGCATCAGTGTTGGAGCGTGGATGAAGGTAAGAGAGAACGGCAGTCGACGACAAGGTGCGCCGAAACACGAAGGTAGAAGAGTAACGGGAATACTTACCTCCTCCCCAACTTTGATTGAGCTTCCACCCCAACCAGGCAGCAATACCCGGTCACCTGCCTTCACCTGTGTCGGCACAATCTTGCCGTCCTTGTTCGGCGCGCCAGGGCCAACGGCGATGACGGTCGCCTCGGGAAGAGGATTAGTCGTGGCTGAAGTGGGCAGGAAGATACCTGCTGCGGTTTTCTGTGCGGGGTCAATGTTGGAAGCTTAAAAGAAGGAGACAGGTAAGACGCACTGTCTCTGGCTTGAAACGTTGAACGAGTACGCGATCCAACAATGGTACAAGGGACTTGATGGACTTGAATGTTGCCTGGGCAGCCTGTAATGGATGAGTACTCTGCCGCACAAAGGTAGGAGACGGTGCACCATGGTAGGTCGGA